>JAEEGL016266069.1_pt1 | contig 23114 bp, 36 predicted proteins | sample 9134231 | NCBI WGS metagenome assembly JAEEGL01 (sample SAMN16246548, study PRJNA631951) | gut metagenome | biome: gut microbiome; feature: rumen; material: fiber-attached | host: Bos | place: Iran: Karaj | collected 2018-10
ATTGTAGACAAAGCAAGGGTGGCTGAAAAAAAGGTTAGTGAAACTAAGAAAGAAGGCTATGAATTCTATAATCCGACCCAGTGGAAGAAAGGCAAGTGGCTTTCAGATGTTGTCGGACATTTGAAATTTGCTATTGATAATGGAGAAATACAGGTGTTTTATCAGCCACAAGTGAATTACGAGAATGGTGAAGTTACGGGTGCTGAAGCGTTGTGCAGATGGAATCACACAAAACTGGGGTGGATTTCACCTGGTGAGTTCGTACCAGCATTGGAGGATGCAGGTTGTATAAGCGAACTTGATTTCTACGTGTGGGAGAGGGTTTGCCAGGACCTTGCTAAATGGAACAAAGAAGGTGTGCGTAGAACTGTATCAATCAACGTATCTCGTTACGATATCAAAGACGATGTGGATATTGTAGAATATCTCACTGGTTTGATTAAAAAATATGAGTTGGATGCAAAACAGTTAAACGTAGAAATAACTGAGACTGCTTATGTTACAAATGAACCCTTGATAGCTATAACTCAGAGACTGAGGGATGCAGGATTTAGAGTAGAAATGGATGATTTCGGAAGTGGCTATTCTTCACTCAATATGTTAAAGGAAATACCAATCGATAGGATTAAGCTGGATTTACGTTTTTTAGCTAATGATACATCTAATGAGAGGGGTAAAATTATCGTTGAAAGCCTGATAAATATGGCGAAACGATTAGGAATAGAATTGATAGCTGAAGGCGTGGAGACACAGGAGCAGGCAGATATGCTAAAAGAATCAGGATGCGTAGACATGCAGGGTTACTATTTCTATAAACCTATGAATGTAGAGTCATTTGAGCAGTTAGGTGAACTGAGTAAATGAGGTATTGATATGCCAAAAGAACAATTTGATAAAAATCAATTTTGTAGTGATTTGAGTGTGATGTATTCTAGTAAACTTAGATTTGATGCAAACGATAATGTAGTAGCTATCAGATTACATACTTTGATGAATTGGATTAACAAACATCCAATCTTATTTATGTTCTCAAGAAAGAAAATTCTTTCTAAGTTATCTGAAATAAAGGAAGCCCATCATGTTGCTCATTGCGTGGTGACAGATTGTTTCAATCATTCTGACCAAGCATTGAAATACTTGGGACGTGTGTATGATATTGATGAATTTATCAGCCACGATTATGAGCAATCTGGCGGTATTAATGCTTGTCCTGCTTGTGGAAATACTGATATCGGTGTAAAAGATAATATCAGTGACAATAAGGTTTGGGCGTATTGCAGATGCTGCGGGGCAAAAGGACCAGCTCTGAGTAAAAATCAATTTCCTTCAGATGATGAGTCAATAGGTGCTGCTTACGATGCTTGGAATTGGAGAACAAAGTATTTGAAATAAAAAAAATAACTCCCGACATCTTTACGATGAAGGGAGTTTTGTTGTTTTTAGTTTTAATTCAATACTATTGCTTTGGTTGTTGAGGAAGTTAAGATATGACGCCGAGCAAAGTATGAACTATCATATAGACGGCTATAGCGATAACACCCATGCAGCCTATGAGTGTAAATACTCTACACATCTTATGTAAGGAGATGATAGTTTTATCATTCTTTTTGAAATCTTTTTCAGTTGTATCTTCTATGATTTTGCGCATATATAAAGAGGCAATAATCGATATATGAATCATACAACATACAAGTGATAATGTGGATATACAAACATAAAAGGTGATATCTCTTACATTTCTATTGCCATAAGCGACACAATAAAAACAAAGAGACATGACTAAGCATGTTATGGCTGCAGCAGTGTATGCTCCACCAAATTTTAAAACATTAAATGAAGATTTAAACGAAAGTTTCATAATTCACTCCTCTCTAAATATGCCTTTTGTAATCTGTATTACTGACAATATGACTATATAGTATACCAATATAGCTATACCAAAGACAATATTCCGCAGCACTGTGCTTTCTGCTATTTTTCCATTAAGTTCAGAAAGAATGCTTGGATTGTATAATACATATCCACCAATCATAAGTGCTGCTAGTAGCATACTTGCATATAAGGCATATTTTTTGGGATATTCAAAAGCCAAGTGTGCTACAGCTTTTATTGCTGCCAATAAAAAACTAATGATGATACATGCAATTGTTGCAATCAGAACCCAACTGCTTGATAATATTCCTGTGTACATGATTATTTTTAACATGTAAAATCTCCTTTTGCTTATCAAGCTTTGGCCATGAATTTGTCGTATGGCTTGTAGTATTGTTCTATCATGTCCCAATAGAGCTTTTCATTACAGATACCAGCCATAATGGTTGTAGAAGAAACGCCTAACTGACCATTTTTCTTGTAAGGAATAAATTTAATTACACTTTCGATGTCAGGACCGCTGCGCGGGCTGACAATAAGTCTGCATTTTCTGATACAATTACCATTGTTATCGAGCATGGCGACGTCTGTATCATACAAGCCTAATGCTTTAAGGCGTTCTACCATTGCTTCAGCATATTTGGCTTTATATATTTTCTTTTGTTCTTCAAATTCTTTCAAAATACTTTCAATCATATATCTGTTTCCTTTTTGAATGATTGTTTAACTATGTAAGGCATCTTATACGGCAGTGCAGCCTGCTTGTTCCTCGTATAAGATGTCTGCATCCTTGCATAGCTTTGATATCCATTGGAATTGCGTTTAGCAATTCAGGTGGTGATGCATGCTTCTATCTTTTTCTTAGACATGATTCTGATGATATTCATATAAGATTTAGCATCATCCTCTGTCTTGAAGGTTTTAGCATCATTCTTATCGTCTGTAGGAATAATGTTCATATTGAAGATACTGATTCCTTTTAAGAATCCGAGTTCTTTTCTTCCCTCATAGAGTTTTAGCGCAATTGATTTCTTAGCCATATAATATCTCCTTTTACGCTTCGTGTGATTTTTGTGGTATCATGCAATATGCAGATACTCAAATAGTTTGTCTTTATTGATAGTATACATATGTGCCGTCCAATCATCAACGTCATCACATTTCTGTACAGCAAGCGGAAGTTTGCATACTGGGTCAAAATGATTGGAAAGCCAGTCCATGACGTACTGGTTAGCACCGTTCCAAATGTATTCTATTTTGTCAGGCATGCCAAGTTCTTCACGCATTTCGGATAAAATGTGAGCGAGTGTTTGCACGCCATATCCTTTGTGCTGATATGAATGTGATGTATACCATGCAGAGATACTCCATACAGAATTATCTTCGTTGGCACAGATTTTGCAATCACATACTATGTGGCAGCCATCATACAATTTTGTATGGTATATATTGTTTTTAACATCGTATTCATCATTGAAATACATAGATATTTATTCAGGCGTTTGCGCCTGCCTTTCTGTTGTTTTCTAGTTAAAAATCGTAATCGCCAGGGTCATCCATTTCTCTAAAATCTCTTGCAATGTCTTCCCTGACAACCCTATCATATTCATCAGATGATGCTTCATTAACGGCTTTGGTCCATTCTCCCATTGACCGCTCTTCATCAAGCTTGGCTACAGCTTCGTTATAGCTCAAATCTTCACTGTGCATTTTCTTCAATACGTCATCAAGCTGTAAATCATAGAATCCAATCATTTAGCTTTCTCCTGAGAATATTATTGTTGTATTTGTGTCACATTTATCGCATCAGTCTTTAATTAGCCATTCAACAGGCCACTCTTTCACAGAATATTCTGTAGGGTCACACAGAGTCTCTTTCTGTAACTTTTAATAGTCCACACCAGCATTTTGTGTTATCCATATGTTTGATTCCTTTTATGTAGTTGGTGTTTTATATGGACTGTTTTTAAAGACTTTATCCATTATGCATCTGTATTGGCCTTCGCCGTATTTATCATCTATACGAGTACTGCCAAATAAGTTTTCAATTTTGCTTATGAAACTCATGATATAAGCATTTATGACAAATATTTTTGTCAGAATTTTGCTAAGGCCATGGTCATAGTACCAATCAAGATGGTGGTATATTTCTTTGAGATTTTCGTTTCGATATTTCTCAAATAGCTTATATACTTCGAAAATATAGAATTTGTCCTGTATTGATTCAGGTAATAATAAGCCATTATGTACACGAGATTGCATTTCGTCATAAATTTTAGTACCAGTGTTATATGCTTTAATGATTTCAAGCCATAGACTTGTAAATGTATCAACATTTATGATGACTTTTTCCATATTAATACTGAGTATAATGGAATTTTCATTTGTCGTATGAATTTTGATGGGATAATTAGGGTCATTAGCATATATAGGTTCATTGGTAATTGCATCTCGAATCAATTGCTCCAATTCATGTGTCTGAATTATACATTTTTCTGTGTTGATTGATACAATGGATGTTTTGAAGTCATTACTGAATTCAATCATGAGGTTTGCACCATTATCATGTGGAACAAGTTTCATCGGTCAATCCTTTCGTGTTAGATGTAGTATGTCAGGGTATTATTCAACGGTGATAAGTTATGTGTTTGTTTTTCCTTATCAAAATATTGGTTTTACTTTACAGGCGAATCAGATTTCACTAAAGGACAATACTTAGGAAAATCCTCGTCACACATACAAGAGTGATTTTTTCTGCAATAATGTGGGACTTTACCGCCTTTATTGTCTTCTCTATAAGGACAATCCCAACAGTTATTTACGGTTATCGTAATACTCATTGAATTCTGGCCTCCTTATGAAAAGTTAGTTTTATATATTGCTATCTATTATTTTTTCTATAAACTTGCCGTCCAATGCAAACTGCTCGTATTCTTCAACTGTAAGACCAATACACTCTCTTAGAGGTCTTTTAGAAGTGGAAGAATGCCACGCAGCTATTAAATCATCAAGCTCCGTTCTTTTCAATTCACCACGCTGACAACAATCAATAAATGTTGCATGACCAAAAAGAATCCTATCAAACATCAGTTAGCTACCTTTCTAATATAAAAATCAAAATAAAGCTATGTACCAATAAAAATTCAGTTTTATTATGCTTTTACGCATATGTACAGCCTATACGACAGGGTTCTTTTCTATTAAAAGCAAATTGACAACCTTCACATACGCAGTTATTATCACAGCACCAAGGGCCTTCTTTGGAATTTTCCATATCTTCAATGCGATAAGAAGTGCCGATGCCTTGAATATCAGCCCATTCCAAGAAAGCATTTTTAATGTCTTCTTTGCGACTGGCAGGCAAAGCTACAAATCCTACAAACCAGTCTGTATCTGAATCAATGTCTTTGAGCTTTCTGTTGAATTTCTTTTTGATAAATGCTGAAAGGCTTTCAGCAAATGTCATGGTTTCATCTGCTGCGTATTCATTTGTCTCGTCTATCTCTACCAAAATTCTAAGCATTTTCTGTCTCCTTTGTGTATGCTCATATATTTATTCTTTGTCAAATTTTAGTTCTGTACATGGGAGGCTGTTGTCAGTGAGCCATTTAGCAATCAGATGCCTGTGACAAAAATCTGAAGGTTTTTCGTAACACATAAGAATAAATTCAACATCTGGCCCATACTGTGTAGCAAGACTTTCAAAATCATTCTTGATTTTGTCTATGGACAATTTATCCAGAATTTCTTCTTTATAACGCTTCTCATAAGCCTTGGTGTCCCCATCAGTTTTGTATTGCATTAAAATGCTGTATGATGGCGCTAAAGCCTTATATGTGTATCCTGTAAACCATTTGGGCACACCTGCGCATATGGCAATCGGTATCTGGTTACCTGACAGACTTTTTAATTTTGCAAAATAGCTGGTATATAGTTTCATAATGTTACCTGTTTCATTCGGTTTTCATGTGAGTATGCTCATCTGCCCAGTATTTTGGCATGTCATGTCTGAACAGAAATTCATACCCTGGTCCTGAATCAGATGAATACCAGGCTGGACCTATGGTTCTATTACTGTCGCTCCACATCATATCACTTGAATCAGTGGTGAATCGAAGTTTTTGAATGTGTATGCCATCTTCAGATACTAAATACTTTCCGTCCTCTTCAGGAAGGCATTCACCTGATTTGTTCCATTCGATTATTGTGTGCATATTGACTCCTATGCTTACGTGAAATCTTTTAAGAAAGATTCATTGTAGACCATATATGCATTCTGTATCTCTGCAGGTCTCTTTGTGGCAAGAGATGTTGCATGAACGCATAAAATGTGCTTACTGAATTTATCTTTTTCTTTCTGTGCTGTTGTTATGTTAGACAAGGTGCTGAGTGTGTCATCGAAGTAGATGACATCATCTTTTTCGGCAAGAAGCTCAAGCACGTGCAGTTTGTCTGCATCAGATGTTGTACCGAACAAATCGTCCTGTGCAAAGAATGGCTTTCCGTCATCATCAAGAAAGTTTTTCTTGATGAAATTGAGTTTGGAAAGGTATTCATGACCAGATACAATTCGTGATACAATCACAAATTTTGCATCCTGGTCCAGATTTCTCGCTGCTCTAAGGAATGGTACGATGTACGGTAGCGGTTTTACATATTCGTATAAGTCTGAGCTCGAACCACGGGTTGCCATATCGGCTTCTCCGCTGTAAAATTCAGGTGTGTCCTTTCCGTACCATGCTTCTACGATTGTTCCGTCCATGTCAAATGCGTAAATCATGATATACCTCCTGTCATCTGGTAAAACTTTTCAACATTAGATTTCTTGGAAGACATGATAGACTGTCTGATTTTATCATCGAGTTTTAATCCATATTCTTCAGAAATCATGTCCATTACAGCCTGGAGCTGTGTGTATTCGTAAAGCACTGTGTCGGAATTTACGATTCCTGTTTCACAGTGGTGTGTATCCATGCCGAATCTGAGTGCTTTGCTGAGTGCCTGTGTAAGTTCAGCACATTCTTCCATGGCTACAACTATGAGATTTTCATTTCTTGTCATGTTCTATCCTTTACTGGGCTATGAGATATTTTACATAGTCACCAGGTTCTTTCTGCTGTTTTAGAAATTCATTCAGTTGGACACTGGTTGTGATGAAAGTGTACAAATTCTGGTATGTCTCGTCATCATAGTGCATACCATCTTTGGCATAGTAGCCTGTGTCCTTTAAGTAACTGTATGAATCAATGTAATTGCTACATATAGGTTTGATACTGCTATTGAATTGTTCAATATCTTTGCATTGAACACCTTTAACAGCATCAACAGTTGGATTCACAGATAGGAAATACACTGTAGCTTCTGATTCAAGACTGGGAAGAAGCGTTTTATACTTGTCTACATTGATAAGGTCGTTGACTCCCAGGTTGAATATGTAAATCCAGTTTGTGTATGAGGGGTTATTCTTTCGAATTTCGGATAGCTGTGTGCTTCCTGTATTTTTCCACCAGTTATAACCCATACCTGACTTGGCAATGACAAACGTATCGGTCATGGTGCTCATGCCAATGAGTCTGTCAAGCTGAACAGTGCGGCTGTCTCCAATATAGACATATGCTGTCTGCTGCTTGTCTTTGGCTGATACTGTGATAGCAACGCCAAGAACTGTAGTAACAACAATTGCAATCAGTATCACAATTGCAATGATGCGTTTTTTCTTTTTGCCCATGATTGTTCCATCCTTTCAAGACAATGGCATTAAGATAAGTTTAACTTTTGATGTCCTCGAATTTTTTCATGATTTCGTATGGCAAGCAGATGTCTCCCATATCATCAGAATAAGATTCACTAATATCTACAATATCAGTTTTTATTGTAATATCGCATTCTCTCACAAGTGTTTCGTGCACTGTGTTGTTTTTGTCTTGTATGGTGACTTTGTAGCGATGTGGTGCATATTCTGATTCATAACCTGCGTCTTCTATGGACAAAACTTTGCCATTATCTTTGAGTATGCGATAAGCGAAATGCTCATCATCGGCAAGTCTGTTGTTGAATTCTGTTGTACCTGGTGTATTACTTTTAGCAGTATAATCGTCCATCCATTTGGTAAATGCAAATGTGAATATGCCTGCTAATGTAAATACAACAATAACCAGTATGATGTAAAACTTTTGAAGTTCGTCTATGTCTTGTCTTGTGTACATAGCATTTTTCCTTTCTTTTTTGTTGATTATAGCTATTTCTTTTTGTGGATAGTTTCAAGCATATGGTATACTGCAGGAAGGTCGCCACGACATAAGTCTAGTACCTGATGATAATCAGGACTATCTGATTTTGCAAGTTGTGCTATAAGTGGTTCAACACGCTGTGCAAGTTGTTCGCAGTCTCTATCAAATTGTCTGAGTGTCGGGCATGGAAGTCCATATCTGCAGTGAGAATTAAATCCCCAATTGAAGTGATAGAGATTTCCATCATCATTCAAATTGTTTCGGTGACAGATTTCTTCCATTCGTCTGAGTTTTTCTTTTTTCATGGAATCTCCATGCTGATGGCAAATCATGCACGGGGAGTTTGCTGATAGATATGGTCTCATCATTTTACCTTCTAATGTTTACTTTGTCCAGATTGTACCAAGGCACTTTGGATTTTTGTGATTCCTGTCAAACTGCCAGTGTTGCACACTGCTGATTGTATTGTGCGATGCCGCGTATGTGAGTGCTTCATTCCTGTCAGTAAAAAGCTTAGTCCGTACTCTGTCAGACACATATTTGCACCAGAATTCTTCAATCATGCATTTATCCTTTCGTATATAGACTAATGGCACGGAAGTTAGTCTCCGTGCCATTTTTGGTCATTTGTTTGATTTTGTGATTTACGGGTATTCGTTGCTCATAGCATACATGAAAAATCCTAGTAATGCACTGTCAAAGAAAAATTGTTTGACAGTCAGATTCATTTCGCTAAGTGGTATTACTAGACATGTACCGCCTATGAATATAAGCATAAGCAACAATCCTGCGAGTTCACCTAATAAAAATCCTATGATATTTCTTTTAAGTGTTTCCATTGAAAAAGTCCTTTCTGCAGGTCTCACCTATAGCTACCGTGTTCTTTTTTAAATTGCTGTTTTGCTTTGTACATCATAGCATCTGCTCTGTTAAATACATCAACATAGCTGTTATCAACACCTTTGCCATATTCAGAGATGCCAATTGAGGCTGAATATTTTGCATATTCAGGAGTGTTTGTATTTGAAACACTAAGCTCAAAGGCATCAGCTAATGTCTGATATATCTCAGTACGCATATCATATGCTTTACCTTGAAGTATGACTACGAATTCGTCGCCACCGACTCTGAAGACAGGCGCTCTTTTACAGGCAGTACATATTATCTGGGCACAACCTTTGATATATTCGTTACCTTTTTCATGACCAAATGTGTCATTGACATATTTAAGGTCATTCAGGTCAATCATCAGAACAGCAAATGTAGTATTTCCTGCTTTTATGTCATCTTCCACATGTTTGATGTAATCATGATAAGCAGATTTGCTACGCACACCTGTGAGAGAATCTTTGGAAACAATCTCATTTATTTCCTGAAGTTCTGTCTGCGTTTTATTGAAACTGGTCATATAATAAACGCTGTCTTTCATTGCTGTCAGTAGTGCATTATACAGGTCATCAATTTCGTTTCTGACATGAATTTTCAGACTTTCTATTTTAGCCACATTTTCAAATCGATTACTATCTGTATCGTATTTGAAATTACTGATGGCGTCAGTCATCTGCTCAAGTGGCTGAAACAAGATTCTGTGCAAAAGAATGTTGAATATGATGATTATAATAAATGCTATCACTGAGATGATTATCACTATTTCTATGAGGAAATCTAATCCTTTGGCGTACATACCATCCAGAGAAAAGGCTACACATACACAACATACATAATGGCCATCTTTATCCTGAACTGGTTTTACGTATGAAAGGAGTCTGTCACCGACTTCACCTTCTCTTGCATGTACTATGTGCCATACTGGTTGATGAAGTGTTACGAGCTTGTCAATATCATTGGCAAACTGTTCATCAGCTATAAATGTATCACCAATCCAGTCAATGCTTTCTTGAGGCACATCTTCAGTATATGCTTCATCAAGGTCCATGATAACTGTGGCTTTCACTACATCATCTTTGAAGAGTTTGTATACATATACGTATGCAACATCAGGATAACTGTCTTTAAGCATGTAATAATACTTCAAAAGTGACATATAATCCTGAGATGAATAGTTTTCTTCAATAAAATCGTCTATTTTATCTGTGTCCAGAGCTTGCGCCATAAGTGTGGTTATACCGTCTGCCATATCGATATGTTTCTTGATGTTCAAGTCTTCATATCGCTTAAAGGATATGGACATGATAGACGCTGAGATGAGCATTATAGCCAGAACAAACAAAAATGGTATTCTGGTCTTGAGTCTCATATATTTTTGTGTTAGCGTTAATTTATTTGATTTTGCCATAAATTAGCCCTCATTATTTATGAGCTATTATTTTTCAAGTTCACGTTTGAAATCAAGATAACTCATAAGGTGTCTGTAACCTATGTTGGTTACATGGTATGCATTCGCGCCCTGTACATTTTCTACATCAATAGAGAATGTTGATGTGAGGTCTTCGATGAGAGGGCCTACTTCGTGTCTTGATGCTATTTGTTTAGATACGAGTTCGTCTGGGTAAATTCCTCTTTTGAGTTCATTCTCAAGTTTTTGTATTTCAAAAAGTTTCAGGGCTAGTTGTCTGTCCATTGTTCATTCCTCCAATTGATACAATACTGTTGGTTCTTTTTCTAGCATATCATATATGTAGGTAGGTATGTGTAATGTATTTTTGCCTGTTGGTCCAGTTATAAAGCCTAGTGGTGATGTTGTTGTAGTATAATGCGTCATGAATGTTGGTTTTGTAATCGAATCATCTATCACAATACGCATCAGATTATCTGTGTATTCAACAGGTGTGTTTTTGCTGGTCAGAACCACAGAATCAACAGGGTTATCTGGATGAAATACACTGCGGGAATACATGTATGTGTATGTGTCATTTTTATCGGTAACATACAGGTAAGTATCGTCATATGCTAATTGATGGACAGTAAGTGTTTCAATATCGTCTGTGACGGTTTTATAGGGAAATAAAATCACCATATAGCCGATAATATCGACAAACAGTAATATTCCTATTGTGCGAGCCACTTCTTTGACGTTTATACTATTAGGATTGTTCAGGTCATCCCAAATATTTTTACAGAAAATAGCAAGATGTATAATCAACAGCACTGCCAGAGCAAGACCTGTGGAGATGTGTCTTGCTTCGAATATCTGTGTTATTGTGATGATGATGGCGACTATACCATATAACTCTAACAGTAACATAGTTAACTCCTTATCATGTTTTAGGATTTGGAGCAATGGGCTTGTAGCACCAGGCTACTACCTGATTCATTTCCAGATAATCTGAAAAATGATATCTGTACCATCGACCTCCATCGGAATACTTGTGAAAAGCTATTTTTCCATCAGAATCAATATACGGTTCATTGACATTGTATATTTCAAGAAATCCTTCATAAACTCTGCCTGAAATAGTGGCCATGAGTATGTCAGAATGGAGCGCTGGAATGTCATTATCTTTTAGATAATGCCAGGACATGCATGGTTCTGTAGGATTAGCTGTTGTTTCGTTGACTTCTTTCAGATATTTTGCCGAAGACAAAATATCATGCAGATTGTCTGACAGTGTCAGACCATCGTTTACGTTTTGCATTATATTTTCATCATCTGTACAACTGTCTATCTCACTAAAACATTGCTTAATCTTATATATTATACCGAGAATGTGTTTATTGGATTGCATATTGACCTCTTGATATAAAATAAGACTTCTGTTTTTCACAGAAGTCTTTTGTGTTTTGGGGGACCGTGATTTTGACGATAGGAACACGGAGACCTACTCACCTATTCTAGGAAGTACTGTCTAAATCATACTCTGGGAGGAGTGTTTGTTCTGATTGTAGAGGATACTATCCGCACTCTTCGGCGTCACCCTAAAAGGCTCTAAGTTTGTCCTGCTCATTTATATAGCGCAACGACCTTTGCGCACCTGTGTTATGACCCTATTATGGCTGATTGGTCTTCACGAAAGTGTGGGTTTAGTGACGTCACTGGTCTTCGCCTTGGGAGTTTCGAACACGCGTTGGGGGAATACATGCTCGAAAGGCGAGTTGTTGGGTTTTAAATGCTCACCTTTGGGGATAGGTGAGAGTTGGGAGGAGTTCTTGGTTTGGGGAAAACCAAGAATTTGGGGTCTGATAACGTTCAGACATAAACGCCAGGTTACTTGCTTTTTGGTAGGTCAACATAGAACATGGATAAGACTTTCCGACCTCGTAGGGAATACAGGAGTTGAACCTGTAAGCTGCGGTAGCAGCCTTGCACGGTCACATCTTGTAAGCAGCTAAGCTCTCCCGATGATATCCGCCGTCTTTACATTTGACTAATTCCCTATATCAGACAGATTTCTGTCTGATGCACTGCATAATACAGTATAGCAGTTTCTCTTGATAAGTCAAGAGATTTTGATTAGCTATGTGCTAATTCTTAACCAAACATGCTTACATACCATTTGCCATTTCTGATAATGATAGGGCGGCCTTTGTCTGCTTCACATCTCACTTCAATGAACATGTCGTTAATCATATCATTTGTTACGAGTGTGAAGGTTATGCCTTCAAACAGGTCATTGTAAGTATCGATAATCACAGGATTATCGTCATCTTCTATCATGAAATCACACACAAGATTATACTTGTGCTGATGATAGTCATATGGATACTGATGTTGCATCAGGTCCTGACGGTCATCATAGAGCAGTAGGTCATTTGTGTTTGGTGCATTGAAATGTCTGGAAAATGGAAGTACTTGCCCAGGAATTTTTGTCATCAAGTGTTGTACCATACCGAGCATCAGCATGGTATCATAATTTGCGTGCATCATAAGGTTTGTTATCCTTTCTTAAAGCTGGTTTCTGGCGTCATGTTTATTGTAACATGGCGCCAGGTGACCTGCAATCAATTCGTCACGCCGTAAAGCAGCTTAGCATATTCAGAATCCTTGTCCAAGATAAGAGTCTTATTCTTGGTCGCAAATGCTTTGAGCGAATCAAGACTTCTCATGAAGTTATAAAACTCTGCTTTAGACGGATTGTTATATGCATCTGAAAGAATTCTCATATATTCAGCTTCGCCTTCAGCTTCAAGCTTTGCTGCTTCTGCTTCGGCATTAGCTTTTGTAACAGAAGTCTGTTTATCTGTATCATTACGGATTTTCTGAGCTTCTGCACTACCCTTGGCAGTATAGCTTGCTGCAATATTTTCTCTTTCAGAAATCATACGTTCATAAACAGCTTGCTTGTTGTCATCAGGAAGGTCAAGAACCTTGATGGCAGCTCGCTTGATAGTAATACCATACTGACCAATGTCCGTATTTGACTCAGTTGTAATGGCATCTGTTAGAGTTGTGCCTCTGGCCGCAATAATCTCATCCTGCGTCATAGCAGAGATGGTGTTCTTTGTGGCATTGTAAACAGCAGCTTCAATACGCTCATCTGCACGTCCTCGTACGCTGTTAAGTGTCTGGTAATACTTGACAGGGTCTGTGACATACCATAGCACATAATCATCAGCAATCATTGACTTCTTGTCAGCTGTAATGACGTCTGATGGCGCAATATCTGTAATCATTGTTCGAGTTGAAATCTTTGAGATTTTCTCGATAAAAGGCGTTTTGAAATGTCCGCCAGGATTTGTCTCAACATACTGTACCTTTCCAAGCTTTACAACAAGTGCAGCGGTGTTGGGTGCTACTGTGTAAAATGATGAACAAAATACGATGAATGCTATAATGCCGATAGGGATAAGCAAGTATTTTAAGTTTTTCATTTAATTGATTTCTCCTTCTTAGCTAAATGTAGCTTCTGGTTTTGTGTCGGAATACACGCTATCATTTTCTTCCTGTTCGCTGTCAAGAATGATACGTGTTCCGTTCTGGCTAAGGGCCATGAGATAGAGTTCAAAGTTAGATATGAATTTGAGCGATGATAGGTTAGCTGTTCTGTCAATATGGATGGTCCAATTTTTGTCAGAATCTCTCCATTTCCAGAGTTCAAATTCGATATTCAAATCCTGGTTTTCTTCATCTTCAACGTAGAAAGCCATTATTTTCTTTTCGTAGCTGGACCAAGATGGCTTTTCAATATCTGTTACGTCCATGCATACTGTGAACGGTTCATACTCTGGCTCACCGCTGTCAAACTCTACATCCCTGCCTGAAGGGTCGATATCTGATTCTACATAGTGTATGTATTTCTCAAATAGGTCCGATGCTGTCACTTCAGCAGGCATATCTGTTGACATAAGTGTCTTGAAATGTTCAAGAATTTTATTGTTATCGTTGACAGCAGTGTTCTTTACTATTTCTGTCAACACGTCGTCAAGTTTGGTAACATACTGTGAAAAGTCAATACTTTCAATATAGGGGACGAGTGTTTCTTTGATTTTGGCATCAATTGTTTTTCTAAGTTCGCCCCAGGCGAAGGCTTCACGGACTGAGTCCGTGATAGCCTTAGTTGCTTCTTCTTTGACTTTTTCAGTAAGCACGTTATTGAAGTCAATGTCACTCATTGCCTGAGTGAGTATATTATTTGTGTTCATGTAATAACCTCATTATGGTTCACTGGTTTCGCCAGATGAGCTGGATGTAGCTGTTGTATCCGTAACTCCGTTGGCACTGGCATTTGAGAAGCTATCAAGCGGTAACATTGTCTGAGTACCACCATCTGTGATGATAACCTTCATGCTAGGCAGAATGTCTTCCATTGTCTCATAGAACATACGCTTCTTTGTGATAAGAGGATATTTCTCATACTCAGTGTATGTCTTCTCAAATCTGGCAACCTGACCTTCAGCTTCAGCAATTCTGGATTCCTTTGTTGCTGTAGCAGTCTGGACAATCTGGTCAGCAGCTGCATCTGCCTTAGGAATTTCCTCATTCTGATATTTTAAAGCTTCATTCTTGGCTGTTTCAGCGCCCTGCTTGGCTGCTTCAACCTTCTTGAATGCTGACATAATCTCGTCAGTTGGTGGTGCAGAATCCTGAATAGTGATATTCACGACAGTGAGACCAATATTCTGGTCATTGAGTTCTTCAAGAATGGCTGTCTTGATATCCTGCTGAATCTGTCCCTTCTTTGTTGTCATAGCTTCATCTACAGTGTAATTGGATACAACTGTTCTTATGTTGGACATGGCAATGTTGGACATAATCTTTTCAGGATTTTCGGTATTATAACAAAGGGCTATAGGGTCTGAACAACGATATTCCAGATAGAAATCGATGTTCAAAAGATTAAAGTCAGAAGTAATCATGATACCATTATCCGTGTCGGTAATGTTCTGACCTTCTGGTGACACTATATAGCCAATACCTGTGCCATGTGTTGTCATATCAATCTTTTTCTTGCCTTGCCAGAAGCCTTTGATGTAGAAACCAGCTGTCTTTACATCAATAACTTCTCCAAACTGTGTGATAACTGCATTTTCCTGCTCATGCACAATAAGTATGCTTCGTGCTGCGATGATGACCAGTGCGAGAGCGACGAAAAACCCAACAATGCATTTGATGACAAATTTTGTTGTTGAAAAATTTTCAGTGTTTGTGTCCATAAACGTCTCCTTTTGTGTTGTTTTAAATTCACTGAAGATGAATGGTTATGCTTTACATTCTCCAGAAATTTGTTCTATTTTACGGTTGAAAAGGCAGAGCCTTTTCAAGTATCCTGGTTGTCTTTGTATCAGTTTATTGCTTAAATATTTGATACTATATCGTCCCATTCTTCCCTGGTAAGGTCGAAGAATTGAGAATTACAACTTAGGTGCTCAAGAACATAAATGAGAGCTTGCTCTTTATCGTCCATGTTCTTGTTTTTGTAAATACATTTTGCAAGGGGAAGAATGTCTTTTTTAAGACTCTTGCATTCGCAGAGTCTCTGAAATACGTTGCTATCGAGTCCTTCCCACAATTTGCTTGGTTTCATGTTGTGGTTCCTTTCGTTATGGGCTGTCCTGTTATCTGTGAGGTAGCGGTCACTTCAGTGCCACGACTGATACAAATCAGTAAATCAGGAAGATGACAGGATGCGAGAGACTTGAATTTTTTAATTTCTTCCCAGTCTTTGTCTGGTAATTCAAATAGTATCTTTGCCATTCGAGTACCTTTCTTGTAACTAAAATCATCCCCTCTGGTGTGTCAGAGGGGATGTTATCATTTGTTTGAGAAATCTGGGAGCCAGTTTTCTGGCTGTGGATTTTTCAGTTCAGATGGAATTTTTTCGTAAAAAGCAGACCTTTCAGCTGTTGCCATGTCAATGAGCCAGAAATCATTTCCGTTCTGCATGATATCTACACTCCACTGTCCAGTGAGCTTAATATCAGGAATAAGCTTTTCAAGCTGGTTTTGAACGAGGTTTTTGTTCTCATCAAATCTTTTGGTGAGGGTTTCCTCATGAGCCTGATATGTCAGATAGTCATGCATGGAATGGATAGACTCATCTGCATCATCACCAAATCTCTTTTTCATTACATCAGGGTCCCAGTACTGATAGATACCGAGGATTTCCTGTGTATCAAAGTCAACAAATGCACGATACTCAGTATGAAGCGGAAGACCTTTATAAATAGTTGGGTTATTTTCTACATCTTTGATGTATTCTCTTACGCACCATTCATTGGTCGTGCTCATACCATAAATACCTGGTGCAGGATTTCCATTTTTGTCTATACACAGCATTCCATCTCTCATGAGTGCCTGATGGTGGATGAATAGCAGATATTCTCCAAGTTCTCTGACTTCTTTTGGACTATGTACTCTGCAATTCCTGAAATCAAATTTGCTGGAATAGGTACCTGTCTTTACAAAATAGTCACCATCAGGATTGAGTCTGAATGTCTTTCACAGAACCTGTCAACGATGTTGAGCGTTGTGTGTGTAAGTGTTTCATACTCAACCCTGGTGAGTTGTAACAAATTCATAGGTACTTTGACAATAGTTGTTGATGGGATTTTAAAGAAATGATGCTGTTTGTTTCCCTCAACTAACTTTGGAAACCAATAACCTATAGATATTGGATTCGTACCTATGATTTCATATGTTATTGGGTCAAGGTCAAGGATATCAAGACCCTGCCTGAAGTGGTCATAGCAGTAACGTCTTTTCTGAATATCGTTTTTAGTATTGAGACTTTCTTTGTAGAAATACAATAGTTCAGGATATGACATAGGTCCTATGTCTCGTTTCTGGAGTGAAACAGTAGCCTGTGGTCTGATTTTATCAGGAAGGTCATCTATGATTTTTCTGTCGATATGACTTTTGCAGGGAAGACCTGTATTGATATCGGTTGTATTCAACATTCTATCATATCGGTAAACAGACGCTTCTGCGACAAATTCATCAACTATCTGTTTGACGAGATTTGTCATATCAATGGACACATTTTCATTATTGGCCATGTGTTCTGCCATCTGCTTTGAATTTACTTCAAAGAAGTCCTTTGGCTGTTCTTCAGAAAGTACATCAGTTTTATATCTGTTTTCAAACTCATCTAATTTGGCGGGGTTTGTTCTTAACATTTCAGCCATTTGGTCTTTTGTGAGGAACATATTGTCATTGTTTGAATTAGATGAGAACAATGATAATAGATTAAACACAATTACCTCCTTACTTATGGTGCTGACCAAAATTTTTTGAATGCTTTCATGTCTGAGCTTGATGTCCAAAGTCCAGTTACGCTTACAATAAGAATTGATGGCCATATTATTACCATCGCGAGAAACACAGGAATGATTGACAGACTTAATAAAGTGGTCTTAACCGTAATGGTGAGAGTGTTGCATTGAGTAAATATCCAACCCAATATGCGTGCATGAAGATATATCATGCTTGCACTCATTAAAATTATCATGATGAATGACAATTTTGCAGCAATTGGTGATAATATGCGTAATCTTTTTTGACGTTTTTTGTGTTTCTTGTATACGTCCATGTGAACTATCATATTGATATCTTTCCTGTTTTAAACATTGTTCGTGTGTAGGTTTCAGCTCTTTTTAACAATCTGTTTGCATATAAGTTTATGACATCTGATTTGTACAACACTTCTGCGTCGTCAGAAAGACTATTGGGCTGCATCATGACAGGGTCCATTTTACCATCAGAAATGTCAAATGACCTATCAGGCCAGCGATATGCGAGATAATAATAGTCTATAAGTGTTGGTTCATTTACTACAGGGTTATCTGTTTTGATTTTTTCAGATATGGCTTTCATATCATTCACCATGTCTTTGGTTAAATGATTCCACCAGTATATAGCTGCCTTCACACCAAGGAGTCTTGGGTCATCTGGTTTGAGATTTCTCCAAATGCTGTTGAGTGTAATATCATTATAGATGCCAGTTACTTCTGTATCAAATGTCTTTTTGATGTGACACTCAGGACATATCACTGTCAATTTATAATCGATACCATCAAAGTCTCCCCGTGCGCGACGATTAATCTGAATTTTACGAGCACCTTTGCTAAGGATGGCTCGTTTTCTGCAGACAGGACATGTCCCAAAAGATGGCGCTTTGATTGGCAGTTGTGGAATATCTTTAGCGTTCATGATATAGTTTGTACAACCATACTTGCCAACATATTCATTCACATACTTATCTATTAGAGTTTCCATAGTGTTTCCTTTGTCAGATTGATTTGAAGTGGTTTTTTGTTATGATTTAAGTCAGCTTTGATAACCATGAGATTATTCATGGTTATCAATCATTGCATTTGGCTGATTATATTGAATTTTCAATGTTCCATCTATGATATTGCACGCCATATCAGGGTACTTGTGTGCAAAATCATACAGTTCTGTAAGAGATGGTTCTATAATTCGGGGAAAAGGATTTTTAATGTTCTTTTTCCTTCGATTCATATCCATGTATCTGGTACCATAGGTTGCATTCAGAGTGGTTTTTCTCCATCTTTTTTCCATCTCATACATAACTTCAGATAGGTTATCGGTGTTAAATAATGCTGTAAGGAATACACAGCTGCATTGTACAACGATTTTGTGTGAGTAGTCTGGAGACTCCTTGGATTTTGTACATGTGATGATTGGTGTCTGACCACATATGGGGCATGCAATCTTGCGCATTCTTTTATATTCATTTGTTTCCCTGATTGCATCATTGTCATTACAGTGTTTAACGTAGTAATCGTGAAAAACGATATCATATTTGATTTTTTGTGCCATAGTATTCTCCATAGTGTTTTTGTTAGATTGGTTTGAAGTAGTTTTTGTTATGCTTAGCGTTTTCCCTAAGTTTGTCGTCAGGAAGACCAAGAATTATTTTGTCATATTCGTATTCTGATACACCATGCGGTATCACATTTCTAACAAGATTTTTGACTTCTAGTTTAGACAAATCGAGAGTTTTGTCAGTCCAACAACAAGGACATGCTGTATCACACCATCCAAGTAACAGACTATTTTCGAGGTCATTCAGGTCTACTTTGATAATCATAAGACTACCTATAGTCCTATAGCATACTGGACATCGTATAGCACCAGCATTGGTCCCTTTACCAAATTCACTTGGTCTTGGGACAAGATTACCTTTAAACCTGATTTTGACATTCTTTAACGATGTCGGTTTATCAAATGTAATACGTTCTATCATTGGGGGTTACCTTTCGTTTGTGAATAACAGGCATAGCTGTGACACCATGCCTGCTGTTTATGATTTTATCCTACAATGGTTTCAATATCGATGATATCGCCATCTGATGCATTGATTGTCTTGACGAACATGTTAGGATGATTCCTGTCACGATTCTGTAAGTTAAACAGAATATGTGACAATGTACTGGTCAAGGCACTGAACTGTAGATACTTTTCAGAGAAGTCATCGCAAGATATTGAGCTCATCTTTTTGTTGAGCATTAGAGCGGAATATCTGTATGATGCAAGATACATGATAATGTCGCGAAGCTCATCACTGATTTTTGTCTTGTCAAGTCTCGTGTTTTCATCATTGATACATAAATGATAACTGCTCTGGTAAGGGTAGTCTTTGACAGCAGAGGATGGACTCACACCATTTTTATACTTCCAGGATGGGCTTACGTTCCATAGCTCATCTGAACATTCAGTGAAGTACTTACCCTCACGACTAGCATCCAACCAGACCTCATATGCGTCATTCATGATGTCTATGACTTCATCAATAGATGTTTCAGTGATTTCATGCCTTTTAATATCACCTTTTATAATGAGACATTCCTCATCATAGTTTACTCTGAAAGACAGGTCTTTATCAACGATGTCTGCACCTACAAGGATTTCTGCTATGTATGGATTGCTGCTGGCAATTTCCTGCAAGATATTGTAGATATTACCTGTTTCAATTTTTGCATCATAGCCTGTTACACCACATTTATTATAAGTGGTGTCATTCTTTGCGATTAAATCGAGCTGGTCAAAAGCGTATGGGTCGTAGTTCTTGATGCCAGGTATGTTTGCTGTTGGTACATATGTCATCACATAATCGGTGTTAACATGGAACTGGGAGTTGATAGTATCATATTCGATACCAGCTGCTTCCAGGTATGCGACAAGTTCAGCTGATACATCGTTACCCCATACAAGTTCTTTCTTGATATTGCTTTCTTTGATAACCTGTGAAAGTCTGTCAAGCGATTCTTTGGTGGGTACCATGATTTCATCGATAGAGGTTTTAAGTCTGTCTTTAACCTTATTATCAATGTAACCCCATGTATCAAACAGATAATATGAATCCTTAGCAGATGTGATACCATAGATACAGGTGAATAACCCAGCGAGTATTGCACGATAGTCAGCGTTCACATCTTTGAGGTCATCAGCAATTCGCTGCTGATAACCATTTTCATTCTTGAAAGCTGTGTAAATAGGCGATTTCTGTTGAATGTTGAGATACTTCAGATATGAGGGTAAGTGTCCGTCGAACATACCGTTACTATACCATTTGTCTGATTTGTGGTTTAGTGTTTTTATCTCAAATTCCGCAAAATTGTTCATATACTTAGTCTCATATGTGTAGAGAGCTTCAGTATTTAACCCTTCTGCTGCGCGGTCATTGGCTGTTGGATAGTGACCTGCTGGAGCACAGTGAGTCTTACTCAGGTACTTTATCATATATGCTGGTTTTAAGCCTAACATATGACCCAGACAGAGCATTGTGATGAGAGGTACGTCATACTTAACTACTGTGTTGATGACGTTTTTCATAAATCTGCCCTGACTGAATCTTTCTGGATGAGGATTTGCAACGGCTTTCTGTTTAGAAATCTTTTCTTCTACTTCTGGTGGAAGAGTTTGAGCTGCATTGTAAATTTCATCGATAGTGTAATTTCTGCTGGGATTAGGATTATAGCATATAGTGTCACTAACAAGCATCACACCGTTGGAATAAAGTTTTACTGAATTATTACAACCTGTCGTGTACACAGGAACGTCATCTGTACCATGATACTTCTTTCGTTCAGCTGTGACTGCTTTATACAGCTGGGTAATAACGCTATTAAACAGTTTTTCATTATCTGTATTATAAAGAGCTTTTACAGCATAAATCATGCTGTTTAACTTGTTTTTGGTGTTATCATCATCAGGTGCGTCCATGGTGTATGTGTTACGATGATATTTATCAAAAATTGACATGTTTTACAATCTCCATATTTTGCTATAGTCATGGCTGCCATTTAGCCATGGCAGCAATTATTAGATTTGGAACTCAAGAAGGTCAAGAAGTGCGTTTCTGACTTCCTGGTTGTCAATTGTGACATTGACACGAGCCATATTGGCTTTATTTGTTGCTTCTGTGATGAGAACATCGACATTGCCAAGGAAGCCATTGCACTTGGCGATTGTGTTCTTGACTGTTGCGTCCTTATTGAGAGCAACAATGAGTACACGCAGAGACTTTCTTGATTCTCTTTCTGCGGTAACAATCTTTTTGTTCATTTCGATTGTTTCTTCTTTGTACATTCTGTACACTTCGAAGTTGCCAGGTTCTCTGAGGTCGATACCATCATATTTGCTTCTGATGTCTTTGTCTTCCTGTCTGAGTGCGCCAAGGAGGTCTTCTGCAGACTTGAAGAGGTCAAACTGCTTTGTACATCCTGCTGAGTGAGCAATCTGCTCAAGTTCATTCATATCGCGATAGCAACTGGAGTTGTTGACGTTAAGACTCGTAACCAGATGCTCTGCAAGCTGCTTTTTATTTCTAATCTGGTCAACAACGTCTCTGGACCAGTCATCGATTACCTTGACAGCAAGCTCTTTATCCTGGTCAGTGAGAGCTGTATCTCTGTTTGCAAGGCGGGTGATTGTTTCTGCGAGTTCTCCAAAATTTACTCTGAAGTAGTCATCGACCGAGAATGTTCTTCCGCTGATAGTTAAAAGTTCCTGTTTCTTTGCCATAATTTTCTCCTTAATATTGTTATATTTGCCTCACATGTTAATCAAGAACAGTTGCATTAACAGTGATGATGTTGTTATTTGAGTCGGTAATGTTTTTACAAAACATGGTTGTGTTATCTTGTTGCAATGCAGAGAGAATGTATGCCAGTGTCTGAGCTAAAGCACTGAATTGTAAATATTTTTCAGAAAAGTCATCGTGAGATATGGACTTTGCTTTTCTTAAATCAATCAATGGATAATACTCATATGATGCCAGATACATAATGACTTCACGAAGGTTACTATCTATCTGTGTTTTATCCAATCTCAGATTTTTATTTGAAATGCAACGAGGATAAGCTAATAAATAGTCTTCTTCTTTAGGATAAAATGGAATTACACCTTCTTTGTATTTCCAGGAGGGAATTACATTCCATATACAATTAGCAAATATCCTAGAATCATCTTCATCATTCAGAGAGTTACTTCCCGCATCATATGCATCATTTAGAATATCTATGACTTCATCGATGGATGTTTCAGTGATTTCGTGTCTTGCAATATCATCTTTTACGATAAGACATTCTTCATCATAGTTCACTCTGAAAGAAAGGTCTTTATCAAGAATGTCTGTGCTTATCAGGATA
>JAEEGL012639407.1_pt1 | contig 23113 bp, 22 predicted proteins | sample 9134231 | NCBI WGS metagenome assembly JAEEGL01 (sample SAMN16246548, study PRJNA631951) | gut metagenome | biome: gut microbiome; feature: rumen; material: fiber-attached | host: Bos | place: Iran: Karaj | collected 2018-10
AAATAACAAAAGAAGAATTCTTTTCGTCGGGGGATAAGCAGGGTGGATGATTATGGTTTGAAGAAATAAAATTTATGTGTTAAAATGAACAACGCATTTAAATAAAGGAGATATAGGAAATATATGAAATTAGGAATCGACGTCTAGAGACAAAAAAATGTTTCTTTATATCAAAAAATATGAAACTATAAGAGTCAATGACAAGAAAAGCCTAGAATCCTTATATTTTACAGAAGTAAACACAACTGAATAAAGATAAAATGAATAATTGGCGTAAAATGGCGTAAAATGAAACTACCCCTAAAACGAGCCAATGAAAATGTAACTAAGAAAACCCCAAAAGATCTTATAAAGGGCCCGGTACAACATCTTTAGTAACTGTAAATCATTAAATTCTATTTGTTAAATACAGGAGGAAAAAAGATGGCAATAAAAAAGTGTACCGAGAATGTGCCCATTGAAAACAAAATCGCGCTTACGATTCCGGAAGCGGCAGAACTCAGCAATATTGGTCAAAATAAAATATCGAATTTACTCAGATTACCTAATTGTCCTTTCGTTCTTTATGTGGGAACAAGAAAACTGGTGAAAAGAAAAGAGTTTGAGTATTTCATAAGTAGTCGATGTGAGATTTAACAACTGAAGTTTTTTTCGTTTGAATAATATAGTTGGAGGATTTCATAATGCTAAGAGGAATATCTCATGATAAGCCTTGCAGTGATCATTTAGGCAACATCTTCGGAAGCATAAAAGCAATGTGTAGTTTCTGGGGTATCAATCCAGAAACATATTCGAGAAGAAGAAAAGTGTATAAAATGACATTGGAAGATGCTTTAACAAAGCCAGTAAAAAACAATGGCGGAATAGTATGTACCGATCATTGCGGACAACAGTTTTATAGCGAGACAGCAATGTGCAGATACTGGGGCATTAATCGAAGAGTTTATCAATATCGAATATCACATGGTTGGACAGTTAAAGATGCTTTAACCAAAAGTTTTCGATGAAATAATAAGATATAGGAATAAAGTCAAAGATATTCTTTGACTTTATTTTTTATATAAATCCACCAAACAAGAAAATTCTAATTGTGCAATTCGAATAATTGATTATAAAAAAGCGTTACCAAGCAATACAAATTGCACAATTGATTGTTTTAAATAGTAAGGGACAATGATATACTATAAATATTAAGAAAGACAAAATGTGTCATTGAAAAGGGATATAATTATTATGTAAGGGCAAGTAATATGAAAGAAATGAAAAAAGATAAAAATCATAGAGTTCTCCAATTGTATACAAAATTGATGGAAGGATATGTTATTAATAAAACAACAGAAGCTTTGAATTATGGTGTTAATGAAAGAAGTATCCAAAGGGACATTGATGATATTCGTAGTTTTTTAGAATTCGATTCTGAGAGAACAGGAGTAGTTAATACTATAATATTTGATCGCAAGGAAAAGGGCTATAGACTTGAACATTTATACAGCTTGAAATTAAGCAATTGTGAAATATTGGCAATTTGTAAGATTTTATTAGATAGCAGAGCATTTACAAAAAAAGAGATGATGGGAATGATAGACCGTTTAATAGATTGTTGCGTCCCGGAATCGAATAGAGATATTATAAGTGATTTAATAAAAAACGAAGAATTTAATTATATTGAGTTGACACATAAATCAATATTTATCGATAAAATGTGGGATTTTGGACTTGCTATACGTAACTGCAACTGTATGGAAATTAAATACAGACGCGGAAAAGATGGGGAAGTTGTAAAAAGAAAGATAAAACCGGTAGCGATTATGTTTTCTGAGTTCTATTTTTATATGGCGGCATTTATGGATGACGATATTATTGTTAATCATCCTGATGCAGCACAGAGCTCTTATCCAACAATTTATAGAATTGACAGGATTCAATCCTATAAGATTTTAAATGAAAAATTTAGTATTCCCTATGCAGATAGATTTGAGGAAGGAGAATTCCGAAAAAGAATTCAGTTTATGTATGGAGGAAAACTACAAAAAGTTAAATTTGATTTCATAGGGACTTCTCCGGAGGTCGTTCTTGATAGGCTTCCGACTGCTGCTGTGATAAAAGAAAAAGACGGAGTATATACTATAAGTGCAGAAGTATATGGTGAAGGAATCAATATGTGGTTAAAGAGCCAAGGTGATAGGGTTAAAAATATAGAAATCAAGTGAGATTATATCTACAAGAAAAACTTACTACTTAAGACAATGAATCAATTTGGTACTGAAAATATTTGGTAGTATTTTTCAAATAATAATTTGCTTGATTATATAGAGGAGACCTCATGAGAAACGTAAATCTAATTGTGATGGGAAAAACTGGTGCAGGAAAGAGTACTCTTGTTAATTCTGTTTTAGGAGAAAATATTGCTGAGACAGGTATAGGAAAAGCAATTACACTTGAAAACAAGAAATATAACAAGAATTTAATAGCTCCAGATGGCCTTCCTATGAATGTTTCTATTTGGGATACTGTAGGATTAGAAATAGATAATGTCATAACAGATAAAACTATCAGTGAAATTGAAAATCATATCAAGGAAGTTGAGAAGGAATGCTTAATTAACGATATTTCTGTTGTATGGTTTTGCGTAAATTCCAAGCTAAACAGATTTGAGAGTTATGAGTTAAATTTAATTAGGAAACTATCTGTTGAAAAATGTATTCCTTTTTTGATTATTCTAACACAATGCTTAGAAAATGTTAAAAGTGAATTAGAAATGAGTATAAATGAAATGCTTCCTGAAATCCCAACATTTCGTGTTTTGGCTCAAGATTGTAAAACCCGTGCGGGTATATTTGAAGCGTATGGGGTATCTGATTTAATAAGCAATACAATTGGCAATTATCCAAAACTAAAAATTGAAATAGCGGAATCGAAAATCAAAGCTATTCAAGAAAAGGAAGAACAAAGAATTATTGAACTGAAGAACAGAGGAATAGATTGCATTAATAAGTATTGTAAAAAAGCTGCCAAAGCAGGTTGGGTACCGGCCTTATCCATTCCATATATACATGGAATTAGAAATAAAATGATGGTTGAATTAAATAAGATATTTGGATTGAAAATTGGCGAAGATAGAATTGTTGCAGTTATAGTGGGGATAGTTGCCTCTCCGTTGTTGGCAATTCCGTTATTAAGTAGGATTACTGCCGAGGCCTATTTATCTACCATAGGCGAGTCGTATTTAGAAGCATTAGTAGATTTGACAAAGAAGCACTCGAATTGTGAATTAGAGCGTGATGAGTTGTTAGTGGAAGAAATAAAGAAGATATTATCATAATATATGGGAGGCGTAAAATGAATACTGAAGACCTAAATAATGTTGAAAATGAAACTAAAAAATTACCTGTGGCGAATATTTTAGTGGCAGGTATTACTGGGGTAGGTAAAAGCACCCTTGTTAATGCTGTTTTTGGAAGAAATCTTGCTGAAACGGGGCAGGGGAAAGCAATTACGGATCATATGTCTGAGTATTATAACGATAAATGCCCTATTAGAATTTGGGATACAGTTGGCCTTGAGATAGATTCATCAAAATCAGAACAATCCATACGTGATATAAGAAGAAAAATTGAAGAAAAAGCTTTAAAAAAAGATGAGAAAGAATGTATTCATGCGATTTGGTTTTGTATTAATTCAGGTTCAAATCGTTATCAGGAGGGTGAAATTAGATTTATTGAAAAGTTACATGCTTTAGAGGTTCCCTTTATTATAGTTTTAACTCAATGTATAGGCGATCTTGAATCAACTAATAATTTTGAAAGATTTATTCGGGACGAAAACAAGAAGCGTGATATGGCAGATATTGAAGTTGTTCAGGTTTTAGCAGAGGACAAAAAGTTAAGCCTTCCTAATGGGCAAAGCATAACTATCGAAAAATTTGGTCTTGATACATTAGTAGAAAGAACACAACAAAAATTACCCGATTATTTGGAGACGAGTTTTATTGCGGCACAGAATGTATGTAGGGAAAACAAGAGATCGGAATGTGAAGATATTATTTTAAAATACGTCAGAAAATCGCTAGATGGCGTATGGGATAATATTTGGTTAATTAATATTCCGGCAACGAATTCAAATATAAAAAGTTTGTTAATTGAAATTTCGCATATGTATGAGCAGATTCTTACAAAAGAAGATTTGTCAAAAGAAATGGTAGATGCAGATTTGAAATTTGAGCATATATGGAATGGCTTAATTATTCCTTGGCAAGGAAAGTACGGAAAACGTGTTCAAGATATGTTCGAAAAAAAAGTCGGAGGAGGATATGAAGGAAAATTTATTGATCTTCCTAAAAGCCACAAAGCAGCTAGATTAATTGCATTTTATGGATTTATTTTTATAGATTCGGTAGAAGAAGTCTGGGATATGTATAATAATAAGAAAATCGACGATATTGCAGCATATGTTAGGGATTTGATTAAAAGAATTAATGATCATCTTGATGAAGGAAAAAAATCACATAAAATATAGTATTTTGGGAGGTGCATATGGAGAATAATGTAATAATCCCTTTTGACTCAGGAAATGCAACAATAATACCGAAGGATGAAGGCGAATTCACAATAGTTATAACTATGAAGGGTATAAAATATGAATTTAATTCATCTCCCGTTGGTATAGAGTCGTTTTCAGTAGATGGTGGAATAATTAAAAACTTTGGGGAGTAGTATAAGATGATTGGTAAGAGAATTGAGAATTTAAACAATCAGAATTCTGATAGCCATTATAAGTACTTGACTGAAAATAGTAATCTTATAACAACTTATAATAATAAAAAAGATAAGTATAATGATAAAATTACTATTATTAATTCAGTGAAGGTTGATATGAGAGAAGAAATTAGAAGGCTTTATGATTTCTTGTCTCAAATTGGAAATAACTTAGGGAAAAGAGCTACTATTTTTGATTTTAAAGAAGAAGCGTTTGCTCCAAATATGAACGAGGATATTGTGCAGGCTGTACATACGAAGGATGGTGTCTCTTTAGGTTTAGATTATTATCCAATAGAAGCCATGATGAATAAAAAAATAGGGTCGGATTACGAAAAAGAAATCTATTGGAAATCTATCGAATATATTGATAATTTGAAGAAAAAAAAGCAACTCATAGCGAGAATGGATGATTGTATTGCGATTTCACAGATATACTTAGAAGCGATAGTCATTGTAAAAGACGCAATTCATGACAAAATTATTCCCGAACTTGAGTTTATTAAAGCATTTTTATATGCAGATTATATTCGTGAGAAATATGTAGCTGGGAAAAAAATTGATAATGTTGAAATGTTTCCTATAACAGAATATGAAAGAACAAAATACAATAACCAGTTTCAGTTTGTTAAAAATTCGTTTGATTTTTATGATTTAACCACGGCCTTTTTTTCAAAACAGGTTCTTACAGATTTGTTGAACAAAGATGAATTAACGGAAGAAGTAAAAGAAGAGTTTAATCAAAGTATATATTCTATTCAAGATAAACTTGTTCTTTTAGAAGATAATATGGAGGTAAGATGACATGATGAGTAATAATGTAGAGTTATCTAAAGTTATTCAAATAAGGTCAGCGATGGAAGAGTATCAGGATTCAGTGTATATGAATTTGATACGTCAGTTGAACGAAGATTATAAAGCACTTACAACCGAGAATTGGGGAGCAGAGTTTGTAAGAAATTGTGGACACGATCTTGCAGGTGAAGTGGTAAGGAATTTTTTTAATACCTCTGATTTTTATATTTCTGTTGACCAGCTGATAAAAAGAATGTTTTCATTTTCGTATGATGATGAGTATGATCCCCTTTCTGAAAATGGCTCTGATGAGACTATTCGAAAAAATTTATATTCTAATAACGAAATAATGTCTGCGAGATTAGATGATATTTCAAACATGATGGCTGAAAGTCAGGAAAAACTTTTTACTGAGGAGAGGTCTAAAGACAAACTAGATAGAGAGAAGAAAGCCTGGAGAGAAACACAAAGGGATGAAAATGGTGATTTATATGATGATTTGACGGGAGAAAAAGGGGAATCTACAACGAGAACCAGAAATGATAAAGAATTTGAAGTCAATCGTCTACAAGCAGATCATGTCCAATCGCGAGAAGCAGCCATGTACAATAGTAGATATATTAATGAAGAGGGTGCTCAGAGGTTAAGAGAATTTTATAATTCTGACGCAAATTTCCAGTTAATGTTAGATTCTGCGAACAGTTCTAAAGGTGATGTGAGAGTATATGATAAAGATGGTAATGATATAACGTATAAAGCTACTCCGGAACAATTGGCAGAGTCAATTTGTGAAAATTGGGAGAAGGAAACTCCTAGCGGAAAAAAGATTGAAGAATTAAAGAAACATGGATATCTTGATGAGAATGGTAAGGTTACAAAGTCGGTAAAAAAAGAACTTATTAGAAATATAAGACGTTCTCAGAATGGAGAAAGCATAGTTATACTAAAAAATACAAATTATGGTCAAGTGGCTAAAGATGCAGGAAAATATACAGCACAATCTTTATGGAAAATAGTAGCTGGACAGTTATTATATTATGCTGCACCGCCTTTAATATATGAGATAAAATTAATTTCAATACAGAAGAATTTAACAATAGATAATGCTTTAGAAAGATTGTCGAAAGCTGGCGAGAGGATAGGGAAATACTTATTATCAAATCTTAAGAATATATTTACAAATATTACTGAAAATGCATTAAAGACATTTATCAAATCATTTATGGATATTTTAATTAATATGGTTAAGGCAACAATAAAGAGAATCTTGAAAATTGCGAAAAGTCTTGTGTTGTCAACGGTAGATGCGATACGTGTTTTATCCGATAAAAATATGGATGCTGCTCATAAAGCAGATGCTGTATTTAATTTATATGGAGTAACAATTACAACTTGCGTTTTGGATGTTCTCTTCGAATTAATGGCTGTTTATTGTAAATTACCTGAATGGGTATTGGCTCCTTTACAAATACTTACTTCAGTTGTTTGCACAAATTTTACTTTGCTTATATTACGTAAAGCAGATTTATTTGATGTCAATTATGGATTTAAAATGGCTCAAATTAGAGAATTATTTGAAAAGACAGAGCTAGAATATGAAAAACAGTTTGAACTTTCCAAACGTGCTGCGGATTTTGAAATTGATAAAATAATCAATCAAGCAAGACAAGAGTGTATGGATATATACGAAAATCTTCAAGATTTGAATATGGGTTCAAAATCTTCAAGAGATGATTTGGAAAAGATTAACAAAATGTTTTCAGTAGGCGTGAATTTTGAAGATGATTGGATGAAATTTTTAGGAATTCAGGCTAATTAAAAAATGTTAGTAGTATATTAAATTTATGTTTTAATGGCAAAAGAGGAGCGTCAAAGATGACGTTCCTCTTCTTTTATAGTAGTAATAAGCAAAAATCATTACTTAATAAAAAATATATAGGATTCTCTCTGAATATGATTGCCATGCATCTTTGGTTTTCAAATAGCGATTATTCGGTATTTTAGATTCTGTAAATCCCTTTAAAAGAAAATAACAAAGAAAACTATATTGTAATTTTTTATGATGACATATTTTGTCATTAGAAAAAATGTGCGTAAGAAAAATATCATACTTTCAGAATGACACATTCTGTCGTTCAAGGGTGATATTCTATATCCAATATTGAAGCATTATAGATAAAAAAGGAGAAATGATAATGAACGATTTCAAATTGGATTCAAAGTATTCGGGTAACTGGAATCGTGAGAGCCTGGATGGTGATCAAGAAGATAAAAAAAGGGTTCTTCTAAACTCTGATAACAGATTGATTTACATTTATGGTGATATTGATGCAAGAAATTGTGCAGATATAGCATATGAAATAACTTCGATTAACATCATAGATGACGATAAAGAATCGAGTTCAAAGAACTATACACGGAAACCGATCAAAATCTTCTTTAATTCACATGGTGGAAGTGTATATGATATGTGGTTATTAGTGGACACTATAATGAGTTCGACTACTCCTGTATATACGTATTGCACCGGGTATGCAATGAGCGCTGCTTTTATAGCCTTTCTTGCTGGAGATAAGAGATATATGAGCCCGCATGCCACACTTATGTTTCATCAAATTTCCTGCTGGAGATATGGTAAGTATCAGGATATTGTTGATGATCGTGAGCATATGGATGAAATGAATGAGCAAATCGAAAAATTTGTTTCTGAGAGAACAAAAATCGATGAGTACTTTATTCTTGAATCCAGGAAGAAAAAAAGGGATGTATATTTCTCGGCTAACGAAGCACTTGATTTATCAATCATTGATGAGATATTAAATCTTAAACAACCGATAAACAAGGAAAATACTTCGAAAAAGAATAAAAAAGGAGAAAAGAAAAATGATAGTAACGAGAGGGAATATGGAAAGGGTTGATTATAAAGCAATCATTGATAAATACAAGAATAATAAGCCCAATGAGAACGATACTCTTTTCGAAGATAATCGAGAACTATTAGAGGCGATTATTCCATCAAAGGATGTTAGAGAGTACACAAGGAAGATTGCGTTTGAATTTGACTCGTTTATTCTGGCTGCGTTATTGTCTAGAGCCGAAATGCCTCTTTTTAGAAAAATAAAAGAGTACAACCAGATATATGAAAGCAGAGTCGCTTTTGATCAAATAAATTTTTTAGTAAGTCTGCTGGATTATATAAATTATATGCTTTGTTCATATTATTCTTTTATTTCAAATGAAGACAAGGAATGCTTCTATACGGTTAGTTCGTTTTATGCAGAAGATGATAAATATGAAGAAAACGCGCAATTTATGCGATATGAGGATGCTAGGGAGTTTTCAAAAAGATTAAAGGGAAGAGACTTTAAGATTCTGAAAACACGTCCTGTTAATGAGATGTCGGATATTGCTGATTTAGAACTGGACGAAGACTTTATTTGTTGTGAAATGGGTATTTCCTTTTATAACGAAAAAGGAGAACTTATAAAATGTAATTCCTATACTATTCCTGAACCTGTTGATGCTAATGATGCATTTTATAAAGCGTATGTGTATATTCCTTTTCCTTTTAGACATGGCGACTTTGTAAAAGATTTAAGTTGTGATGGATGCATCGGAATGATTAATGGCCCTAAAAACGAAGATGATGTGGTTGAAAGGTATATAAAATGGCCTGAAAAAATGAAAGAAGATGGATACGAACCGGATTATTCTGATTACACAATTAATTATGAATCTCTTCGCAAAGAAAAGGATCAATATGATTGGGCCTATGACCATGTATCTCCACTTTATCTGGAATATGCAGACAACGATTTTGAAAATACTGAAGAGGGATCATTGGAACGAGTGATGTCACTTTTGAAAGATGTTTCAATGGGAAAAACAATGATCTTTTGCCTTGAATATGAAGTAGATGAATATCGCAAGAAACAAGGAGTAAAAAGTGAACTAGTAGATATCTGCAACCAAATAGAAAGAGAGGTTACTAAAGAATGAATATAAGTATAAATGAACATGTTTCAGTTATTGATCGAGTTATATTCCTTAGCGGAGAAATAAACTTAAGCAATGCAACTGCATTAGCGTGTGCTTTATCAACTATTAATGCATATGATTTGCTAGCAGGAAAAGAAGATTCGAATTATGGAAGAAAACCAATAAAGTTATACATCTGTTCAAATGGTGGAATCATTAATGACATGTGGTATATGGTAGATTGTATTAAGCATTCAACAACTCAGGTTGATACATATTGCCTTGGATATGTTAAGAATGAAGCTTTTATAGTTTTTCTGGCTGGTGAAAACCGTTTTATAAGCAAACACGCTACTTTGAAATGTGATACTGACTTTTTTACAGAAAGAAAAGGCATGCTTGCTCAACATGACTTATCTGAAATAAAAAATTTCATTTATGATCAGACGCTATTAGGAAATGAATGGCATTCGGTTGAATCTTTTGGAATCTGCTATTCGGGATCAGTTTGTCCAGAGGAGACGTCTATTAACTATGGCGTAGTGGACGGCATTATTTAAAGGAGGCGAACATATGACTGCTGTAGATGCATGTATTGATGTGATAAACGATTTTTATAAAAGATTTTATGGAGATATTGATGAACTGAAGGAAAAGTATATTAATCAATATTGGATATGTTCCAATATTAAGAAAAAAAGTTTGATTGAGCGATTTAAGTCGGATTATGACTTTTTGATAAATTATCCTGACAATCTTGGGATTGAAAAAGATGATGATCGTTTGAAAACTATAAATGAATATTGTGAATATTTTAAAAGTGCAACTATTTTGTTGAGCAATGATGTGTTTAAATCGGATTTTATTAATCCATTTACGGGAGAACAAGCTATTCCTCATGATATTGTGGAAGCGAAAATGTATTTGTTTGATGCATCGTCGCCTAAAAAAGCGGTTGAGAGAATGAACGTTCTTTGGCAACAAAAGAAAGAATTACAGAAAAAAGACAGCAATGAGAATTCCATCAAAGATGAAGGACCTGATACTTTTAACGATATTTATAAGCAATTTGAAGATGTTGGAGAAGGATTTTCTGCTGTTATAGACGATCTTGAATACGATTTAGCCTTCTGCGATATGACGATGAAACTGGGAGAGTTGGCTATAGCGTCAATCGAAATGTATATGGACATAAAGGAAAGAGATAAACTTAATTCAGATTAAAATATCGGAATATGTGTTGTGTACAAATAAACGTACATACATATAGCTATAGTTAAATAAAGAGAAGATTATCTGTATTTTGCTATAGGAGATTACCAATGGGACAGGACAATAAGGAGAAGCAATTGACAATTTTTGGATTATTTGGAAGAAAAAATAAAGATTTTGAGTCTTCTTCTAACGTGTATATCGCCATTAAAGATACAAATATGCAGATTCTTGACGGAAAAAGCAAAGAAATTATCGAGAAACGTGAAAAGAAGAAAAAAAGCGATTTCCTGGAAGAAAAAAGAAAAGAGGAAGAGCATGTCAAAAAAGTAACCTGTATGGATCTTCCTTTGGATTGGAATAATGTCTTTAATACTGATAAGAGGACGTCAGGAGTTCATTTTGACAGTATTTCTGATGCTTTGATTAATTGCCTAACTACTATAGGTGAAGTTGATATTGAGTATATTTCTTCAGTAACAGGGGCAGACTACAAAACGGTAATTGAAACACTAAAAGGTTCTATATATCAAAATCCTGACTCGTGGGGAGAAGTCTTTTATAAAGGATGGGAAACAGCTGAAGAATACTTGTCAGGAAACTTAATGCGTAAATGGCAGTCAGCTGTTGAAGCAAACAAAAAGTATAACGATTACTTTAAGGATAATCTAAAGGCAATCGAAAAGGTTTTGCCGCCTACAGTAGCAACTAAGGACATTTATATAACATTAGGCTCTCCATGGGTCCCGGCGGATATTATTGATGATTTTATTACATACATTTTCGGAAGGCAATATTTGGACCCTTGGGGAAAAACTAAGCATGATGAAATTACTGGTGCTTGGGAGATTCCTGATAAGACGAGGTATAATCACAGAATATCAGTAAGCGAAACATATGGCACTAGAAGGATGGAGGGCCTTTATATTCTCGAAAAGACCTTAAATATGAAATCGGTTGCTGTTATGGATGAAGTTATGTGCTTAACAAATGCTTCGGGAAAGAAAAAGGTAATTAATAAAGAAGAGACATTAGCAGTTGTTGAAAAACAAAAAAAGATGATAAAAGCTTTTCAAGACTGGGTATGGAAAGATCCTGCAAGAAAAGAACGATTGGAGATGATTTTTGAAAATCGATTCAGTTGTGTTAGAAGAAGGCTTTTTGATGGTTCTTTTCTTGAGTTTCCTGGAATGTCTGAAAGTATCACGCTCTATCCTTATCAAAAGAATGCTGTAGCAAGGATTTTGTTTACTCCTAATACTTTATTGGCTCACGATGTCGGTGCAGGAAAAACATATGTAATGATAGCTGCCGGACAAGAACTAAGAAGAATGGGCTTATCAAAAAAGAATATGTATGTTGTTCCTAATAACATTGTTGGTCAATGGGAGCAGATATTTAAACAGATGTATCCGAATGCCAATGTTCTTTGTGTTGAGCCTAAAGTATTTAAGCCGGAAAAAAGAGAGAAGACTCTTGAAAGAATTCGAGATGAAGAATTTGACGGAATTATTATAGCTTACAGTTGCTTTGAGCAGATTCCACTTTCGAGAGAATATTATCTTGAAGAGATGAGGGAGAAAAAGGAAGAGATAGAGAAGATAGTCTATGAAAGATCTAAGGCGACAAGAAGGCTAAGAAAAAAACAAGAAGCTATTTCTGATGCATTAGCTGAACTAACTGTTGCTATTGATGATAGTTACGATGGTATATATTTTGATGAATTGGGTATAAACAGGCTTTTTGTTGATGAAGCGCATAATTTCAAGAATGTTCCATTAGATACTCAAATAACAAATGTTTTAGGAATTAGTTCATCGGGTTCTTCAAAATGCAAGGATATGATGGATAAAGTTCATCTTATACAAAAGAACAACAATGGTAAGGGTGTTGTTATGGCTACAGGAACGCCTATTACCAATTCAATTACAGATGCCTTTATAATGCAAAAATATCTTCAAGATGGTGAACTTGGACTGCTTGAGATTAATAACTTTGATGCTTGGGTAGGAATGTTTGCAGAACAAAAGACAGAATTTGAAGTAGATGTTGATACAAACTCCTATAGGTTGGCAACAAGATTTTCAGAATTTCATAATCTTCCTGAATTAACAGGCTTGCTTTCAATGATTGCGGACTTTCACCAAGTAGATGAAACGAATGATATTCCTAAGTTTGAAGGATATGAAGATTCATTAATTCCAAGAACTGAAGAATTTGTAGAATATCTTAATGATATATCTGAAAGAGCTGATAAGGTTCGTTCCGGAAGAATACCAAGAACTGAAGATAACATGCTTAAAATTACGACAGATGGGCGTAAAGCAGCACTTGATTTAAGGTTGGTGGATGATGATGCTAACTTTTCATATTCATCAAAAGTAGCAAGATGCTCAGAAAACGTTGCAGATATTTACTTCAAAACCATGGCAGATAGAAGTACTCAACTTATATTCTGTGATACTTCTACGCCGAAGGAAGGGTTTAATATCTACGATGAGTTAAGAGATAGGCTTGAAAGGTGTGGCGTTCCATCCGATCAAATTGCTTATATTCACGATGCAAAGACAGAAAGAGAGCGAACAAAGCTTTTCAAGAAGGTTCGTGAAGGAGAAATCAGGATTCTGATTGGTTCGACTTTCAAATTAGGACTTGGTGTAAATGTACAGGATCGCCTTATTGCACTTCATCATATTGATGTTCCCTGGAGACCTGCAGATATGACTCAAAGAGAAGGGCGAATTATAAGACAGGGGAATCAGAATAAAAAAGTTGAGATATATAGATATATCACAGAAGGAAGCTTCGATGCGTATTCCTGGCAATTGCTTGAAACTAAACAACGCTTTATATCAGACTTGCTTTCAGGTTCTTTAGTTGAAAGGAACGGAAAAGAAATAGATGATATAGTCCTTAATTATGCAGAAGTTAAAGCGCTGGCCATAGGAAATCCTTTGGTTAAGGAAAGGGTTGAAGCACAAAACGAATTGACAAGATTCCAATCCTTGCAGAAAAAGACCATAGAAAACAGGATACGGATGGAGAAAGAACTTCTCGAACTTCCAGGTAAGATAAAAAAGTTAAAAGAGGATATAGATCATTACCAAGAAGATTTTGATTGGTATGGAACTTGGAAGAACGGCCATCCTACGATTACTGATTCTAAACTAAAGGAAGAAGAGTCTGAAAATCGAAAACAATTACGAGAAATCCTAAATTCTTCACTAAAAGAAAATGGATTTAAAGATGAAGAACAGTCTTTAACATATTATAAGGGGTTCGAGATTATCCTACCTGCGCATATGGATACTATTAAGCCATATATTTGGCTTAAGAATTCTGGCAAATATCATGTGGATATGGCGGATACTATTTTAGGAAACCTGACGAGAATCGACAATTTCCTTGATTCATTGGAAAACAGACTAAAGAAGTACATAGAAAGCCTTCAAACTTTTGAAACAAGAGAGATAGAAATAAAGGCAGAATTAGCCAAGAATGAATCTTATTCCGATAAGATTGAATTTTTTCAACAGAAGGTTAAAGAACTGGATGAAGAACTTGGAGTGAATAAAAAATGAAAGAATTAAAAAGCAATAATTTACCTAATATGGCGGTTAATGATGTCATTGACGAATTGTCAGAGGCATACGTGTCTGTGATAAATGCAGGGTTACCAGTTAAAACAATGCCTTCCTTGATGCTTTGGGGCCCTCCCGGTGTCGGTAAATCACAGGCAGTAAGACAGATAGGCAGTATTATCGAACAAAAGACAAAGAAAAAGGTGAATATCACAGATGTTAGACTTCTTTTGTTTAATCCAATTGATTTAAGAGGTATACCCACATCGAATGCCGATAAAACGTTGGCGGTCTGGCTGAAACCTCAGATATTTCAGATGGATGATTCAAAGAAAGTAATAAATATCCTATTCCTTGATGAAATATCAGCAGCTCCCCAGTCTGTACAGGCAGCTGCATATCAGATAACTCTTGATAGGACTGTCGGAGAGCATAAACTACCTGAAAATTGTATTGTAATTGCAGCAGGTAATAGGACCACCGATAAATCAGTAGCATTTAAGATGCCAAAGGCTTTGGCAAACCGTTTAATGCATATTGAGGTTGAAGGAAATTTTGATTCTTGGAAAAAATGGGCAATTAAGGCAGGTATTAATGTTAAGGTTATAGGATTCCTTTCTGCTAGAAAAGAATACCTTATGGCATTTGAATCTTCTGCAGATGATTTGGCTTTTCCTACGCCGAGATCGTGGGAAATGGTAAGTAATTTGCTTAATGGTGTATCAGATGATGTAGATAAAATGTATTCACTTATTTCCGGTATTGTTGGTACAGGAGTAGCTGTTGAATTTAGAACATGGGCTAGCAGATATTCTGAATTGCCTGATGTGGAAGAAATCTTTGATGGTAAAAATCCTGCATTGCCTAAGAACCCAGACGCGTTATATGCTCTTGTTTCATCGATGGTCTCTTATGCAAGAACTTGTAAGAATGATATGAATAGAATCTCAAATTCAATAAAGTATGCTAATAAGTTTCCCCCAGATTACTCTGTTTTATTGATGAAGGAATATATGTACCTTGATGACGAATATAAGAATAAACTAACACAAAACAGAGAGTTTAATAAGTGGCTTGAAGAGAAGGGAAGTTTCATAAATGGTGTAATCTGATCCTTTTTAAAAATGGAGGTAATATATGCCGGGACTTAATAAGAATAAGAAATTGAAAATATGGAAACCGGGAAAAGGTCTTATGTATTTTGCTGATGAAATCGAAGAAAGAAAAGAATATTTCGAAAAAGCTTACAAAGACAGGATTGTTATGATTGATATTTCCAAGATTGAACCAGCAGATAAATCGGTTGAAGATAAATATGATTCTGGATTAGATGATTTAACTGATTTAATAAAAATGTATGGAATTATTGAACCTTTGCTCGTTAAGAATAAAGGAGCATACTATGAGATAGTACTCGGAGTGAGAAGATGGAGAGCGGCAAAAATAGCAGGCTTGAAGGAAATCCCATCGATAATCATGGAGTAATACTTAATTGAAAGGAAATATAATAAATGGACTTATCTAATGAAAAAGTTCAAGAATTTGTAAAAAGATTACTTCAATCTCGTATGCGATTACTTTGCAATTATGGGTTTTATGGTCTTTTACTTATGCATATTATTTTTGCATTAGATGATGAAATAGAAACTATAACTACAGATGGTGAAAGGATATACTTTAATCCTGAATTTTTGGATGGATTGACTGATCAAGAACTTGATTATTATATTATGCATCAAATATTGCATCTTGTATTGGATCATCCCAATCGTTCTGAAGATAAAAGCGAAGAAGAATATGACAGAGCGTGTGATATTGTAGTTAATTCAATTTTACTCGAGTCTTTTAAAGAAAATGAGAAGAAGATATCCGTTAAAGGTAATGTAAGCGAACATAAAACACCGAATGGCCTTGAAGGAAGAAAATTTACTGCGGAGCAAGTTTATGAAATGCTTAAGAAGGAAGGAAACAATAATAACAACAATAATAATAATTCTCAAAGAAGTTCGGCGGCTCAACTGCAAGATAATAAAGTTACTAAGAGAAATGGTCAAAATGATGGAAATGATAAAGATGACTCATCACATATAAAAGATGATCATTCAAAATGGCCAAAGATGAAAGACGAAAAAAAATTGCGAGACGCATGGCAAAAATATCTTCAAGATGCGTGCGAAACCATGCAAAGCAGAGGCTTAGGCAACGGACATGGTTGTGGATCGATTCCTGCTTTTGCGGAAAGATTCTTACAGGAATTAAAGAAACCGCAAACAGATTGGCGGTCAATATTAAATGATTTTGTTCAAGAGGAAATAACAGACTATTCATTCACGCCGCCTGACAGAAGATTTGATGACGGAGATTTCTTTTTGCCTGACTTTAATGAAAAAGATGATATGGTTGAAGATATCCTTTTTATGGTAGACACTTCAGCTTCAATGGACGAAGAAGCTATTACTGCAGCATATTCTGAAATAAAAGGTGCAATTGATCAGTTTAATGGCAAATTAAAAGGATGGCTTGGATTTTTTGATGCTGCTGTTGTAGAACCGAAACCTTTCGAAAATGAAGATGAGTTTAAGATTATTAGGCCTAAAGGCGGTGGTGGAACAAGTTTTCATGTTATCTTCGAACATGTTAAAGATAAAATGATGAGTAAAATACCTTCAAGTATAATTATTTTCACAGATGGGTTTGCACCATTTCCCAAAGAAAGCGATGCTATGGGTGTACCAGTACTTTGGCTAATTGATAATGAAGACGTAACTCCGCCATGGGGTAAGGTAGCCAGATTCACAGCCTAAAGGTTAAGACCGGGTGGGCTTATGGGAATAAGCATCCAATCATCAAAAGAGAGCGTTTTGCTCTCTTTTTTAAATATGCATTGTCATATATATTGTTTGCTTACAACAAAGAGCACTTAAAATCTCATTCGAGTGCTCATTAATCGTTTCTATGCCTAAAAAAAGAAAATCATATGGGTTTTCTAAACTATAAAAATCATCAATAGAACAAGAAACACAACAGCCAAAATGATAATCTTTAGTAATATAGAATCCGGTATCAATCCCCTTAAGAGAATCGATATATTCTTTGACTGAATAATATGATGAAGTATTCTCATCCAAATAAAAGGGGAGAGTGGTTATTGCTGAAATCATCTTTTTGGTAAATGAAACCTTAACTTTGTAAGTTTCAATAGTGTACCGGGTATTGACAGTGGATTCGAGAAAACCATCTTTATTTATTTTGAAACATTCTGTTGCATCTTCTACTCTTTGAATAAATTGTTTGATTTGTCTTTCGTTTTTCATATGGTAAACCTCCTATTAGATATATTTTAAGAATACTGATGTACATAATTTTGTACATTGCTTTTGCTATCTTTATTACGACAAGGAGGGTAAAAATATGAGAACATTTGAAAAAGTAATAGGATACAATGAAGTGAAAGAAGAACTGCTTAAGGTTGCAGATATGTTTAATAACCCTGAAGAATATAAGAAGGTTGGAGCACATATACCCAAAGGAATCCTGATTCATGGCAGGCCTGGAATGGGAAAAACATTGATAGCTAATGAATTTGCGGATATATGTGCTTGTAATAAAAGGACTTTAAGAAAAAATAGGAATTCTTTGGATTTTATTGATGAAATACGAAATGCATTTGAGGAAGCCGCAAAAGACGCGCCAAGCATAATTATTTTGGACGATATGGATAAGTTTGTTTCGGAAGATGATAGCAGGGAAGAATACTATGCTATTCAAGCTTGTATAGATGAAGTTGGAGATAAAGATGTTCTTGTTATGGGTACCGCGAATTATATAGGTGGAATGCCAGAGTCTCTTCTTAGAAGCGGAAGGTTTGACTTGGAATTTGAATTGGAGGTTCTTCCCAAAGGAGTATCTGATCGAATTGTTGAGATGAATTTAAAAAATGGAGAACTACTTGATCCCAGCATATCCATTGAAGATGTTAAGAAATTGTTTTTATCATTAAGTCCCGCAAGCATACTTACAATTTTGAATCAGTGTAAAATAGGTATGATATATAACAAAACGAACATAATCTTGAGACCTATGCTTATAGATGCGTTTATAAAGAATGATTGCGTAGTATATGATTTGTATAAAACAGATTATATTAGAGAAAATGTAGCTTATCATGAAGCAGGGCACATAGTTATTAGAGAAATAATTGATCCTCAAAGTGTTCGATTTGCTACCGTGAAAACAACTGAGAACGGAATATCCGGAATAGTTTATGGTTCGCCGGTATATGATCAATATAGTGGTTCTAGAAAAAGTGTTTGTGAAAGTTTGGCAGGTATGGCATGTGAAGAGCAAAAATTCGGATATATAACTGAAGGATCAATGGATGATATTAGTGATGTTAATTGTAATCTTGAACATGATGTGAGACTGGGAAAGTACGGGTTAGATATTGCATCTTCAGGTCTATGCTATGATTGCAAAGAACTGGATATGAGAATACAATCGCAAGTAGAAGCTGAGAAAAAAAGACTTTATGCCCTTACAAAAAAGACCTTAATAGAAAACTGGGATTTTGTTGAAGAAGTGGCGAAGAAATTGTTGGAATGTGAGGCTTTGCTGTATTCGGATATAAAGGAGATAAGAAAGAAATATAATTGTTTGTCTTTACATGTTTAATCACTAAAATGTTAATAAAAAAGTTACAAATGTACAAAAAAATGTACAAAGCGTACTGGTATAATACTTAAAGAAATGAGGAAAAAATTAAGGTGGGATTATTATGTACGGAACCGGTAACAAAAAAATGTTAAATATGCTCATCTTGGAGATTCTTCGTGAATACACTGATGAGAATCACAGTTTGACACAGCAGGAAATAATAAAGCTTCTTGAAAAAAATTACGGAATGGAATGTGATCGACGTTCAGTAAAAAGCAATATTATGTCCTTAAAGGAGATGGGATATGATATTTCAACGGATAGTGGTAACAGGCTCCTGTCCCGAGAATTTGATGATGCCGAACTACGAATCCTTATTGATAGCGTCCTTTTTTCAAAATCAATATCTTCAAAACAGGCAAAAGACTTGATTAAGAAGATTCGTGCTATGGCTAGTAAGTATTTTAATGCCAAGGTTAATCATGTAAGCAACCTTCCAGAATTAAACAGAACAATTAATAAACAGGCAATGTATTCGCTTGACACGATAAATGATGCTATAGCAGAAAAAAAGAAAATTTCTTTTGTTTATAATGAAATCGGGGTGGATTTAAAATTGCATCCTAAAAGAGACAGAGAATATGTGGTTAATCCATATCAAATTGTTGCGAATAACGGAAGATTCTATCTAATTGGAAATTATGATAAATATGACAATGTATCTCATTATCGAATTGATCGAATGACAGATGTGAAAATGCTAGAAGAGAAAGCAAAAGCCATGAAAACTGTTAAAGGTATGGAACATGGTCTTGATTTGCCGAAACATATGGCTGAACACATTTATATGTTTAGCGGAGAAAGCGCTGCGGTAACCATAAAAACAACATCTGATATGATGTCTCAGATTTCCGATTGGTTTGGAACAGATATCCGTATAATTGAGAATAAGGATGATTATATTACAATTAGGGTTAAGTGTAATATTTCAGCTATGAAATATTGGGCATTGCAATACGGACCATATGTTGAAGTTCTTGAACCGAAATCTTTAAGGGAACAAATTAAGAATGATATAATCGAGATGAAAAAAAAATATATTTAGGTTTTAGTGGAGTTTATATTTATGAATGAAACGAAAATTATGTCGTTACTTGAAAGTGTAAAAGAGATTGTTGCTCAATATAAAGCAGAGAATTATAGGAACGGGAAAGAATTTAATATTTTTTATATTCAAAGAACATCAAGTGATGAAAAAAGAGTATGTAGATTTATTAGGGAATTATTAGATCCTAATGGTAGCCATGGCCAAGGAATTCTTTTCCTAAGAAGATTCGTTAAGGATGTTTTAACAGATGAAGGTTATGTATTTGATGATGCAGAATTGCTTTATTCCAAAGTAGTATGCGAAGAGATTATTGATGATTCGAGAAGGATTGATATTGTCTTATATATAGGTGATAGAGTTATCCCTTTTGAAGTAAAAATATACGCGGATGATCAACCGAAGCAATGTTATGATTATTATCACTATGTTGTTAAAAAAGATACGAGAACAAAAATATATTATTTAACATTGGATGGGCATGCTCCTACAGAAGACAGCATTAATAATTTGGATGAATCTCATATTAAATGTCTTTCTTTTTCAGAACATATTATTAAATGGATACAAAATTGCATTAATCTGGATGAAATTATAACTATTGCTCCAGTGAGAGAGGTTTTATTTCAGTTTTTAAATGTTATTATGGATTTGACTGGTAAACAGGAAGGAAAACTTGAAATGCAAATAAAAGAACAAATTGAAACATCTTATGAAAATATTATAGCAGCAGTTGAGATAGAGAAAGCTCTTCCAGAAGTGAAAATTGATAAAATGATAGAAATTTTTAAGGACATAGCTCTCTATATGGAATCAAAAGGATTTAAGGATAAGAGTATAGATTTGTTTACAGAAGAGGCGAAATTATTCTATAGAAACAATAAAAAGTCATGGCCTAGTTTAAATTATGTTATTAATACAGATAATGATTTAAATGGAAAACTAGTTTTGCGTTTTGAAATAGATCATAGACTTTATTTTGGAATATCTCCTTGGGATGGCCAAAAAAATAGTGGATTAAAGAAATCTGATTATGCAATCGATTATGTAGCTAAATCTTTAACTCCTGATGACTTAATAATAGATGGCATCAATGAATCTTGGTATTGGTGGAAACATTTAAATAAGGATGTTAACTTTAGGTATTGTAATGCTGAATATTATAATTTATATAATAAAGAATACTATAATACTTTTATGAATGATGTTAAGAAAATAATTAATTCATTTATTGATAGAATTAATTAAGTGAATGATCTATGTATCGACGCATATGCTATTGTTATGTTGATATATGAGTTTTTATAAATAATTGTTACATATGGCATGCCGGAGTAGTGCCTCTGAAGTCCGTTTTGATACCGCTTAAAGGTTTTGACATAGGATTTTTCGGGTGTTATAGTTAAAATGTGGAAAGGGTGTAGGTAAAGAAAAAACTTACATCCAATCCACTTTTTCTTTTGCAAAAGAATATGACAAAACAAAGCGTTTGATTACAACAGTTTAGTTAGTTGTAAGGCAAGCGCTTTTTTTATTGTCCGTAACAAGATGGTGGGAGACGTCCCAAAGTCAAAATAGGATTTACAAAAGGAGATTTAAAATGTTAAATTACGAAGATTTTAAAGAAAAATTCAAGGAGAGCATTAATGATAAGCTCGAAGCTGAAGGAATCAATGCAAATCTTTCATTTCACACTGTGCAAAAGCTTAATGAAAGCTACGATGCATTAACAGTCACTCCCGAAGGAGAAAGCATTGGAGTTAACATTCCGGTTGACAGGTTTTTCAATGCCTATGATGAAGGAATGGATTTCGATGATACCACGGATAAGGCGGTAGATTTAATCAACCAGGGAATTAATGAAAGACCTGACTTTGATATTGATTCTTTATCAGATTACAGCCAGATGAAAGAAAAGTTGGCGATGGAAGTTGTTTCTGCTGAGGCTAACAAGGAAATGCTTGAGAGCGTTCCTCACAAAATGCTTGAAGATATGGCTATCGTGTACAGATTTGTATTAAACAGTGACGAAGATGGTCGTTCTTCAGTTCTTGTTACAAACAAGATGCTTGAAAATTATGGGATTACAGCTGAACAGCTTCATGCTGATGCTTTGGAAATCGCCCCACAGATTAAACCTGTTGAGATCAAGGGTATGAGCGAAGTCCTCGCTGAGCTTATGGGAGTTGAACAGGCTGAGATGATGGGTGTTGGTCCCGTAGCGCCCGAAGATGAACAGATGTACGTTGCTACCGTTCCCGATAAGGTTCATGGTGCAGGAGTTCTTGCATACGAAGAATTTATGGATAAGGCAGCTGAGAGAGCGGGCGGTGACTTCTATATTTTACCCAGTTCGATTCATGAGATTTTAATCGTTCCTGATAATGGCGAGATGGATCTTAAAGCACTTGAAGATATGGTAAAAGAAGTTAATGCAACTCAGGTAGCACCTCAGGATAAGCTTACCGACAGCGTATATCACTATGATTCTAAAGAGAAAATCTTTGAGTTGGGTGAGAAGTTCGTTGCACGCCAGGCAGAGAAAGAGGCAGAGAAGGTATCAGAGAAGGGCGAGAAGAAATCAGTTCTCGGTGATTTAAAAGCTAAGAAGGATGAAGTTGCTAAAAAGCCCAAGAAAGATCATATCGAGAAGGGCGTTAAGAGTAAGGAAGCAGCTCTTTAAGATGCAAATACAATTGAATAATGGATAGGAAGCGCTTTGCAATTGCAGGGCGCTTCTTTTATGAAACGGAGGAATAATTTATGACTGATTATAGTTTACTTAAAACTATGGGCGTGACGGAGGCAAGACCGGTAACAAGTGTTATGGGCAAGAAGGAGCCTACAGCGCACCCGACAAATTGCAGGATACAGTGTTCATATGGTATGGGTAAGACATTTTGTTTCCCCTGTATGAAAGAAATCTTGGAAGAACATAAGGCTTTAAAGGCTAAAAAAGCATAAGGAGGTTTTATTATGCAGGAAGAAGTTGAGCAAAGAAGCATTAACCTTGCTGTAAGAACGACCAGCTTAAC
>JAEEGL013011450.1_pt1 | contig 23113 bp, 17 predicted proteins | sample 9134231 | NCBI WGS metagenome assembly JAEEGL01 (sample SAMN16246548, study PRJNA631951) | gut metagenome | biome: gut microbiome; feature: rumen; material: fiber-attached | host: Bos | place: Iran: Karaj | collected 2018-10
AAAGCACAAAAGCAATAATCATCGCAATTGTCTGTGAAGTCATTTTTTATACCTCATTTAAAAATAATTAATTTCTTTATTATAACTGTTTAGCGTGTTATTCTCAATAGAAACTACAGAAAACTCCGTATAAAATCTAAGAGGCTTCCGCTGCACCGGTTCCGCTCACGCCTCTCAGATTTTATACAAGCATTTTCCTTGTCTTTTAATAATATTCTTAGTATATTTAAAATGAGGTATAAATATGTCAGAATGTACACATAACTGCAGTTCTTGCGGAGAAAAATGCGAAAAGAGAGATATGCAGGTAAGTCTGCATAAAGACAGCAAGGTAAAGAAGGTTATTGGTATTGTTAGTGGAAAGGGCGGTGTAGGTAAATCGCTTGTAACAAGCCTTCTTGCTGCTAAAATAAATAAAGACGGTTTCCGCACTGCTATTCTGGATGCTGATATTACAGGCCCATCTATTCCTGAAAGCTTTGGAGTTGGTGAAGAGCGCGCACAGGCAGTAGAAGGTGAAGACGCACTCACTCCAGTTGTAACTGATTCTGGAATTCAGCTTATGTCTATGAACTTTCTGCTTCAGAATGAAACAGATCCTGTTATCTGGCGCGGTCCTGTAATTGCAGGTGCCGTAAAGCAGTTCTGGACAGATGTTATATGGAAGGATGTTGATTTTATGTTTGTGGATATGCCACCGGGAACCGGAGATGTACCACTTACAGTTTTCCAGTCGCTTCCAGTTGATGGAATTATTGTTGTAAGCTCACCACAGCAGCTTGTACGTGTAATTGTAGAAAAGGCTGTAAACATGGCAAACATGATGAACATTCCAATTCTTGGAATTGTTGAAAACATGAGTTATGTAAAATGCCCTGACTGCGGTAAAGAAATTACAGTATTCGGTAAGAGCAACATCGATCAGATTGCAAAGAGCTTTAATATTCCGGTCCTTGCCCGCATTCCTATGCAGGAAGAAACAAGCCGTGCAGTAGATGCCGGTGATATTGAAAGTCTTGATATTCCTGAACTCAAAGAAGCTGCAGAAAAGGTTGAGAATTTGTTGAAATAGTGTTATACTGTTTCTATGAATAATAACGAAGTGAAAAAGGGGATTTCTGAAGAAGAAATCGCTGCTACAATAAAAGAGCTTTGTCATCTGATAAAAAAGTCAGATGATGAGGCTTTTATTTATGAGTTTTTCAACTGCCTTTTTACAAAGCCTGAGCTCAAGGATATTGCAAACCGCTGGCTTTTAGTAAAGGAAATTGATGCAGGCACCACACAGCGCGAAATCGCAAACAAATTCAGCATGTCGCTTTGCAAAATTACCCGCGGCTCGCGCGAGCTTAACAAGGAAGACAGCGCCTTTAGAAAAATGCTGGATTTATTAAAAAATCAGTAAATTGAACCTCCTTTTTCCCCGATAAACTGAATAGATAAGTATATTCAGAGGGGAACTATGGAAAAAAGAATATCAGGCTTTAAAACTATAACCTTTGCCGGATTAACCGCACTCCTTTTACTTTCTGGCTGTGCAACTACCAAGCCAGAAGCTTCTAAAAATACACCTCAGCAGCTCATTTTGCAAAACCGAAAGGCCGAGGCAATGCAGGAATTTGTTATGCCTACGGATATTAATGCAATGGATGAGGATGGAAATACCGTTCTTCATGTTGCAGCTCAGGTTGATGATGCAGAGCTTATATCTTATTTTATCTTTAAGGGAGCCGATCCAGAGCTTAAAAACTATGACGGTGATACTCCGCTGCATGTTGCAATCAAAAATTATTCTATGGAAGCAGCAAAAGCCCTTGCAGCCGTAAGCAACACACTTTTTTCACGCGATAACGAAGGCGTTACAGCACTCGACCGTGGACTTATGGCAGATGATGAATACTACAATATCTTTATTACAGAAAAGGCTGGAGTGCTCCGTGATGTAGACGGACAGTCTATAGTTCATTATTTTGTACGCACAAAGAATCTTAAAGGAATCCGCAAGTGTATTGCAGAAAATATTCCAATTTCTGTAGTTGATGATAACGGAAAAACACCTCTCGATGTTGCTTTTGAAAATCTTGATGATGAAGATTCTGTAGAAATTGCTGCAGAACTTATTATGGGCGGCGCAGATGAAGTTGAAACAGAGTTTTCTTACTTCCAGGATGCAATGCTTGCCCGCAATGTAAATTCACGCTTTGATGACGGCCAGACACCACTTCATCTTGCTGCAATTTACGGACATAACGCAATTGCAAAATATCTGCTTGAAAATGATGCAGATACAACCGTTCAGGACAGCTCAGGTGCAACACCACTTCATGAAGCTGTTCGTTATGGAAATGTTGAAATTGCAAGATCACTGCTTAATTCCGGAGCAAATGTAAATGCCCGCGATAATCTTGGAAAAACTCCTGTAATGCTTATTCTTCCTAAGGATAAAACAGCCGAAATCTACAAGCTTCTTATTACTTACCGTGCAGATCTTACCCAGAAGGATATGTTTGGTGATACAGTTCTTCATACAGCCTCAATGCTCAATGTTGGAGCTGTTACTTTCTCTGTACTTATCAGCGGAGGAGCTGATGTTGATGCTCGCAATAAGGAAGGTGTAACACCGCTTGCAATTGCAGTTCAGAAAAATGATCTTGAAACAGTAAAGCTGCTTACTGCTGCTGGAGCTGATATTCATACTCAGGATACAAACGGTAATTCACCGCTTTCTATTGCCCTTGCCGGAAGCCCTGAAATGCTTGAGGCTGTGGTAAACGAAACAAATGCTGGTCTTACAGATTCAAACGGAAATACTCCGCTTCATCTTGCACTTATGTGCGATGCACCTCTGGCAAAGATTCAGTACATCATAAGCCTTATGAAGGATGTAAATACCCGCAATAAGGATGGTAATTCAGCGCTCTTCCTTTCCATTATGAAAAACCGCCAGAAGGTAGGGGAGCTTTTACTTGCTAAAAATGCTGATATTTTCTCTACAAATACAAATAACAATTCACCGCTTCGTCTTGCCTTGAAGTATGGAGGCACAGTCCAGGACTGGCTGATTACTTCGCGCACTATTAAATCAAAAGACGGAACCGGAAATACTGTTTTGCACTATGCTGCAGAATGGCAGTACAAGGAAGCAATTTCCAGCCTTGTAATGAAGGGGGCAGACATCAGTGCAAAAAATGCAAATGGTGAAACTCCGCTGTTTAATGCAGTAAAGACAAATAATCCTGAAATTATTCAGATTGTAGTTGATTCTGGAGCTGATATTCATGCCCGCGATAACCTTGGTAGTACAGTAATGCATACTGCAGTTCGCTGGGATGCTCCAAAATCTATTGATAAGCTGCTTGCTCTTGGAATTAATGTAAACGCACAGAATACTTCTGGTAAGTCTCCACTTGCAGAGGCTGTTGTTGCAGGTAAGTTTGATATTGCTAAAAAGCTTCTTGCTTCTGGAGCAGATCCTAACACCTGTGATTCAAACGGTGTAACTGTTTTGATGGATGCAATCCGCGGCTGCAGCAGAGACAGCGTAAAGCTTCTTTTGAGCTATGGTGCTAACCCTAATGTTCAGGAAGTAAACGGACGTAATGCATATCACGAAGCCGCTTATATGGCTGATGTAGATATTATCAGATTAATTCGTACTGCAGGTGGAAATCCACTTTCGAGAGACAAGCAGGGAAATACTCCGTTCTCAATTGTCGTAAAAAAGGATATTGGAGTAATCCGCGAGGTGCTTGGAAATAACTACACAATTACAGACAGCGACGGAAACACTCCTGTTCACATTGTAGTAAAGGCTAAGGCTTCAAATGAACTGCTTCAGGTTTTGATTGATGAAGGATACCCTGTAGATACAAGAAATGCAGACGGTTACACAGCTCTTAATTATGCTATTGAAAATGATGATGTAAAGACTGCACTTGTGCTTCTTGAAAATGGAGCGAATCCATTCCAGCAGATTGATAAGAAGGGTAAAAATGGAATTTCGATTGCTCTGGAAAAGGGCAATAAAAAGATGATTGCCAATATCGTAAAATATGCCGGAAAGATGACTGATGTTCAGGGAAATACAATCCTGCACTATGCGGCTAAGACCTGTACTCCTGAAATGGTAAAGACTTTGATTTCTTATGGAATTGATAAATCTGTAAAAAATGTAAGTGGTGATACTGCTTATACGATTGCGGTTAGATGGCGTAGACCGGAAATTGCAGCTTTATTAAAGTAAATTATTGTTCTGGAACAAAAACGGGGTACAGCTACACGATGAACTTATAACTGACAAGCGGTCAAGCCGCTTGCAGTATAATTCAGAGCGTATCTGCACCCCGTTTTTGTTTATGCACAATTATTATTTTACCTAAATTCTAAGCTTCTTCCTTAGAAAGCATCAGATTAGTCAAAATACCAAGAATCAAAGCACAGGCAACAGTACGAATCTCTACTGCGCCGAAGCTTACTACCATTCCACCTACACCAGTAATGAAGATAACTGATGCAACGAAGAGGTTGCGGTTTTTGTTCAAATCTACAGTCTGGAAAATCTTAAAGCCTGAAACTGCAATAAAGCCGTAAAGTGCGATACAAACACCACCCATTACACAGCTAGGAATTGTTTCGAGGAAGGCTACAAGAGGACTGATCATAGAGAAGAGAATACATGCAAAAGCACAACCCCAGATTGAAATTGTAGAAGCATTGCGTGTAATAGCTACACAGGCAATTGATTCACCGTAAGTTGTATTAGGACATCCACCGAAGAAGGCACCTGCAATAGAACCAACACCATCACCAAGAAGTGTACGTGTAAGGCCTGGTTCCTGAAGGAGATCCTTGCCAACGATGCTTGAAAGGTTTTTGTGGTCTGCAAGGTGTTCTGCAAATACTACGAAAGCAACTGGAACATATGCTGCAAAGAGTGCAATGAGGTATTTACCGGTAACAGCCTGGAGTCCTTCGTTTCCACCTAGCATAAAGGTGAACTTTGGAAGTGCAAATACACCACAGTTTTTAAGTGCACTGTAGTTGATTACTATCATTTCCGGATTGTTGAGGGCTTTTCCGAGAAGAGCAAAGAAGCTTGCGCAAAGGTAGCCTGCAAGAATACCAATGATAAACGGAATAAGACGGCCCATTTTTTTGCCGTAAGTAGAGCAGAGCATTGTAACCGCAAGGGTAACAAGTCCACAGGTAAGACAGATGTAAACGCTTCCGCCTTCAGAACTTGACTTCATAAGATCTCCTACTGCGTTACCAGAAAGGCTGAGACCGATGATTGCAACTGTTGGGCCGATGATAACTGGTGGCATGAGCTTTGAAATCCAGTTTACGCCGCAGAACTTAACAACGATTGCAATGATTACATATACAAGACCTGCCATAAGGGCACCAATGATAAGACCCCAGTAGCCAGCCTGTTCTGTAAGGCCGAGTGTTGCGGCACCTGCAAAGGCACTGAACATTGAAGGAAGGAAAGCAAAAGAGCTTCCAAGGAAAACCGGGCTTGAGCTCTTTGTAAAGAGAAGGTAAACGATAGAACCTATACCTGCTCCAAAAAGTGCAGCCGAAGCCGAAAGGTTATGACCTACAATTGCTGGTACTGCAATTGTGGCTGCAATGATAGCAAGAAGCTGCTGCAAAGCAAACAGCACAACTTTACCGAACTTTGGTTTGTCCTTGATTCCGTAAATCAAATCCATTTTTTTATACTCCTTATAAATACCGCACTTACGGCAGTACACATTTTTTTAATTATAATAGCAAGATTTAGAGATTTCAATAATATTATTTTTGTTATAAATTTCGAAAATATAAAAAAAACATTATGAATCAAACGAAAATGGGTATATAATATAGTATATATATGTTTTTATCGTAGGAGTTCTTTATTATGGCTGAAAAACAGAATAAGAAAAGGCTTGCAGTGAAACTTGGAATTCTTCTTTGCTTTGCGGTAAGTGTGCTTTTTGGAATTATGATTTCCATAGTATGCCGTACACTCATAAAACAGGTTTTAACCTCTTCTTATGATATGGCACAGAATATTACTGATGGACGTGCGGATGAGATTGCCAACTGGATGGAAATCTATCTCAATGACATGAGAATTTATTCTGATTCTGATGTTGTAAAAACAGGTGATGCAGATAAGGTTCTAGACTGGCTGCATCAGCATACTGAACTCAAAAATTCTGACTATGACTATATGTTCTTCTGTGGTCCTGATGGAACTACCTACCGTGATACTGGTCTTGTAGGTTCAAAGGGTGGTATTCTTGAACGAGATTATTTTAAGGCAATGATGGAAAAACGCCTGCCTCGTTTTGTTGGAAGTATGGTTCTTTCAAAAACATCAGGTCGATATATTGTACCTGTAACTCTTCCTGCCAAAGATATAAATGGTAAAACCTTTGGTTTCTTTGCCGGAATGCTTGATACAACTACAGTTTCTAATAAGGTTAAATCTTTTAAAGTAGGTAACACTGGTTCCTTCTTCCTTGTTGATAATACTGGTAAAATTATTGCACATCAGAATGAAACTTACTTCCTTATGCCGGTAAACGAGATTCCTGGCCTTGAAGTTATTGAAACAACAAATACACATCTTGATCTTGCAGTTGAAATGGATGGGGGTCGAAAGCACATCTTTGTTTCTCCGGTTGCAGGAATTGACTGGAAGCTTTGTATGACAATTGATGAAGCAGAACTTCTTGCTCCTGTATTCAATACACGTATAGTAACTATTGGCTTTGGTCTTTTGATTGCGGTTGTAATTCTTATTATTTTCATTTTGTGTCTTGCTCATATCTTCCGCCGCCTTGGAAAGGTTAATAAGGTATTTGAAGATCTTTCTGCAGGAGATGCAGACCTTACTATTAAGCTTGAGGTTAAGCATGATGATGAAATTGATGCGCTGGTAAAATCAGTTAATAAATTCATTGAAAAATTCCATGCCATTATGGTTACCATTAAGAATTCTGAAAGTGAGCTTGAGCAGGCTGGTACAAACCTTATTCAGGAAATCAGCAGTACAACTTCTACAATTGATCAAATGGCAGATAATATTAAGCTTGTAAATGGTCAGGTACAGAATCAGTCAAACAGTGTAGAAAACTCTGCTACTGCGGTAACCCAGATTACACGTAATATTGAATCACTGGATGGAATGATTCAGGGGCAGGCTTCCAGTGTTGTTGAAGCTTCTGCGGCTGTAGAACAGATGCTTGGTAATATTAATGCTGTAGATAAGTCGGTGCTTAAGATGGCCGAAGAGTTCAAGTATCTTGAGGGTGATGCCCGCAATGGTATTGAAAAGAACTCTGCCGTAAATAATCTTGTACAGCGCATTGCAGATCAGTCAACTTCTATGGTTGATGCCAACACAATCATTCAGAATATTGCAGAACAGACAAACCTTCTTGCTATGAATGCCGCAATTGAGGCTGCTCATGCAGGTGATGCAGGTAAGGGCTTCTCTGTCGTTGCCGATGAAATCCGTAAGCTGGCTGAAACATCAGCTGAACAGTCTACAAAGATTGGAAACGAATTGAATAATATTCAGAATGGTATTTCACAGGTAGTAGAAGCTTCTATGGAATCTGAAAAATCATTACAGGCTGTATCTGGAAGAATTGGAACAACCGGTGAACTCGTTGTTCAGATTCGTGCCGCTATGGAAGAGCAGCAGTCTGGTTCTAAGCAGATTCTTGAGTCTTTGACTCTTATGAACAACAGTACATCTGAAGTTCGTGGTGCTGCCCAGGAAATGACAAATGGTGGTCAGCAGATTATGCACGATGTTCAGGAGCTTCAGAACTCAATGGAAAATATTAATACTGCTGTTGATGAAATCAATACCGGAACAGACGTTGTAAATGCATCTACTAATAAGCTTAAGGAAATTTCTGAAATATTGAATCAGGCAATTACCAATATTGGAATGGATGTAAACCAGTTCAAGGTATAATAACAGTTTATTAAAAATATAACTTGTTTTTTTAAGCCGTCGTAATTATCTTATATTATGACGGCTTTATTTTTTAACTGTTGAAGGCTTTACAAGGAATGCTTTATGGCTGATTTATTTGATTATTTGAACTGGCGCGGAGATCTTTCTTTTGAACAGGTACCTTTTAATAAAATTGATGCGCTGCTTCTGGCACATGTAACTTATTCTATTTTCGATGGTGTAGTCCCTGACAATTTTAATGAGCGTAAGACCTTTGCTCAGGTTGCTAAGGATTTTTCTGCAGCACCAGACTATGAAGACCGTATTAATATTGGTTTTTTAATTAACAAGCGTACTGCCGAGCTTATGTTTAAGTGTGCAGAATGTGAAAGATTCCGTAATGTAGAGCTTTGCGGGTTCAGAAATATTTATAATGAAGAAAATGTTGAGCAGTTTGCTGCGGTTACCTATTTTGTGAATGGTCAACCTGTTGTCGCACTGCGTGGAACTGATGATACTATTACAGGCTGGAAGGAAGATTTTAATATTGCCTGGCTTCCACAAATTCCGGCGCAAAAAGATGCGCTTGAATATTTTAAAGAGGTTCTTGCTGCTGTTGACGGTGATTTTATTCTTGTGGGACATTCTAAAGGAGGAAACCTTGCAATTAATACTGCTGTAAACTGCGGTGAAAAGGCGCAGAAACGGATTGAAAAGGTATTTAATTTTGATGGTCCTGGTTTTCCTAAGGAATTTTTCGAAAAGCCTGAATATAATAAGATGGAGGATAGAATTTATTCTTTCTATCCGGGCTTTTCTGTTGTTGGAATGATTTTTCATCATCCGTTTAATTATGAAATTGTCCGAAGCGATGGTTTTGCCTTCTGGCAGCATGACCCGATTGGCTGGCAGATAATGGGTAACAGCTTTGTAAATGAAGTTGATTTTACAGATGAAAGCCGTTTGTTTTATAAGGTCTTTAATGAATGGATAGATAAGCTTAATAAGGAGCAGAAGAAAAATTTTGTTGAAACAATGTTTTGTATTCTTGAAGCGTCGGGTGCTAAAACCAATACTGATATTGAAAAGGATGCCTTTAAGGCAACTGCAAGAATGCTTGCGGCTTATGCAGAATTATCACATACAAGAAAAAAAGAGCTTCATAAGATTTTAAGCATGTTTAAGGATGTTATAACAGATGATATTCCTTTCTTTAAGCCTCTTATACTCTTAAAAAATAATTTGCGAATATTGGGGTGAGGTCTTATAATTTAAGTATGAGCGATACAACAATTGTAACAAGCAGTCCTGTTGGACGACATCTTGATTCCCTTGGTGAAGGTAAGCCGGCTTCTTATCTTATGTTCAATCAAAAAAAGGTTGAACTGGTTGCCAAAATAACAATAGGCCGCGATACAGATAATGACGTTGTTGTGGACAACAAGCTTGCCAGCCGTCATCATGCTATGATTCAGAAAATTAAAGATGCATATTTTATAAAGGATGTTGGAAGTACAAACGGAACCTTTATTAATGGAATTCGTATTCCAAATGACAAATATGTAAAACTGAATCCTGGCGACAAAATTTCAATTGGTAATATGAGCCTTGTGGTTTCGTAAGGTTACCTGATTTATTTTGTGGTGTGCAGCGTGGATTTTGATTTTCAGCCTATAAAAAAAATACTTACCTCAAGCATTCTGCCTTCATATGATGATTTTTTTGAAATTCTCAATGAGGCTAGTGAAGTTCTTGATGCAGAACGCGGTAAAGCGTTTCCTTATAGAGCGCCTGCTTCGGATGGAAAGTGCGGATCTCTTCTGGATTTTCATGAGGATAATTTACCGCTGGTTGTTATTCCGGATTTTCATGCACGACCATATTTTCTTTTGAATATTCTTGAATATCAGCTTTTTGAAGATGCTACTATATATGAAGCAGTTGCGGCCGGAAGACTCAGGCTTTTAAGTGTTGGTGACATTCTGCATACAGAACGTGGAACCAGAGAAAGGTGGGGTGCAGCACATGTTGAGTTTTTAAAGGAAATATATACAGGTCCTTCAATTTCTGCAGAAATGCAGGAGGGCTTAAGTTTATTATGTGCTCTCTTAAAATTAAAAAAACAGTTTCCAGCCTATGTTCATATACTTAAAGGAAATCATGAAAATATTTTAAATGAAAATGGTGGTGGAGATTTTGCCTTTAGAAAATTTGTTGAAGAAGGTGAAATGTGCCGCTGCTTTGTTCAGGAATATTATGGAGATGATATTCTTTATCTTATGAATTGTGTAGAAAAAGGTCTTCCGCTTTTTTATTTTGGAAAACGGTGCAGCGTTTCTCATGCAGAACCTATGAAGCCTTTTTCGCGTCAGGAGCTTATAGATGCAAAGCAATATGAGGATGTTGTCCGCGGGTTAATCTGGACTAACAATGGCGAGGCTGAAGAAAAGAGCGCACGTGTAACTGTGCAGAATCTTTTTGATGCAAGAGTTCCTAAGGGATATCTGTATCTTGGAGGACACAGACCAGTTCAGGGAAATTACAAGGCTTTGCAGGATGATTTTTATATTCAGATTCATAATCCGGGAAAACAGAATATTGTTTTTGTGAAGCCGGATAAAAGTATAAATTTAGAAAGTGATATTATAAATGTTGCAAGAAAGGAGATGTTATGAGCGACGAGTTTCCACCGATGATAGGAAAGTACAAGGTACAGGGTATTATTGCAAAAGGCGGAATGGGAGTTGTGTATAAAGCAATTCATCCGTCGCTTAAACGTTTTGTCGTAATCAAGAAAATGACGGCTCGCGGACATGCCGGAGATGCCGGACGTTTTAAAAAGGAAGCTCAGCTCCTGCTTGATTTACAGAGTCCTTATATTGTTCATTTGTTTGACTATTTTACAGAAACCGGTTACCGCTATATGGTAGAAGAGCTTGTAGACGGTACTGCGCTTGATGCTCTTATAAAAAGACAGACGTCGCTTCCGGTTCCGATTGCAATGCTTGTTATGCAGGATGCCTGCTATGCCTTAAAGTACGCTCATTCAAAAGGAATTGTCCACCGCGATATTAAACCGGGAAACATATTATTATCGAAGCGGGGCGAAATTAAGCTTGCAGATTTTGGAATAGCGAGCGACCATGCCGAAGGTGGGGTAGCAGGAGCCGGAAGTGCTGGTGGTTCAAGATTTGCAGATAATGCAACCACAGTAACAACCGGTGACCTTACACAAAGCGGGGTAGCTCTTGGAACTCCGGCTTACATGCCGCCAGAGCAGTTTGAAGACAGTGCCCGTGTAGACCACAGGGCAGATGTTTACGCGCTTGGAATTATGCTTTACGAAATGGTAACCGGAACAAAGCCGTATCCAGGATCGCTTTCGCTGGATACACTCAAGGTAATTAAGAAAGGAAAATATATTTCTCCAAAAAAAATAGATAAAACCGTACCGGATGAAATTTGCCGACTGATTCATAAAATGACACGGCCAAAGGCAAAAAGAAGGTATCAGTCTATTGATGCAGTTTTGCGACAGGTAAAAAAATATCTTAAGCATTACGATACACATGAGCTTAGAGTTCAGCTTGCAAAGAGTGTAGTTGCCGGAAAGCTGTATAATTACTCTCCAGAAGCGCTTGCCCAGAAGGATCGCGGAGTTCGCATTATCCGCCGCATTTGTTCAGGCATCGCCGCGGCAACCGCAGTTTTTGCCTGCCTGTGGTACAGCGGCTTTATTCATAAAACCGTACTTTCAAAATGGTACACCGAGGTCAACGTAGAAATGCAGATGCCTCGTTCCCTTCTGGAAAATATGGACTTACCGGCACGTGCCTTTTTCTTTGAAAACGATGGTGAAGATATACCGGAGGTGAATGGCTCAAGAAGAACCTTTAGTGAACAGGGAAAAGCCTTTTATGAAAAGCTGATTTTCTGGACGCCACATCTTTCAGTTGACAGACCTGCAGGTAAAAATAAAACATACATTATGCGACCTGTATTCCTTAAGAAGGGAGATTACCGTGTAAAGGTTGTAATAGGTCCTTATGTATGGTGGAAGAGCTTTACAGCAGGGGATGATGCGGTATTTATGAGCTGTGACTTTTTGAGAAATGCAAAGAGAAATCTTTCGATTAAAGCGGCGGCCTATGACCGTGCTTCTGGAAATCAGATAGAAGCTGCTCAGTTTAAGATTTTGTATAAGAATAAATGGCAGCCTCTTGAGGAAGTGCCTGTTGAAGAAATTGAATCCGGTTCTGTATGGAAAATCAGGGTAGAGGCAGAGGGCTATAAAAACGAAGAGTTCTCGCTTTTGATAGACTGGTATCAGGATTCGCTTATGATTTCTTCTGAGCTTACACTGGAGTCTACTGCCGAATAATTTGTTTGACGATAAGCTATAAAAATCATTATATTTAAAATATGGCTAAAGATGATAACACAAACGAAATAATTCCTTCGGAGCAGATGCTTCCAAATAAATTAACTCTTATTCCACTTGCGGGCCGCCCGATTTTTCCGGGAATCTTTACCCCGCTTATGATTAATTCAAATGACGATGTAAAGGTAGTGGAAGAAGCTTACGAAAACGAAGGCTTTATTGGAATTGTAATGCTTAAAAATGAAGCAGATTCTCCTTCTGTTGCAGACCTGCACAAGGTTGGAACTGCTGCACGAATTATCAAAAAGGTAAATCTGCCAGATGGCGGAATCAATATTTTTATTTCTACCGTAAAGCGTTTTAAAATCCGAAAAACTCTTCACAATTCTGCTCCTATGGCTGCAGCAGTTGAATATCTTGATGATGAAGAGGCAAATACCTTTGAGGTTAAAGCTCTTACCCGTGCGCTTATCAGTGAAATGAAAGAGGTTAGTGAGAACAATCCGCTTTTTTCTGAAGAAATGCGCCTTAATATGGTAAACATTGATAACCCTGGAAAAATAGCTGATTTTATTGCTTCTATTTTAAATGTTGATAAGGATGAGCAGCAGAAGATTCTTGAAACTGTAAACGTTCGTCAGCGAATGGAACAGGTGCTTGTATTTATTAAGAAAGAGCAGGAACTGCTTCGGGTTCAAAAGAAAATACAGAGTGAACTCAACGATCGCATTGAAAAAAATCAGCGTGAATATTTTTTGCGTGAAGAAATGCGTTCAATTCAGGAAGAGCTTGGTGAAACACCGGATGGAAACGACACCGACTATCAGAAGTTCAAGAAGAAGATTGCAGAATTTAATTTTGAGGGTGAAATAAAAGAAACAGTTGATAGTGAACTTTCAAAGCTTTCTGTGATGGATCCTAATTCTTCTGAATGGCTTGTTACCCGAAACTATCTGGAAACTATCTGTCAGCTGCCATGGAAGGTTCCAGCAGTTGATGATTATGATCTGGGACGTGCAAAGAAGATTCTCGAAGATGATCACTTTGGACTCGACGATGTAAAGAAACGTATTGTTGAATATCTTGCTGTTCGAAAAATGAAGAAGGACGCTAAGGGCTCTATTCTTCTTCTGGTTGGACCTCCAGGAGTTGGTAAGACTAGTGTTGGTAAGTCTATTGCAAATGCAATGAATAAGCCTTTCTACCGCTTTTCTGTCGGTGGTATGAGAGATGAGGCAGAAATTAAAGGTCACCGTCGTACTTACATTGGTGCTATGCCAGGAAAAATTATTCAGGGCCTCAAAATTACAAAAAGCTCCACTCCGGTCTTTTTGATTGATGAAGTTGATAAAATGGGCTCCAGCCACAATGGCGACCCTGCATCTGCTTTGCTTGAAGTTCTTGACCCGGAGCAGAATGTAAACTTTCGCGATACTTATCTGGACCTGCCTTTTGATATTTCGAATGTCTTCTTTATTCTTACAGCCAATACTCTGGACACTGTTCCGGAGCCTTTGCTTGACCGTGCAGAAATCATTCACCTTAGCGGATACATTGATCAAGAAAAGCTTGAGATTGCAAAGAAGTATCTGATTCCAAAGAATCTGGCAAAAAATGGTCTTGCTAAAAATCAGGTAAAATATACAAAGGCTGCCCTGCTGGAAATTGCAGAAGAATATGCCCGCGAGTCTGGTGTTCGTAACTACGAAAAGTGCCTGGATAAGATTCACCGAAAGATTGTTACAGAGATGATTACGGAGCAAGAAAAAGATTCCAGAGCTGATATTAAAAAGCAGTTGACTATTGATGCTCCAGATCTCTTCAAATATCTTGGTAAGCCAGTCTTTGACGAGAGTCAGATTAAGGTTGCTGCTGTTCCTGGTACTGCCATAGGTCTTGCCTGGACCAGCATGGGCGGTGACACACTCTTAATTGAAGCAACTTCTTTTGCCGGAAAAGCAGGTCTTGTACTCACCGGTCAGATGGGCGACGTAATGAAGGAGTCCAGCCAGATTGCCTTTGACTGGGCAAGAAAGTTTGTTCTTGAACGTGGTGAAAAAGATGCCAAGTGGTTCGAAGAAAATATCGTTCACCTTCATATTCCGGAAGGAGCAACTCCAAAGGATGGCCCGAGCGCCGGAATCACAATGGCAACTACTTTTGTTTCATTGTTGCTTGGCAAAAAGATAAAGCCTCATCTTGCAATGACAGGAGAGCTTTCGCTTACCGGTCAAGTTTTGCCAATTGGCGGGCTTCGTGAAAAGACAGTTGCCGCAAAGCGAAATAAAATCAAAACGATTATTATTCCAAAGGCAAATGAACGCGACCTGGAAGATATCCCGGCACACGTAAAGCAGGGAATCAAATTTATTCCTGTAAGTGATGTGCACGAAGTGCTTGAGATTGCTCTTGGTGTGAAATAGGTTGTAATCGAGTTTGCTTTGCAAATGTCGCAAGAGCAATCTCGAAAATTACAGCCTTATACCTTGAACTTGCTTACTGCCTCGGTCAGGATTCCTACAGATTCCTGAGCCTGGGCGGAAATTTTGGTAATGCTCTGAGAACTTTCGCTCAGGGTTTCTGAGGCACTTGAGCAATCCTGGATTCCGCTGTCTACCTGCTTCTGCATTTCCGAGAGGGAATGGAAGTTTTCAGTTACCTGTGAAGTTCCCGAACTGATTACAGATGCACTTTCCTTTACGTTAACACTGCTGTTTTTAATATCACTGAGCGAGGCCATAATCTGTTCAGCCTTGTTGCCCTGAATAGCAATTGTATTAGAAAGAGACTTCATTGTTTCTTCAAAGTTCTTGATTTCGGTAATTGTATCTTCAAAGGATTCTTCCACAACAACAGATGAACTTGAGATTTCGTTAATCTTAGCCTGAATTGCCTTAAGGGATACGCTTGAATCCTTTGCCTGCTTACTTGTTGTTTCAGCAAGCTTTCTGATTTCGTCTGCAACTACGGCAAAGCCTTTTCCGCTTTCGCCAGCATGGGCAGCCTCAATTGCGGCATTCATGGCGAGAAGGTTAGTCTGGCTTGCAACCGAAGAAATTACCTTGTTCATTTCGAGCAGGGCACCAGATTCTGCCTGAACTTCCTGAATCTGTGCTACAGAGTTTTTAAGAGACATGGTATTATTGCCGGAAGCTTCTACGATAGTTCCAACCTTGTTTGTCATGTCTTCTGTATTTTTTGTGATGGCAAGGAAGTTCTTCATCATATCTTCAATATTGTCAGAAGAAGAAATGATGAGCTCGTTCTGGTTTTCAATTTCAGAATTCAAAACTGCAACCTTCTGTGCCATCTGATTAATAGCTTCGTTTACAGAATCTATAGATGTACTCTGCATAGTGATTGTGGTATTCATTCCCTTGATTGCATTTTCAGTTGTAGAAACTGATGAACCGATTGCTTCAGAATTGCTCGCAAGCTTATCTGAAACATCCTGAATATTTCCGGATGATTCTCGGATTGTACCAACAAGAGAACTTATGCTCTCTGAAAATTCATTAAAGCCCTTGGAAAGCTGTGATGCTTCTTTTGTAAAATAATCAGGATATTTTTTACTAAAGTCTCCTTTTGCAATAACCTCACAGCCCTTAACAATGTCACGGAAGTTGTTGGAAACACGGCTGGCAAGAATTGTGTATACGCCAATCATAATCAAAATGATGATTGCAAGAATTCCAAACACTATAAGAACAAGATTTTTGTATTCGCCGGAGAAGTCTGAAGAAGGACCTTCTGCAACAATAAACCAGTCTGTTCCTTCAATCTTGTGAACACCATAAAACTTTCCACCTTCAAGAAAGGCTTTTGCTTCATCATTAAAATATGAAGACTTTGTGTAGCTTGAAATACCAGCATTATCAAAATAATTCTTTTGCATAATGGCAGAAAAATCATCATTAGTAATAAAGAGTCCGTTAGAAGTAACAATATTTACGCTGCTGCTTTCAGAAAGATTGATATCTTTAACAGCTTTTGAAAGGGCATCAAGTACTATATCTGCGGCAGATACACCTATCAATTTTCCATTATTGTCGAGAACCCGGTAACTGAGGGTAACTATAATCTTTCCGGTATTAACATCTGTAAAAGGCTCTGTGTAGCATACCTTATTCTGATTTTTTACAGCATTCTGATGCCAGAGTCGCGACTGCATATCAAAGTCAGGGGCAGCTTCCCAGCCGGTATGAGAAATCAATGTACCGCCATCCCAAATCTGTTCATAGGTTGCATAGTATAACAGAGTTTCGTCCATCATATTGCGGCCCATGCTTTGTATAACTTCCTTCATCTTATTACGGTCATTACCAAGAGCCGGGATTACATTTGAAAGATCAACGACCAGATCATTATATTCACCGAGAATTCCTGCAACCTCTTCATTTAAGGTTTCCATTGCCTGATTTACTGTATCTACTGTTGATTTTCTTACAACATTCTGTATTACGAGTGAAAAGGAGAAGCCCAGAAAGAGGGTAATTATGATAATTGATCCCACAGTTCCGATTAGAAGTTCTGACTTAAGTGAGAGATGTTTTTTTGCTTTCATATATACTCCAGAAAAATAACTCTTTGTTATCTTATAATTATAATTGAGGATAAAGGAATTAACAAATTCTTTTTATGCATTATGTTATTATTCCATAAATCCGAGTTCTACCAGCCACTCACGGAGAGCTTCGTTGTAATGGAACTCTTTCATAAAGTCATTGTCTTTCATGCCAAAACCGTGCTTGCCCCATGGGTAGCGGGCAAGGCGGCTTGGAACGCCTGCCGCCTGCAGAGCATCGTAGAGGCGGAGTGAGTTCTCCGGGATTACAACCGGGTCATCGTCACAGACAACAACATAAGTTGGCGGCATATCGGCAGGGACGTTGAGTTCCATGGAGAACTCATCTTTTCTAGCTTGAGTCTGATTTTTCTTTCCCTTACCGAGCAGACTGTTCCGGCTCCAGCGGTGAGCAATATCATCCTGCATGCTTACAACCGGATAAACAGGAATTATAAAATCCGGGCGAAGAGAAACATCACATTCAAGTCCAAGCTTTGCAATTTCATTATGTGTCTGCCAGAATTCTCCAGCCATTGCTACAAGGTGGCCTCCTGCAGAAAATCCGATTATTCCAACTTTTGAAGGGTCAATATCCCATTCGTCTGCATTTTCACGAACCAGCTGAATTGCCCGCTGAATATCCTGAAGCATGGCAGGGTGGTGGTAAAGGCTTTCGGCTGTGCGATATTTCAAGACAAAGGCAGTAACTCCGTTCTGGGCAAACCAGGTTGCAGTTGTGTTACCTTCGCCTTTTAAGCCTAGGTGATGATAACTTCCGCCGGGGCACACAATTACTGCAGTGCGGGTATGAGGACTGTTTTCGGCAGGCTTATGCATAAACATTACGGAAGGCTGTTTTTCCATTCCTTTTATGTTTCGCCAGAGATAAATTGTTGCGTCCTGAGCAAATGCTGCAGTACAAATTAATATAGAAACGGCTAAAACGGTAAATATCTTTTTCATAATTCCAATATAACATTATTGAGGGGATTTTTCTATTATGCTAAAATCTGCTCATTATGAGCGAAAAGATGAATAACATTAAAGCGATTATTTTTGATATGGATGGAGTAATTCTCGATTCAGAATCAATTTCAGATATTACCTGGAAAATGGCGGCTGATGAAAAAGGCCTTGCTGTAAATGATGAAATATTAAATGCCTGCCGTGGTACAAATAAAAATGACACAATGACAATTCTCAAAAAATACTACGGTGCAGACTTTGACAGCGAAGCTTTTCTTGAACGTACTTCACAGTTCTTCCATGAAATTGAAGAAAAGGATGGAATTCCGCTCTTGCCATATGCAAAAGAAATTCTTGAATATTTAAAACCTCGCTATCGCTTAGCGCTTGCTTCGTCTACTCGTGGACCTACAGTTGAACGACAGCTTAGAGCAGCTGGTGTAATTGATTTTTTTGAAACCCGTACTACTGGTGAAATGGTTGTGCACAGTAAGCCTGATCCGGAAATATATCTTATGGCCTGTAAATCAATTGGTGTGAATCCGGATGAGTGTGCTGCAATAGAAGACAGCCTTAACGGAATCCGCAGTGCGCATGCAGCAGGACTTCATCCAGTTATGGTAATAGATAAAGTTCAGCCCACCGAAGAAATCAAAAAAATGTGTGAACATATTTTTGACTCGCTCGACGGGCTTAAAACTATTCTGTAAGTGCTTTTGCTACGCGGAAGAATTCCGGCTTTTTAGAACAGTCGTAGTTGTACATACCGCAGTATGGACCATTCATTTTGTAGCTGTAATCATCTTTTGGAAGAGAAGGGTTATCGCAGATTCCCCAGATTGCAACACAGGTAAGAGTCTTCTGTTCATCTGCAACTTCAGCTAACATCTTGAAAAAGTTTTCATAGAAGTTTGCATGCTGTGTTGCCTTTGCTTTTTCATAGTTGCGGAGGGCAAGCTCTGTAACGTGAACTTCAAGTCCCATTTTGCTGTAGAATACAATTGCATTTCTGAATTGATTAATATCGTTAGGATTCATACAACCAGACTGCTGTCCATATCCTCCAACATAACCCTGCATTCCAACACCGTCGCAAAGCTTTTCATCCTTGTTAATGCTTTCAATAAGCTTTCCGATTGCAGTTCTTTTGCCTGTCATAAAGCAGTTGTAATCATTATAGAAAAGCTTGATGTTTGCATTTGTCTTTTTTACAGCTTCACGTGCATACTTAAATGAGAGTTCAACATAATCCGGGCCGATTACATCATAAAAATAATTTGTTGTTCCACCACGCTTTGTGCGGACATGTCTTTCATCTCCTGCAGCGTGCTCATTTGCTCCATCAGCTACAGCTTCGTTTACAACATCCCAGCAGTATACTACGCCAGGATAATTTGTTTCAAAGTGTGTAACAACATCTTCTATATAATACTTAAGGCGTTTTTTCATAACGTCAGAAGAAACGAGATCTCTGTCGTATCTGTATTCTTCACGGAAGAACCAGTCTGGCATGTAAGCATCCCATACAAGAACGTGTCCGCGAATTTTAATTCCATTTTCCTGGGCAAACTGTGCAATATCATCTGCCTTGTAATAATTCATTACAGGCATTCCGTTTTCACTTCTCTGGCTTGAGTACTGAGAAAGCAGAGAGTATGCCTTGAATTCGTTTGAAGCGGTGATGCTGTTGAAATCAGCTTTTACCATATCTACATAGGCTTTTTTGTCGAGTGTCTGTGGATTAACTACAGTACCAAATTTAAAACCATGTCGGGCAGCAGATTCATAAAGAGGTTCTTTCTGCTCAAAGCCTTCAATTTCTGCAGCCTGAGCTTTTTCTCTTTCCTTTGTTTTTTCGGCTGATTTCATAAACTTTGCAGCCATTCCATTAGATTCTGCTTCTGCAGGTTTAATCACAGCTTCCTCCTGCTTTTTTGTTTCATTCTGGGGAGTAGTTGTGTTCTTTGACTTTCCTGCACAAGATATAAGTGTAAATGCCGCAATTGCTATTGCAGCTAAGGTTAATAGTTTTTTCATTTTAGTTCCTCTAGAAACTAGTGTACAAGAATTTTGCCGTTTGAAATATCAAGGAGTTTACTTATAAATAGCTGATACTCATTTTCGTGTATTTCGCCTGTAATTTTGATTTCCGTGCCGAAATCTTCGTTGAGACCTGAGATATGGAACAGTTCCATATTGTTTTTTATGAGCTTATAGAGAGAATAATCTGTAGTAAAGGTAAATGCTTTTTTTGCAACGAGTTCTTCGAATAGACCTGCTGCATCTGCGGCTGCAATAACGCCTTTTGCGCCGTTACCGTAAGCTTTTACGAGGCCGCCCGTTCCAAGGAGAGTTCCGCCGAACCAGCGGGTTACGGTGAGCACGGTGTTTGTACAGCCGCGGCCACGAAGTACGTCGAGGGCGGGGCGGCCGGCAGTACCGGAAGGCTCTCCGTCATCGCTCATGCCCATAACTTCGGCACCCGGGCCTATTACGAAGGCGTGTACCACGTGAGTTGCGTCTGCATATTTTGCTTTTTGTGATTTTACGAGCTCGCGTGCCTCTGCCTGAACGCTGCACGGAAAGAGCTCGGAGAGGAAGCGTGAGCCTTTAATGGTTTCTTCGTAGCTTATGTAAGATTTCAGTATTTCCATCTATTCTACGAGTATATCCTGAACTTCCTTATTAGCTACGCGTACACCCTTTGCCTTGAGAGACTTTTCCTCAAACTTGTCAGACTTGAACTTTTCCTTGAGAACCTTAAGGCGTGCCTTCTTTACATAATTAAGCTGGAAGGTAAAGCTCTTGCGTGTGTCAACATGGAGAACCTCGCAGCCCTCTGGTGCAAAGAAATAGTCGCGGTTCATGATAAAGCCTTGAATCTTACAGCGCTTGATGTGAACAAACTGAGTTGCCGGGTCACGGTACAAAATGGTGAACAGAGTTTTAGAAAGGCTTTCTTTGTCTGCAAAGCCGCAGTATCGCATTTCCGGTCCAACAAAGAGTTTTTTCGGAGTTTCGGAAACAGAATAAATTCCGCTCTTTCGAACATAAAGAATCTTGTCGTAAGGAGTAACCTTGAAAAGCTCGTTTCCACCAGAAACTTCTGTTCCAAGGTTTCCGTTCTTTTCGTCGTAGCGAAGGGCAAGGTCACGTTTTGTAACAGCCTTTACATCTACAGCGTTAATGTTTGTTATCTGAGTATGGCGTACAAGTGTATCCTCGCCAAAGGAATTAAGTTTCTTTTCAATTCCGTCGAGCCAGCTTACAGCATATTCAACAAGGTGCTTAAGCAGGCGGTTGATTTCCTTGATGCGGGCATTAATTGCTTCAACCTCGGCCTTGTTTTTGCTCATATCATAAAGCGAGATTCGGCGGATTGGGATTTTCAAAAGATGGTCAACATCTTCATCTGTAATCGGGCGAATCAGCTCTTTTGCAAAAGGCTTAAATCCGTCTTTTACAGCTTTGATTACGCCTTCCTCAGTTTTCTGCTGCTCAATTTTTTTATAGATGCGCTCTTCAACGAAGATTCTCTCCAGGGTACGCAGGTGCAGCTTTTCCATCAGGTCTTCTTTTTCGAGCTGAAGCTCTGCCTTGAGAATTCCAACCAGCTGCTTTGCATGATGCTCGATGACCTGAGTACAGGTCATCTGCACCGGCATGTTGTCTTTGATTACCAGGAGGTTACAGTAGATTGTCTGCTCGCAGTCGGTAAAGGCGTAGAGAGAATCTACAACGTCCTTTGTGTAAACACCGCGCTGCAGGCGGATTTCGATATTTACTTTATCAGAGGTATAGTCCTGAATTGAAGTGGCTTTGATTTTGCCGTTTTTTACAGCCTTTTCAATTGAGTTACAAAGACTTTCTGTTGTAGAACCGTATGGAAGCTCTGTGATGACAATTTTCTTATCATCACTGGTATCCATCTTTGCACGGGTAATTATTTTTCCAAGACCATCCTGATATTCACTAACGTCGATAAGACCACCGGTAGGGAAATCCGGGAAAAGCTGGAACTTTTCGCCGCGGAGGCATTTCTTTTCAGCTTCAATTACTTCGTGAATATTATGGCTGAGAATATTTGTACTCATACCAACGGCAATACCTTCGGCGCCCATAATTAAAACGAGAGGGAGTTTTGCCTGATAAGCAATAGGTTCAACATCACGTCCGTCGTAGGTGTCTACATACTGAGTAATGCGTGGATTTGTATTTAAAATATCCTTTGTGATTGGACGCAGACGGCACTCAATGTATCGGGGAGCAGAGGCACCGTCTCCCGTGTACATGTTACCAAAGTTTCCCTGCTTGTCTATGAAAAACTCTTTATTTGCAAGATTTACAAGTGCAGTATAAATGGAAGCATCACCGTGTGGATGGTAAGCCATAACCTTACCACAAACATTTGCAACCTTGGTAAAGCGTCCATCGTCTGTCTTGATTAAAGTGTGAATGATTCGCCGTTGAACCGGCTTGAGTCCGTCCGTAATTTCAGGAATAGCGCGGTCGCGGATAACGTAACTCGCATACTGAATAAAATTCTGATCGAACAGATTTTTTACATAAGCCATTAATTTTCCCCTAGGGACAATAAGTTATCGAAAAAAAATTGTCCCAACCCATATAAAATTATAAATGAAAAGAATGTTATTTTCAAGTTTTTTGGCGGAGGGGATTATAGAGGAGGGAGGAGCCCCTCCCTCGCTTCAGCCCGCGAGCGGTCTTTCGCTACCCACCCAGCGGGGACACCCCGCAACGCCCCGGATTATATCTCTTTACCTGCAAGAATTTCCTTGTAATCTGCAAGGTTCTTTCGTAAGAGTGTCGGAATATTTAGCTCATACGGACAGCGCTTGAGACACGCTCCGCAGTCGACGCACTTTTCAATTTTGAGCATTTCTTCCTGCCAGTGTGGAGTAAGCCAGGCTTCAGAAGGAGCACGGCGAATCATCTGGCTCATGCGGGCACACTGATATTCCGCCGTCGTAAGCTCTGTGTAAAAGCTCAACGGCAGTTTCCATGTTTACGCGCTGAACAGGAAGTGCTCCAAATGCATTTTGAGGAGTTGTAATATCTGTGGTTCCAAGAGTGATTGTTTTCATAATGAAATTATAGCATAGGCGGGGAAAGTTTTATATATTATATATAGAGGATTTGAATGATTATTAAACAGCTTAGTGATATCGATGAAAAAAAGAAAATCATAAGATTTGTTCTGGAAGCTTTACCAGAC
>JAEEGL013985280.1_pt1 | contig 23113 bp, 6 predicted proteins | sample 9134231 | NCBI WGS metagenome assembly JAEEGL01 (sample SAMN16246548, study PRJNA631951) | gut metagenome | biome: gut microbiome; feature: rumen; material: fiber-attached | host: Bos | place: Iran: Karaj | collected 2018-10
ACTCCGAACTAAAGAACTCCCCCGAGCTCATCATCCTCGACGACGTCTTCCAGCACCGGCACATCACGCCGAACATCAACATCCTGCTGACAGAGTATCGTCATCCCTATTACAAAGACCGCATCCTGCCCTACGGCAACCTGCGCGAGTTCCGTAGCGGCCGCTCACGCGCGGGCATCGTGATTGTCACCAAGTGTCCCGACCGGCTCAAACCCATCGAGAAGCACAACATCGTCCACGACCTGTGCCTACAGAACTACCAGAAGGTATTCTTCTCATACCTCAAATACGGCACACCGCGGACACTCTACGGCACCCCCGCCGACCTCGACCTGCGCCATCTTGACGGCGTGCTTGTCGTCACCGGCATCGCGCATCCCGAGCCTCTACTGGACGAGCTGCGCCGCTCCTGCAAGGTACATCACCTTGCCTTCCCCGACCACCACAATTTCAACAATGGCGACATTGCACGCATACACAGCGCATTCGACGCCATCCAGGGCAGCAGGAAGCTTATCATCACAACCGAGAAAGACTCCGTGCGTCTGCGCGGCCTGACAGGCGACCTACCCGTCTATTTCATCCCCATCGAGGTCGCCTTCCACGAAGAGACCGACGCGGATTTCGACCACACCATCGAGTCCACCGTCCGTGAGAACATCTCGTTCCTCAACAAGCTCAGCATCTGGAGCTAAACCTATTTCTTTATATAGCTGAGGAAATCCAAATCAATGCTTAACGACACGAACGGCTTGAGAAGCCAAGCCTTTGCCGTCACGTCGTCAATACTTTCGCCGTGCGAAAGCACATCGCCCGAGTTGCGTCCATCGGCCAGCACCTGATATTCCGCCACGTTGAAACCAGTGGTGAAATAGAAGAAATCCACAAACCGGAAACTCACGCCGGTATAGAAATTCTTGAAGAGGTTGCTGCCGCCGAAACCCACGTAGAGGCCGAGGTCATAGGCGAAGTCCTGATCAAACTTGGGTATCTCGCCGGCCTTCAGCTCGTGGGGCTTGTTGAAATACTTGGTCATGTCCCACAGCATCACCGACGCGCCGGTAACGTAGTCGAATTCAATATTGCCCGCATTGCGGTTGGCAATATGGCGGTCGCCGTTGGCATCGAGGCGTATCTCCCACGCCGGCGTGCGGTAGAAGCGCATAGCCACGCCCTGTATCGGCCGCACCTTCTTCTTGCGGTTAGTGGCCGTGGCAACCTTCTCCTCGGCGGCACGGGCGCGCTCTGTCAGATATTTGTTGGCCTCCTCGCGACGCACGGCCTCAATCTCGGCAATACGCACCTCGGTACGCAGCGAGTCGACCAGCCGTATATAGTGGTTGCGCTCAGCCTCCAGCCTTTCCTTGTCCACACCGCTGGCCGTCAGTATCTCGCGATAGAAGAGTTCCTTCTCCTTCATGGCGCTCAGCGCGGCAGTGTCGGCCACACGCTGTATAACAGTGTCGGTGCGCAGAATATACACCGAGTCGATGCGAAGCACCGTAAGGGTGTCTGTGATGCGAAGGGTATCTGTGCGGAAAACAACCACCGTGTCGACCTTCGGACTGTCCACGTCGACACTGCCAGACGTGAAGTCCTCCGTCTCCCAACGTCCTATGCCCACCTCCTCGACGGTATCGATCACCTGTGCCGAGGCGGCAACATGAAAAGCCAAAATCAATACAGGGAGCAGGACGCGGCGTATCGCCTGCAGCACCTGTCCACAAGTGCCGCCGGTCGCCAAACCCTTGCTATCAACCTTGTTCCCCATCAACGTTTCAACACTTCGATGCATTCATCGACGTTCATCGTCTCCTGCACACCGTCAATCATGTTCTTCAGCGTGACGGTACCGTCCCTCATCTCGCTCTCGCCGACAAAAGCCACATACGGCACGGCGCGGCGGTTGGCGTACTCCATCTGTTTCTTCATCTTGGCGGCGTCGGGGTATACCAGCGTGGCGATACCCTCGGCACGCAGACGTGAGGCAATCTTCACGCAGGCCGCCTGCTCTGTCGGGCCGAAGTTGATGAACATGACCGTGGCGGAATGTGCCAGGTCCTGCGGGAAACGGTCAAGCTCGGTGAGCACGTCGTAGATACGGTCGGCACCGAATGAGATGCCCACACCGCTGACATCGGGCATACCAAAGATACCGGTAAGGTTGTCGTAGCGACCGCCGCCGCAGATGCTTCCAATCTGCACATCCTTGGCCTTCACCTCGAATATCGCGCCGGTGTAGTAGTTCAGTCCGCGTGCCAGCGTCAGGTCCAGTTCCACCGTGCAGCGCATCTCTGCGGCACTGATAAGGCCGAACAGCTCCTTCAACTCGGCAGCACCTTTCTGCCCCACCTCGACGTTGGCAAACATCGCCTCAAGGGCGGCAATCTTGTCGGCGGCAGTGCCCTCGAGGGCAAACACCGGGTCGAGAGCCTTTATCTGCTCCGCCGTCAGGCCACGCTCCGACAGCTCTGCAACAACACCGTCAAGGCCAATCTTGTCCAGCTTGTCGATGGCCACAGTGATGTCGACAATCTTGTCGGGCGCACCAATCATCTCGGCAATGCCGGCCAGCACCTTGCGGTTGTTAATCTTTACCGTCACGCCGACACCAAGCCGGTCGAAGACCATGTCAATCATCTGAACCAGCTCCAACTCGTTGAGCAGCGAGGTGCTGCCAATCATGTCGGCGTCGCACTGGTAGAACTCGCGGTAGCGGCCCTTCTGCGGACGGTCGGCACGCCACACAGGCTGCAGCTGGTAGCGGCGGAAGGGGAAGGCCAGCTGGTCTCGATGCTGGACAACGAAGCGGGCGAACGGCACAGTAAGGTCGTAGCGCAGGCCACGGTCGCAAATCTGCGGAGCCACCTTGTGGTAGTCCTGTGCGAAGTCCACGCCGTCCATAAAGTCGCCGCTGTTGAGTACCTTGAAGAGCAGTTTGTCGCCCTCTTCACCATATTTGCCCATAAGGGTCGAGAGGTTTTCGAGCGACGGGGTCTCGATAGGTTCGAACGCAAAAGCGTGGAACACCGAGCGGATAGTATCGAAAATATAGTTGCGGCGCGCCATCTCCAGAGGCAGGAAATCGCGTGTGCCTTTTGGTATTGAGCATTTTACGTTAGCCATAGCAACAAATGTTTGAAACTGCAAATTTACACTAAATTTCCGAAATAGCCACAAAAAACTCAAAACTTAAACTAATAACTCAAAACTTAAACTAAAAAAGCCAAGGGCCTCCCGTTTGGGAAGCCCCTGGCTGATGTTAGAGTGTTACACTCTCACTGGACCGACTAGCGGACCACGAGGACGCGCTTGGCAGGTGCGTTGCCCACCTTCACGAGGTAGACACCGGTGGCGGCCATGCGGAACTCGACCTCATCGGCAGCGTTCAGCTTGCGGCTGATCATACGACCGTTCACGTCGAAGACGGTAACGTCGTGGCCCTCGGCACCGCGGACGATAATCCTGGTGTCGTTGCTGAAGATTACAACATTGTCCATGTCGGCAACTTCGACGGCCTGCGGTTCGGCATCCTTCTCGAAGTAAGCGATAAGCTCAATGTCGCCGGTGACGGTGAAGGTAATGGTAGCGGTGCTCAAGCCGTTGCTCCAGTACAGGAAGTGGTAGCCGGAGTCAGCCTGTGCAGTGAGGGTGGCGGTGGTACCGCTCTCGTAGACGCCAGTTCCGAGGATGCTGCCCTGCTGGTCGATGAGGGTGTCGCCGGGAGCTATCACGGTGTAAGTGCGGGCACTCACAGTGTAGTTGACCAGGACGGCCTCAAAGTAGGCGGTCAGAGTCATGTCGGAAGTGACCTGGAACGAGTAGGGGTTCTCGGTGATGACATCACCGGTGTTGCTCATCCAGTATACGAACTGGTAACCATCGTTGGCTGTTGCAGTGGCGGTGAACACAGTGTTCTCAACAACCGAGTCGTTGGCGCTGCCACTGACCACACCCATGCTGGCGTTGTCAGAGAGCAGAGTGACATAGTACTTCACAACAGGCTGCTCAATGGTGAGGAGCAGAGTGACGATACTGTCGCAGCCGGCGACGTTGGTAGTGTTGTAGAAATAGGTGCCGCTGCTGGTGAGGGTCGTATCATTCCATGTGTAGCTGCCGACGGCGGTGACCGGGATCACAACAGTGTCGGAGTGGTTGATGGTAAGATCGAGGTAGATCACGTGCGGGCAACCATGTGCGTTCAGAGTGTTGTAGCTGACAGAGTATGCAGGAGTCTCGGTGTAGGTCTGGCCGTTGCCCTCGGTCCATGTGAAGGCGTCGCAGGCGGTGACGGTCATCAGTTCCGAAGTACCGCCGTTGATGGCAAGGGTCAGGTGAGCCGTGGCGGCGCAGTTGTTGCCATCGGTGATGGCAGCAGTGTAGACACCGCTCTCGGTGTAGGTCTCACCGGTGACACTCCAGGTGTAGCTGGAGCAATCCTCAGCCTCTGCATAGGTATCGACATGCTGGTTGATGGTCAGGTTCAGCGTGCTGGTGGCCTGGCAACCATTGTTGTCGGTGAAGTTGTAGGTGTAGACACCGCTCTCGGTGTAGAGCTGGCCGTTGCCGTTCAACCAGGTGAGGCTGTCGCAAGCGGTCAGGGTCTCGGTCGTGTTGGCCGGGGTGTTGATGGTCAGCACCAGGGTCACGACGCTGTCGCAGCCGTTAAGGGCGGTGGTGGTGTAGTCGTAGTTGCCGCTCTGCGTGTAGGTCTGGCCGTTGCCGGTAGTCCAGGTGTAGCTCTCGCAGGCAGTTCTCTCAACCGAGGAAGCATAGGGCTGGTTGATCATCAGCATGAGGGTGGCAACGCTGTCGCAATTGGCGGCATTGGTGCCATTCCAGGTGTAGACACCAGTCTCGGTGTAGGTCTGGCCGTTCCAGACAAAGCTGTTGCAGGCCGTCTCGGTCACCGTGCTGCTGGTGGCGTTGTTGATGGTCAGGTTGAGGGTGACAACGTGGTTGCAGTTGTTGGCATTGGTGGTGTTCCAGGTGTAGGTGCCACTCTGGAGGTAAGTGTTGCCATTGCCGTTCTGCCAAGTGTAGCTGTCGCAGGCGATAGCGTTGACGGTCTCCGTGGTGCTGGCGTTGATGGTCAGGTGGAGAGTGTCGGTGCTGGCGCAGCCGGCAGCGTTGGTGTAGCTGTAGGTGTAGTCGCCGCTCGTGCTATACTGGGTGTTGTTCCAAGTGTAGTTGTCGCAGACGGTGACGTTCTCAGCGTTGTTGGTGCTCTTCTTGATGGTGAGCAGCAGGGTGGCGATGCTCTCGCAACCTCCGTCAGTCTGGCTGGTGAAGGTGTAGACACCGCTCTCGGTGTAGGTCTCACCGTTCCACTCGTAGCTGTCGCAAGCGGTAGCCTCCGAAGTAGTGCTGATGCTCTGGTTGACAACCAGGCTCAGGTACACGGTGCTGTCGCAACCGAGGGCGTTGATGGTATCGAAGGTGTAGAGGCCGTTCTGGCTGTAGCTCTGGCCATGCCACTCAAACTCACCGCAGGTGGCAGCAACCTCGCTGCTGGTGGTGCTGTTGTTGATGGTCAGGTTCAGAGTCACGATGCTGTCGCAGCCGTTCATGTCGGCGTTGGCAAGCGTGTAGGTGGCCTCATTGTTCGAAGCAGTGTAGACATTGCCGTCCATCCAGGTGTAGGTGTCGCAGGCGGTCTGGACATCGATACCGGTGGAGGGAGTGTTGATGGTAAGTCTGAGGGTGACAACACTGTCGCAGCCATTGGCGTTGGTCAGTGTGTAGGTGGCCTCATCGTTCGAAGCATAGTAGGTCTCACCGTCAATCCAGGTGAAGCTCTCGCAAGCGCTCTGCTCGTCGTTACCGTAGGTGTCGTAGTTGATGGTCAGGTTCAGGTTGACGACGCTGTCGCAACCGGCGGCGTTCTCCAGGGTGTAGGTGGCCTCGTTGTTCGAAGCATAGTAGGTCTCGCCATTCATCCAAGTGAAGTTCTCGCAAGCGGTCTGGACATCGATGCCGGTGGTGGCCTTCTTAATGTTCAGTGCGAGGGTAATGACGCTGTCACAACCGATAGCATTGCCATTGACGATAGCGAAGGTGTAGTTGCCACTCTCGGTGTAGGTCTGGCCGTTGCCAGTCTCCCAAGTGTAGCTCTCGCAAGCCTCATCGGTGACAACACTGGTGGTGCTATTGTTGACAGTCAGGTGCATAGTAACAACCGAGTCGCAGCCGTCCATGTTGGTGCCTGCATAGGTGTAGTCACCGCTCTGGCTGTAGGTGGCGCCGTTCCAAGTGTAAACGTCGCAAGCCACATCGGCAAACTCGTAGTTGTTGCTGTAGTTGACAGTCAGGTCGAGAGTGATAACGCTGTCGCAACCGGCGGCATTCTCCATGGTGAAGGTAGCCGTGTTGTTGGAGGCGGTGTAGGTCTCACCGTCAATCCAGGTGTAGCGGTTGCAGGCGGTCTGCTCGTCAACACCGGTGGTGCTGTTGTTGATGGTCAGGGCAAGGGTGACGACACTGTCGCAGTTGTTCACTGCGATGATAGTGTGGTTGTAGTTGCCGCTCAGGTTGTAGGTCTCGCCGTTGAGATCCCAGAGGAACTCGTCGCAGGCGGTGTACTCAACAGTGGTGTTGTAGTAGGTCTTCACGTTGACGGTCAGGGTAACAATGCTGTCGCAACCGTTCACGCTGGTGAGGCTGTCCACGAAGACATGCTCGCCGAGGGTGTTCAGCTGTTCGGCAGGAATGTTGAAGTTGTAACCCTCGAAGCCGGAACCGAGGCAGATGTTGGCCATCAGGGCGGTGTCGTACTTCGGATTGACAGTCAGGGTGAAGCGGATGAGGCTGTCGCAACCGTTCTCAAGCGGGAATCTTACCTTGGCCGAACCGGCAGCATTCATCTCGATGCCACGCCATACGTAAGGCAGAGTGTTGGCGCAAACGGTGGCGACGGTGTCGACGACAGGAGCATGCTTGATAGTGAGGTTGAGGAAGATGATGGAGTCGCAGGTGGTCACCGGGCTGGTGATGCGGGTCGAGGTCTCAACCGACTCGGTGTAGACGCCGACAACGCTGTCATTGACAATCCAGGTGTAGTCACCGCACCAGTCGTTAACGGTCTGGTTGGCATAGTTCACACCATCGTAGTCCGAATGATAGAGAGTCAGGTGGAGGGTATCAACGCTGGCGCAGAAGCCATTGTTGTACTCGTAGGTCTTCACGCCACCCGTGGTGTACTCGGTGTTGTGCCAAGTGTAGGTGTCGCAAGCCACAGCGCTCTCGCTGTTGTGAGTAGAGTTGTTCACCGTCAGGTGCAGGCTCACATCGTGTGCACAATTGTTGCCATTGGTGGTGTGCCAAACGTAGGTGCCACTCTGGATGTAAGTGTTGCCATCGCCCGTCTGCCAGTTGTAGCTGTCGCAAACGGTATCGTAGACGGTAGCAGTGGTGCTGGCGTTGATGGTCAGGTAGAGGGTATCCACGCTGACGCAGCCATTGCCGTTCTCGTACTCATAGTAGGCAGTGGTGCTCTCGAGGTAGGTGCTGTCGTGCCACTCGTAGCTGTCGCAAGCAACCTGGGTGTAACCCTGGTTGGTGGTGTTACGGATGGTCAGGTGCAGCGTGTCAACGCTCGGGCAGTTGCCGTTGTTAGTGTAGTCGAAGGTGTAGTCGCCGCTCTCGGTGTAGGTAGTACCGTTCCAGGTGTAGCTACCACACTCGTCGGCTGTGTAGGCGTTGTTGGTGGTGTTGTTCACAGTCAGGCGCAGGGTGTCTCTGCTCTCGCAGCCCTTGTTGGTCAGGTACACATCGGAGAGGTACACGCCGCTCTCGGTGTAGGTGTAGCTCTGGCCGTTGCCAGCCGTCCAAGTGTAGGTGTCGCAAACGGTGGTTTCCTCAGCGCTGCTGCTGTTGTGGTTGACGGTCAGCAACAGGGTGACGGTGCTGTCGCAACCCCACATGTCAACGGTGTCGAAAGTGGCACCCGAGGTACTCTCGGTGTACACTGTGCCGTTCCATGTGTAGCTGTCGCAAGCGGTACGGCGCTCGGTGGCATACACAACCGGGTGCTGGGTCACTCTGATGTACTCAACAACAGGAGCCTCGGCGGTTCCGACCGTGTCATAGATATAATAGGTATGAGCGTGGTCGAAGTCGGTGGTGGCGGTGTTGATGGTGTGGTTGCGCCAGGTGTAGCTGCTCTGCGTCACGCAGATGTCAGCGGCATCGGCGATAACCTCGCTGTAGTTGTTCTGCAGGTTGATGGTGAGGTAGTGGATGCTGTCGCAATAGTAGTCGCTAGCAAAATGTACCTCACGCTCAACGATGGTGTTGACAAACTCGCGGCCCTGTTCGTTGGAAGTCTCGAAGTTGAAGGTGCTGTCGCCATAGGTCAGCGTGCCAAGACTAATCGGGAAGTTGATAGTGTGGTACTCGACCTTGTTCTGCGTCAGGTTGAGGCGGAGCATGTAGATAACATCAAAGGTATCGGTGGGAGCATTGTAAATCGGGTTGCTCATCACGTAAGCACCGGTGGTCTGGTTCTTGTAGAGGGCATTGCCGTGGGCGGCACGCTCCTCGGCGCTAATCCAGACGTAGGTGTTGCCGTCGCGCCAAGTGAAGCTGTTGCAGGCCGATGTATCCTCGGTGAAGAAGACGCCGGAGCCAACATGGATTTCAATGTTGACGGTGCTGTCGCAACCTGCAGCATTGGTGTAGTGCTCGGCGAAAGTGGCAACATTGCCAGAGGTAATCAGAGTGGGATTATTATTCTGGTCAATGTAGAGGTAGGAACCATCGGTGACATACATCACGCTGTCATAGCTGCTGCTCTGACGGATGGTGAGCTCCACGGTATCAACAGCCTGGCAGGTGTTGCCGTCGGTGCGTATGGCAGTGTAGACACCGCTTTCATCGTACTGATTTGAGTTGAGACTCCATGTGTAGATGTGGCAAGCAGTATCATAAGTAACCTGAGGCTCGTTGTGGTTGATGGTCAGGTTCAGAGTGGTGACACTCGGACAACCGTTACCTGATGTGTAGACATAGGTGGCAGAGTCGTTGTCGGCATAGTACCAAATGCCATGCCACAGGACGCTGTCGCATCCGGCCAGGGTCTGAACACTGTCGGTGTTGTACTTCATGGTCAGGTGTAGGGTGGCAACACTGTCGCAACCATACTGGTCGGTGAAGTTCTGGGTATAGTCACCGCTGGTGGTGTAAACGCTGTCATTCCAAGTGTAGCTGTCGCAAGCCTCCTGGTCGAACTCGTAGGTGTTGTTGTTGGCGCGCACGGTGATGGTGCGGGTAACAACACGCAGGCTATCCCAGTTGTCAACATAGAGGGTCTTGGTGATAGTCTGGCTGCCGACACTCAGAGTCTCGGTCTGGCCGTCCTCCCAAGTGTAGCTGTCAGTGTAGCACAGAGTCTCGGAATCGCTTCTGTAGTTGTAAACCACGTGGACATTGTAAGTCATCCAAGTACCGCAGAGGTCGTCGTTCGGCAACAGGATGCTGACAGTGGTGTCGGCCGTCGGCTTGCTGGCACTGGTCATGCCGGTGAAGTCGAGTGTCTCGCCGTGCAATGTCAGGGTCTCAACGCTCTGCGGGAAGAGGGCAATCGTCGAGTCGACGAACTGAGCCTCATTCAGGTTCAGGTTGAGCATGTAGACAGTGTTGCCAACAGTGTCCATAGGTCTGTTGTAGATATAGTTGCCAGTGGTCACATCCTTGTAGAGAGGCAGCATCGGGCTGACTCCGGGGATGTTGATAGCATAGGCGGTCTTCTCGGCATCGCTAATCCACTTGTAGGTATGACCCGTACCGTGACCAGCCTCGTTCCAAGTGTACATGCCGCACTTAATCTCGTTCTCGGCAACAATCTGGAACTGGTTCACAGTGATATGGAAGGTGACGATGCTGTCGCAACCAGCCTCGGTCTGATAGACGAGAGTGGTGTCGCCGTCGTAAGGAGCAAGGAACAGGTAGCTACCATTCTTGTCGGTCAGCGTGACACTGGCACCCAGGGTGTCGATGTCGTCACCAGTACCGGTGAAGCTGTGGTTGACGGTGAGGTCGAGGGTCAGCAAACTGTCGCATCCATACTGGTTCTTGGCATTATAGGTAATTGCACCGCCTGTGGTGGTGAAGTTAAGGCCTATTACGTCTTTTTTACTTAACAGATTACCATTCACACCAACATTGGTCGGGTCATAAGCTGTGCCGTCACGATAAGCATAGATGGCCTGGTTTCCGTTAGCTTCCATAACAACGCCGGCCAAGCCGCTGCTCCAGCTACCGGTCACATCTCTGACACAAACCAGAAGGTTGCCAGTGCCAGTGTAGGCGAACGGAGTATTAAATGCGAACGTCTTTTCAATCGGATCGGAAATTTCGTTGGGCATAGTGCCGGTGGCGACCAAATCATCAGCAGTCAAACTTACCCATGCGGTGTTGTATTCGAATGTGCTTTCAGACACTTCCTTCACGTAGATTTCCAAGTTGCGTTCATAGGAAGAAGTGTTCCTCAGCCACATGGTAAGCGAATTGATGTAGCCGCCCATGCCGATTTCGTCGGCAGTGTAGATTTGCTGGCTGATAGAGTAGTCATACAGCGAATAACCGGGGATGGCAGAATTGGTTGTGGTGCTGGTATTATCACCGATAACCACATCAACGTTTTGGTTGGAGCCACCCGTTGCCTCGCCGGGGTGAGATGTCTCGGTGTAGGTTCCAACGACCACATCCTCATAGAGACCGCTAACAGTGTTGAAGCTGTTCACCGTCCAGGTGTAGCTGTCGCAAGCCTCAGCAATGACAGTGGAGTTGTTGACAGGATTGATAGTGAGGTTGAGGGTCACAGTACTGTCGCAACCTGCCAGGTTGGTGAGCATGATGGTGTCGGTGCTGTTGCTCTCGGTATAAACCTTGGCAGCGCCATCAACAATCTTCTCCTCCCAAGTGTAGGTGAGGCAAGCAGTGGCGGTCTTGACACCAGTGCTGCTGTGGTTGATAGTCAGGTTGAGGGTCACGAGGCTGTCGCAAGTCACGCCGTTCTTAACCACCTGGAAGAGGTGAGTGGGCATGGTGGCGGGAGTCTCGGTGTAAGTAGTGCCATACCAGACAAACTGGTCGCAAGCCATAGCAGTGGTGTCTTCAACCACGATGGCGGGCATACGGACATACACCTTGTTGTGGACCATCTCGTTGGCAGTGCCGGCGGCGGTGGTGTCGGTGAAGACATTCTCGCCAACTGTCAGAGCAATCTCGGTGCCGTTCTGAGTGGTGTAGACAGAGTCGGTGTAGCAGACGGTCACGGTGGCGTCGTCAACATAGTTGTAAACCAGGTTGAAGGTGTAGTACACGATACTGTCGCAGTAGATGGAACCACTGTAGTGGAGGGTATCCAGCTTGGTGGCGTTCTGACCAGCAGCCTTCTCGGCGGCGAAGTCGAACACATGGTTCGAGGTGTCGGCGGGATCGGTGTAGGTGTCGTTGCTGAGCAGCACGGTGACCTCCTTGTACTCGGTGCGTGCCTCGACCATGGTCAAGTGCAGCACGTAGGTGTTAACAACAATGCCGTTGGAGTAGGTCTCGTAAACCGGGAAGTCTTCCACGGGAACCAGACCGGTCTCGGTAATCTTGGCATAGTTGAAGACCGGGTTGGTACGCTGGGCCATCGGTATCCAGGTGTAGGTAGCAATGACGCTGTCCTCGACAATCCAGGTGAAGTCGCCACAATAGACGGTATCAATCTGAATGATATCACCCACTTTCACCTGCAGGTGCATGTTGATGATGCTGTCGCAACCGTTGGCGGCACCGCCTGCAATAGTGGAAGTGATGGTGTCGTTTGTCGGAGCCTCATAGAGGACACCCAGATAGTAGGTAGAAGCGGCGTTGACAATCATCTCAGGATAGGACGACACACTGTAATTGACAGTCAGGTTCAGCACGCTGTCGCCGGCGCAGCCGTTGACATCGTTGAAGGTCTTGGTTACATTGGCATCGGCGGTATAGGTCACGCCGTTCCAAGTGTAGCTGTCGCAAGCAGTGACGTTATCGGTAACACCGTTGTTCTTGTTGATAACAAGAGCGAGCGTGGCGGTGCTGTCGCAACCGGCGGCGTTGACGGTGTCGAAGGTGTAGCTGCCACTCTGGCTGTAAGTGGAACCGTGCCAGGTGTAGCTGTCGCAAACGGTCACATCAACAGTACCAGCGGTGCTGTTATTGATAGTCAGGTTGAGAGTGACAGTGCTGTCGCAACCAGCGGCATTGACGGTGTCGAAGTTGTAGCTACCGCCCTCGGTGTAGGTGTTGCCGTGCCAAGTGTAGCTGTCGCAAGCCGTCTTGTTGATAGCATTGCTGGTATTCAACTTGACAGTGTAGGCAATGATGGTGTCGGTGGTAATGCTGGTGTAGACACCGTTCTCAGCGGCATCGATAACGAAGCCGTAGGCTGTCGTGTAAGGCAGCTGGCCTTCGCAAATCGATATCGGGGCAGTCATGGTCAGGGTCAGTCTGTAGACATCGTCGCACTCGCCCTGAACGGCAGAGGGAACGCTGTAGTACACATTGCTGGCATTGGCGGTGTAGGTCTCGCCGTTAATCCAGGTGTAGGGCTGGTTGGTGACAATGTTCACATCGGTGAGCGTACGCTGAGTGACATGGTAGGTGGTGTAGTGAATCGTGTTCTCGTTCAGCTGCTCCTCGAAGGTGTTGTCCTCGTAGTAGGTCTTTCCATCCAACTCATACTGTGTGCAGACGATGATGGTGTCGTAGATACGGATGTAGTCGGAAATCTCGAGGTCGAGAACTCTGCTGGCGCGGCAACCGGTAACCGGGTCGTTATACCAGACAACGTCGGTGTAGTGGCCAACGCCCTCGTAGAGTTTGTCGTTGGCATCCCAAACATACTGCAGGAAGGCCTTGACGGTATCGGTCTCGGAGATGACAGGATTGACAGTGTAGTTAACAGTGACAGTTCTGGCGCAGCCAGCCTCAGTCTCCCAGTTGGCAACGAGAGTATTGGTGTAGACCGTCTCGTTAAGACCGGTGGCGGGGATGGTCAGGCGCAGGGTGTCGTTGCCCTCAATATAGTTGAGGTAGGCAACATCGTTGTCGGTGTAGATGAACTGGCTCTCGCAGTAGGTCATGTTGACGGTGTCGGCAACAACAGGGTTGACAGTAAGGGCAACCTTATTATAGTGCAGGCATCCGGCAGCATTGGTATCTGTGCTCCAGGTCAGGGTATTCAGACCAATGTTGTAATCATAGCCATTGTAGCTGACAGAGCTGTCGGCAGAGTACCATATGCCGTTCTGGCAAATGGTGGCCTCGACGACCTCCTCGCTGGGATATATCGGAGTGAGACGCAGGACTTCAATGTTGGAGCAACCTGCGGTGGCGAAGCCGGCCTCGGCCATATCGAAGCTCATGGTGTAGACAGAAGCGCCGTTTACATCGGAAGCCTTGATAGTGGCAATCTCATACAGATTGCTGTCGGAATCGTAAACATTCCAAGTGTAAGGCAGGCAGGAGGTGACAACGTTGGTGTGGTAGTTCGAGGGGATTACCGTCAGGTTGAGGGTGAGAATCTCGTCGCGGTCCAGAATATCGTTGTGGACACGCAGCGTGTAGACACCGCTCTCGTGCAGGTAGGCAGTCTCGACGCCGTAGTCGCACGACACAGTGTCGATGGTAAACTCGTCGCAAACCACAGTATCGCGGGTCACGCGGTCGCTGACATAGTTCATGTCGAGGTGCAACAGAGCAATCTCATAGCAGCCGAAAATGTTCTCGCCGGTGATGTGCTGGATGCTGTCGGCCAGCTCAACGTCGAGGCTGTAGACCTCGTTGTCGTCCCAAGTGAAGTTCGGGGCGTCGCAAACGCGGTGGAAGTCCTCGTGGTAGCTGCGGTAGTTGACAGCAAGCTTCAGCGTGACAACACTGTCGCAACCATACACATTTCTCAGTGTGTAGGTGGCGCTGTTGTTGTCGGCGGTATAGGTGTTGCCGTCAATCCACTCGTAGCTGTCGCAAGCAACCTGCTCATCGATGCCGGTGTTCTTGTAGTTGACGGTGAGGTTGAGCGTGACAAGGCTGTCGCAGCCCTTGGTGGTCTTCAGCATGGTCTGGTAGGCACCGCTCTCGGTATAGGTTTCGCCGGTCAGCGGCCAGACATAGCTGTCGCAAACGGTGTTCTCAACCGTGGCGGGGTTGTGGGTGTTGACGGTAAGGTACAGGTTGTAACGGGCGGGGCACTCGCCGGAGGTGGTGTCAACATAGCTGATGACAGTGTTCTCGGTGGCGGTGTACTGCTGCTCGTAGATACCGGTACCGAAGGTGAAGGTTGCACCCTCGCAGAGTTCGCGGTAGCTGTTGTTGTTGGCGGTGTCCTGAACAATGAAGGTCAGGTGTACGGTGCTGTCGCAACCATTGACGGTATTGAAGCTCTGGTTATAGCTGCCAGCAATGAACAGGGACTGGGTACCCCAGGTCACAGGCAACATGCCGACACAGGCGCTCTGTTCGTCGTTCAACTCATACACCGGGTTGACGGTGACGTTGTTGGTGGTGAACTCATTCACACAGCCGTTCTGGTCGGTGACAGTCAGGGTGAAGCTACCGGTGGACGAAGCGGCGACGTTGGCAATATCGCCCTCGTTGCCGGTGCTCCAACCGTATCTGTAGCCGGCGACCTTGCTGGCTGTCAAGGTGATCATGTCGTTCTGGCAGACAACAGCAGGTGCAGCGGAAACCTCGACAACGGGCAGGGCATTCACCACAACGGTGAACTCGGCCGTGGCGACGCAGGAGCCGGTGGTGCTGGTGGCAGAAACGGTATAGGTAGTGGTCTCGGTGGGGCTCACCGTGATGGAAGTGGCGGTGGAATTGTTGCTCCAACGGTAGGTGGCGGGCACCTCGTTGGCATCAACCAATGTCAGGGTTGCACTCTGGCCGTAGCAAATCTCGCTGTCGCCGCTGATGGTCAGGGCAGGCACCGGAGTGGTGGTCACGGTAACAGAGGCGGGCAGGCTGGTGCAGCCGGTAGCCGGGTTGACGGCAACAACAGTGTAGACATTGCTCTCGTGCGGGTTGACAATGCGGGCGGCAGCAGTGCTGTTGTCCTCCCAGAGGAAGGTGGCATTGGCAAAATTGCTTCGAGCGTTGAGCGTCATGTCGTAGTTGTCGCACATGTTGGCAAGCTCGGTGACGGTTCTATTATTATATTGTATATAAGCGGCAGGAGCCGAGTTGACCGTAAGGGCAAGGATACCCGTCGAGTCGGCACCGGTGACACTCTGCAGGGTCACGGTGTAGGTACCGGCCTCGCTGTAAGTGTTGCCGTAGAACTCATACTCGTCGCGCTCGCAGATGGTGGCTGCGTAGTTCAGCGTATAGTCGGGATGGATTGTCAGTGCCAGGTGACGGTAGACACTGTCACAACCGGCCACATTGGTGAAGGTGTAGTCGATGTTCTCGACGCGATCACTTGCATAAGAAGTGGTGGCGTGGTTCACATAGGTCTCGCCGTTGCCTTCGGTCCAGGTGTAGCTGCCGTTGGCCTCGACGGTCTCGACAGGCATGTCGACGGCAGGAGCCGGGCACTCGCAGGTGGCCATGAACTTGAATCCACCATAAGGAAGGGCATTGTCGGCATCGCTCTTCATCACCAGGGTGATGGCACCATAGTTGACCCAGTCGTTGGTCTCGAGTCTGAATTCGTAGTCACCGCTGCCGGTGAGGGTATCGACAATCACCTTGTTGGCACCTTCGCCGCGGTAGACATAGAGGAAGTCGTAACCATTCTCGAGGTCGTAGCTGCCGTTGATGCGAACAACCTTGCCGGCCTCGGCGGGACGGATAACATAAGTGGCATTCAGATTATTGGCATAAGTGCCGTTGGCGGTGTCGAGCTGCACAAACTCCTGGCAGATGGTCATTGCACTGCCATTGTTGGGCAGGAAGTTCACCTTCTCGCGCAGTTTGAGGGTCACGTCATCAATCAGGACATAGTTGTAGCCAGAGGTTCCTTCAACACGCTCGGCCTTGATGGCGATGTAGCGACCATTACCCTGGTACTCGCTGAACTCAACCAAGAAGGGTTCGTAGGTAGTGCTGGTGGGATGCAGTGTGGCGACTTCCACGAAAGTAGAAGCATCGTCGGGATCACTCATCACACCCACAATGATGTTGGACTGATAAGTCGTGCTAGTAGAGTACTTTCTCGCATAGAACTCGAGGTTGAGAGTGTCAACATCAAAGTCCATCGGCGGGAAGATGGCAATCTGGTTGCCATAGTTTGTACTGCTGCTCGAATAGTTGGTGTAGAAACGCAGGTGGTTGTTACCGCTGCGGGAATAGCTGGAGCTGTTGTAGCAGATGGGATAGCCCACATACGAACTACTGGTGGCATCATTGCTGTAGTCCCAGCAGTTGGGCAGCACATGGTTGGCCTCTGTACCGCTGGTCTTACCGGTAACACCGTCGAAGTTCTCGGTGAGAGGCAGGTCAGCCATAGACCAGACACCGCACTGCGTGGTGCCGGTGGCAACCGCGCTCCACGGGCTGTAGTCGTCGACACCGCACTTGGTGCGGACATAGAACTCATACTTGGAGGAGTGGCGCAGATCGGTGGCCAAAAAGGTCTCATTGTTGGTGGTCTCAATAGGCTCAACATCATTGGGGTTGAAGCCCTGGAGACCGTATGCCACTTCCCAACGGGTGCCGGCGGTGGGGGCAATCGAATCGTTGCTCCAACTGAGGGTGGCAGAATTCTGGGTGGTGGCAGTGACGGTCACATTGACGGGAGCCCAGCAGGTAGGATAGGTAACGAAGGTGCCCTTGGTCCAGTTGCTGTAGTCGCTGCCGCCGCAGACGGTGCGGACATAGACGTCGTAGTTCTGCTCAGCGGCAAGACCACCGTTGATAGTGGTGGTGGTGACACCGTTGAGGTTGTCAATCAGAGTGCCCTGGTTGTCGGGGTCGAAGCCCTCGAGACCGTACTTCACCTGATAGTTGTTCACAATGGGCTCGAGGTCGGTGCGAGGAGCCCAGTTGAGGGTGACAACATTGGCAGGGGTAATCTCGGCGCTGATGCTGGCCGGGGCGAAGCAGGTAACATCGGTGTTGCAGTTGGCGCCAAAAATAAAGTTATTCTTGACAGCAAGGAGTGAACCCGTTACTCCAGGATTGGTCGGGTCGTAGGCAGTGTTGTCTCTGTAAGCACGAAGGGCCTGATTACCGTTAGCGTTGATAACACCGAAGTTAGCGGTTCCTTGATAATTACCGTCATCGTTGTTAACAGCGATAATCAAGTTGGTTCCATCGTAGGCAAACGGAGTGGCAAACTCGAGGGTGTGCCAACCAGTCTGCGAAGTAACCATCGGACCGTCGTAGACCAGCGTCATGTTGCTGGTAGATACCCAGTCAGTGGTACTTTCAAAAGCAGTCTTGGCGGTGTTAGCCATGTAGACCTGTACAGGATCACGATCATCAGTGTTTGCTGAGTTCACATAGTAGGAGATAGAACTAATCTGCGTGGCAGCACCCAGATCCTCAGCAGTGTAAATCTGCTCGGTGAAGGAATAATCATAAAGGGTGTATAAAGGCAGATACGAATTGTTACCCGTCATGTCGCCGAGGGCAAGTTCACCACCGTCGGGGCACTTGGTCTTGAAGGTAGACAGGGTGCTCCAGGCGCTGTGCTCGTCGCCGCTGTTGGCACGGACATAGACGAAATAGTTAATATAAGGTTCGAGGCCGGTGAGTTTCACCATTGCAGTGGTGGCAGCAAGGGTCTGACCTTCGGTGCCATCGGGGTCAAAGTCGGCACCGGCGTTGTAACGCACGGTCCAGCTGTTGATGCCCTCGGTAGCCTCGGTCCAGCTCAGGCTGTCGGTGCTGTTGGTGATGTGCCAGTTGGTCAGCGCCGTGGGAGCCTCGATGGTAGGCAGAGTGAAGTTGTAGCTGCTCCAGTTGACGCTATAGTCGTTCTGGGCGGCATTGCAGGTGGCCTTCGTATACATATATATATGGTCACCATTGTGCAGACCTGTGAAGGGCAGACTTGCCGTGGTGACGTTCACCTCGGTGTAGGTGCTAGCGTCCTCAAGGTCAATAATGCCATTGACAGAGTATCGCACGGTCCAGCCCTCAGGCACCTGGTTGGGATCTTCCTGCTGCCAGGTGACGGTGACGCCGGTGTAGGTCACATTGCTGGTGGCAAAGTTGGCCTGCGGCTTGCAGGTGGGCACAAACGGGGTGGTGAAGCTGTAGCGTACCATGCGGGGGTTGTCGACACCTGTGCAGACGCTATAGACATAAAGGTCGTAGGTAGTCTCCTGAGCCAGCGGGGTGATGGTGGCGGTGTTGCCCGTCACGGTGACACCGTTGGCGATATTGGGAGTGAAGCCGGCGGGGCCATAAACGTAACCGTAGGCATCCTCACCGCCACTGAAGGTCAGGTCGGCCTTGGCGTTGTCGCCATCAGGGCCAACGGTGATAGCCACCGTGGGAGGCACGCACTCGCCCTGGTTGCAGGGAGCTGTGGGATTGAAGACGATGTTGGCACGATAGGTACTACGAGAACTACCCGTGATTGTAGCCAACTGCTCATCAGTGTATTGGGAACCATCCTTACGCTGGAACATAGAGATGTTGCTCACGCCAGTATTGTGCGTTCTTGCACGAGTACTAGAATTACCATCGCTTGCACCGGCATTCATCAGAGTGGCCACAACGATATTGCTGGTGCCATCCCACACAAAGTTGGTGGTGAAGTTGAACACCTCAACACCCGTGGAAATGGTACCATGCTCACGGTATTGCGGGCCATATACCATAGTCAGATCGCTAAACGGAACAAAAGCGCTGGTAGAAGCAAACGATGATTGGGTGGTGTTGGCCAGATAGATGGAGAAATACTTGTCGTATGAAGATTCAACGGCAGACCAGTCGAACGACAGGCTATTGATTTCCCCAGCCGTCAGGCCGGCAGCAATCAGCTCGGCAGCAGTAAAGATCTGCTGGCAATAGGTGCTACCATAGTTGGCGACAGGAACACCCGTTGTATTGCCTGTACCATTTCCGATAATAACCGGGCCGGAGAGGCATTCAGCGATGCTGAAGTTGCTGACAACACTCCAATCGGACTGGTCGGTAGCGGAGCAGAGGGAGCGCACCTGCCAGTTGTAGGTAGCACCCATCTCAAGATAGCTGAGCGTGTAGGGGTTGGCGTTGGCAACGACACTATTGGTATCGGTGGTGCCAGCCTTCCAGTAACGCACCTCCCACTGAGTGGCGGGAGTGGGAGTGTTCTCAGTCCAACTCAGCGAAGCCGTGACGCTACTGGCAGTAGCATTCGGCATAGCAGCCAAATTGGTGGGCTTGATGCAGGTGGGGATAATTTCGTCTCTTACATTATCAAATCTCGCCCAATAATAACTGCTAGATCTCCACACCTTCAGGGCAATTCTTGCACCGGCAGGAATAGTGTTGCCAGCAAAAGAATACTCATAATGAGTGAATGACGATGGGACACCGGTAATCTCGGTCAAAGGAACGAAGGTGGTAGTATCATTTGCATTGGTCACATAGCCAATGAAGATTAATGTAGCAGCCTGACCACTTTCACGTGAACAGTCGAAAGAAATCTGCAAATTCGTCAACGGCTGTGAGAAAGGAGGAAGAACAGCTATATTATTCTGTATGCAATTGCTGGTACCAGCTGTCATCTCGAAGCTGTTGTTGTTGCTAGACCTATAAATATGGGGAATTCTCGATAATGAAAAATCAGAGAAGACATTCCAACAAGTCGGCAATTCTGTAGCTCCAGAATATGCACTCGTGGAGTACGTATAGCTCTCGAAGTCTTCGATCCAGGGGAAGCTGCTGACAGCGGGACACGGGGTGTTGATGGTCACGGGACCAACCCAACCTTCGGAAATCTCGTTGGTAGCCGAGCAATGAGCACGAATATATATATCATAGGTAGAACTACCTGCGAGACCAGCGATGGTGTAGGTTGTGCCAGTCACATTCTGGATAAGGGTACCCTCTTCGACCGTGGTGAAGCCGGAGAGACCGTAGACAATGTCATAGCTGGTGTTGTTGGTGTTGGCCGTCCAGGTAACCACACCCTCTTCGGTAGCAGCAAGGTCAGTGGGAGCGGGGCAAGTGGGCTGGGTACGCACCACAACATTGGCGATAGCCATTCCAAGATAGTCTTCGGCCGAACTGACAAAGGCCAGCTGATAGGTAGCCGAGGGGTTGGGCAGCAGCACGACCACATGCTCGAGGGTCGAACTGTGACTGCCATATTCAGCCAGACGAACCCATTCGCCAGTGGTGGAGGTACGGTAGCAGAGCCACAGGGAGTCGACTCCGCCGCTGTAATCGGGTTCAGCATGATAGAACTCCACCTGATAGGCACCTGCCGGGTTGAGGTTGAAGACAGGAGTAATCAGACGTGCACTGGCACCGGGAGTGTAGGAGAAATGAGCTTGGTTGTTGCTGAACGTCCAGTGGTCGGAACCGGTAACAACCTCTTCGTTCCAGCACATAGGCATGGAATTCTCGGAGAAGGTCTGAACATAGGGGTTCTGAACATCAACAGTGATAGCACTGCATAAGGTGTTGAAGCTGTAGGGGCCATACCAATCGGTCGTCAATCCAGAGACGCAGTTGGCACGCACATAGTAATAATAGGTAGAAGCACCAGCAAGGCCTGTGAGAGTCTTGCTAAGGTCGGTGCTGGTGACAAGCGTGCCCTCGTTATTATCGGGGTCGAAATCGGCACCAAGATTGTAACGAACCTCATAGGCGCTGGCAGGCACAGAGGTCTGCCAATTCAATGTGGCACCCGTGGCGGTAACATTGGAAGAGCTGATACCGCTCAATGTGGGGCAACCCGAAGGAGTGGTGGCAGATGCACCATAGAGCCAGCCGGAAGGAGTGCTGCCGCAGTATTTGCGCACGGCAAAGTAGTAGGTGGTAGAACCCTGGAGGCCTGTGACATCGTAGGAATCAGCAGTGCCCTGGTTGACGGTCACACGGGTAACACCCGCGGCAGAGGCGTCAAAGTCGGGATCGGTGCTGTAGGCAATTTCATACTTGGAACCGATTGCGGCCACTGTCCATCCGACATTGACCGTGTTCCAAGCAGTGGCTTCTGCCGTGATGGCAGTGGGCTTCACACAGGCGGGCTGGGTGAAGGTGTAGATCAAACCCTCGCCGGTGGTGAGATTGTAGGCGGGAGCGTTGGTGGCGTTAACCGTGTGCGAGGCAGTCCAGCTATTGGTGCGGACAATCTCGCTCCAGTTGTTGCCGGAGCAGAGGAACTGGTCGGTCGCCGACGAACGCATACCAACAAGCACGCTTATGCTGCTGTTGAGCGTCATCGGACCGTAGCAGAATCTGATGTTGCCGGTGCTGTAGAGCTTCAGCTGGAAGCTGTAGCTGCTGGAGCCGGCAACAATCTTGCGCCATTCGATGGTGAGCGACGCGGAAGTGCTACTGGTGTGGATCGAAGTATTGCCATAGAGGTACCCAGTGCTGTAGTACATCGGGGCAATCAACGACCCATCAAGGTTTGTGAACGTGGCCGAGCCATTGGGGTAAACGCGGAGGACGTCGCCCTGCTGCACCTGGTTCTCACCGAAGTACATGCTGAAAGGCATCGTTACATCCACGTAGCCCGAATCGACATCGTCGGCAGTCCACGCTGTTCCTGTGCTAGCAACAGAGGTGAATGTGGCGGTGCCGACCGTGTAGTCGTACTCGCTCACCTTCGCATTCTGTCCCTGCATGGTCATAGGCATTACCATGAATGCCACTAAGACCAAAGTTCGTAGAAACTTTTGCATGATGTTTTGATTTGTTGGTTAATAAATAATTAATTGATTTTGATTTTTTTTTCTTTCTTGTTTTTCGTGTTCGTTTTTCTTTCTTTGCTTCTGGTTTCGGTTTTTAATTAGTATTTTGGTTTATATTATCGTTTATATTATTGTTTCCTGTATATTTCACCATCTCGGCGATGGTGTCAATCATCTCGTGAGCGAGAGGGATACGGTCCAGAAGTTCCTCCGGCGTCACCTCATAATAACAATTATAGTCTCCCTCATTTCTCATTGTCTCAAGTTGGCTGTATAATTCTCCATATTCCTTTGGCAACAGACCTGTTTTCACATAATACTGACTAAACAACACGTGTGAGCCCTTATGGGTAGAGACTTTATGGCCATCGCGAATCATCAGAGCACTGACAGCATGGAAAACCGCATAATAAAGCCTATTGGCCATATTGTTCCACAACTTTCCCTGCTGTAGATACTCCATTTCGCTTATTGTGTTCAATGCACGCTCTATCTCAAGCGCCACCATAACACGGCGTTCTTCATCACCTAGGCTCATATCAACACTATTTTATCTTCTTCAACATTATGATTAAACGGTGCACACGTCCATTTGCCCCAGTCTCCTTTTGTATAGATGTGGGCATTAACTTCCTCACCAATGTCCAGTCCATCGAGAAGGAACTCATAGCTGTAGCCATAGTCCTTGCTGGTAATCTTGTCCTTGTCCAACAGTATAAGCAGGTCGTAGTCGCTGTCGGGACGGTTGTCGCCGCGGGCGCGGGAACCGTAGAGCCAAAGCGAGGCCCCTTCGGGGAGTATCTGCTTCCCGAGCTCGGTGATGCGCTGTATGACCTGTGCCTGTTTCATTGTTTGTCCTTATTCTTTTTTTGTTACTCTTTTTTTCTATATCAACGTTCTTCTGTTTTTACTTCTATTCTACATCAACGCCACACGTCCGAGCCGACCCATGTCGAGGAAACTGCCCTGTAGGTCGAGTGCACGAGCTATACCGAAAAGATTCTTCAGCGACAATGAGTGTCCATGTTCAATCTTCGACACGGTACTCTCCCCAATGCCAGCCTTCTCGCCAAGCTCCTTCTGCGTCATATTCATCCGCTCACGTTCAGCCCTCAAAACCTCACCCAGCTCATAGGCGCGAACACTCTCCCGAACCTCTGCATCGAACTCATCACGCTCTGGCGTTCCCTTCTTGCCAATGAACTCACTCGTAATCTCCTCTAGTGTATATGTTTTCATAAACCTTTATTTGTTGTTTTCAAAATATGCCTTTCTAA
>JAEEGL014093422.1_pt1 | contig 23113 bp, 21 predicted proteins | sample 9134231 | NCBI WGS metagenome assembly JAEEGL01 (sample SAMN16246548, study PRJNA631951) | gut metagenome | biome: gut microbiome; feature: rumen; material: fiber-attached | host: Bos | place: Iran: Karaj | collected 2018-10
AGCGGCTACCTTTTCTACTATGATGACTGGGTCGACGAGCCTGCCGTCAAACTCAAAGGTGCCGCTTCTCTCGGCCTTGAGCGGCACACTTCGATGGCGCAGCTGATGTTTCTCGACACCTTGCGTGTCGGCCCCGCCACCGACAAGAACCTGCGGGCAGCTGCCGAGAAGCAGAGCTTGGTGCGCATGCTCCTGTCGGGTAAAATGCTGAAGATCTACCCCATCGTCGACAGCAGCGGCACCCTCGGCTGGTACGGCCAAAACGACGTCTTGCCGCTCAACGTCGATTCCGATGAGTATCTCTTTGTGCGACGCAGCCTCGGCTACTTCCAGCAGTTGGTGGTGGAGGGCGACTTCGAGGCGTTGGAAACGGCTTTCAAACAGACACGCCGTTATCAGGAGAAGCACTACCAGCCGTCGGAGTTCCGTGTGGGTGCCGAGCGGCTCTACAACACGCTGACGACAGGTCGCTGGCTGGCGATGGTCAGCATCACCATAGGCCTCCTTTTCTTTGCATTCACCCTTCTGCGTAAAGGTCGGCCAGCACCATGGATGCGTGCCGTGTCCGTCGTGTGGGTGGCGCTTCTGACGGCTTTCCTGCTGCTGATATTCGTCCTGCGCTGGATTGTCGGCGGGCATGCCCCCATGGCAGGAGGATTTGACTCGATGAATCTGATGGCGCTTGTGGCGGGTCTGGTGACGCTGTCGATGCAGCGCAGGTATCCGATGGTGCAACCTGCCGGCATGATGGTGATGGGATTCTGCCTGCTGGTGGCCATGATGAGTGGCAGCAACCCGCCGGTGACCAACCTTATGCCTGTGCTCAATTCACCTCTGCTCACGCTCCATGTGGCTGTCATCATGTGCAGCTACGCCCTCTTCTTCTTCGTGGCGCTGCTGGGTGCTGCGGGGCTGATTACGCGGGAGGATTACTACCGTCGGCTAATCACCTTGCTGTTATATCCTGCGGTGACGCTGTTGGCCGTTGGCATCATCATCGGGGCCGTGTGGGCCAATATCTCGTGGGGCAACTACTGGTCGTGGGATCCGAAGGAGGTGTGGGCACTTATCACACTCATCGTCTATGCCGTCCCCCTGCATCAGAATGTGCTGCGTCGTTCGTGGGTGTTCTACCTTTACTGCCTCATGGCGCTGTTAAGCGTCGCGGTGACCTATTTCGGCGTCAATTTCCTTCTGGGCGGTATGCATGCTTATAATGGGTGACTGAGTCAACGAGACATCGAGTCAATGAGACTTCGAGATATCAAGACAACGAGTCAACGAGACTTCGAGACTTCGAGACTTGTCGGCAGAGCCGACGGCACACCACGAGATATCAAGACTTCGAGACTTCGAGACAACGAGACTTCGAGACTTGTCGGCAGAGCTGACGGCACACCACGAGACATCAAGACCTCAAGACATCGAGACATCAAGACATCGAGACTTGTCGGCAGAGCCGACGGCACACCACGAGATATCAAGACTTCAAGTCTTCGAGACTTCGAGACTTCAAGACTTGTCGGCAGAGCCGACGGCACACCACGAGACTTCGAGACTTCAAGACTTCGAGACTTGTCGGCAGAGCCGACGGCACGCCACGAGACATCAAGACTTCGAGTCTTCGAGACTTCGAGACTTGTCGGCAGAGCCGACGGCACGCCACGAGACATCAAGACTTCGAGTCTTCGAGACTTCGAGACATCAAGACTTTTTGACTTTTTGACTTTTTGACTTTTTGACTTTTTGACTTTTTGACTTTTAGACTCATTGTCTTTTCGACTCGTTGTCTCGTTGACTCGTTGTCTCGTTGTCTCGTTGACTCGTTGACTTTTTGACTTTTCGTCTTTTTGACATCAAGACTTTAACCATTAACCATTCACTCTGATAGTTATATTTTTTTTGTTTTATTAATAATTTATTAATGCAATAAAACAAAGGTAGCGTCGTTATAAACCAGATATGACTAAAAACGACGCATTGTTAACTACGCGGCAGGAGATTGAGCATGAGGCTGCCAAGTGTCGTGAGCTCTTCGAGAAGAAGACGCGCGACTACGGCACGTCGTGGCGCATTCTTCGTTTGCCGTCACTGACCGATCAGATATTTATCAAGGCCAACCGCATACGCAGCGTGCAGGAGAGCGGCGAGAACCGCGTGGGCGACGACCTGCGGGGCGAGTTCGTGGCTATGGTGAACTATGCCGTGATGGCGCTCATCCAGCAGGAACTGGAGGGCGGAGAGCCTCACCCCCAACCCCTCTCCCAAGGAGAGGGGCGTAAAAGCGGGGAGCCGGCGCCGCTGGAGCTGCCGCTGGAGGAGGCTATGGCGCTCTACGACAAGCACCTGAACCGCACCATCGACCTGATGATGTCGAAGAACCACGACTACGGCGAGGCTTGGCGCCAGATGCGCGTGAGCTCGATGGTGGACCTGATTCTGATGAAGCTGCGCCGCATCAAGCAGATTGAGGACAACGAGGGTGTTACGCTCGTCAGCGAGGGCGTCGAAGGCGGCTACATGGACATTGTCAACTACTCGCTGTTCTGTCTGGTACGAATGGGAGAAGTTGAAAATTGAAAGTTGAAAGTTGAAAATTGAAAGTAGAAATATGGTTAAAGACACAAATTTGAATTATACGCTTAATGTAATCTGCCGCTGGGCAGTGGGTCTGGTGTTCCTGTTCTCGTCGTTCGTCAAGGGCGTCGACCCGATGGGCACCACCTTCAAGGTGCAAGAGTATATGACCGCCTGGAGCATCGGCGGGCTGACATTTGAATGGGCGTTGCCGCTGGCGGGAGTGCTCTCAGTAAGCTTGATATGTGCCGAGTTTCTGGTGGGTATACTTTTGATATTCAATGCCTACCGTCGTCTGTCGGCCTGGCTGCTGGCCGCCATGATGCTTTTCTTCACGGTGACGACCTTCATGGATGCGCTGACCAACAAGGTGACCGACTGCGGCTGCTTCGGCGACGCGGTGAAGCTCACCAACTGGCAGACTTTCTGGAAGAACATAGCCCTCGACGTGCCGACGGTGTGGATTGTGCTGACGCGCAACCTGCGCCGCAAGCGCCGCTTCGAGCGCGACGGTGTGGTGTTCATCACCGCCATCGCCCTGATGCTCATCTTCGAGATGTACAACATCAAGCACGAGCCCGTCATCGACTTCCGCCCCTGGAAGATTGGCAACAAGATGATGGATACCGAGAGCACCGAGGGGATGAAGAGCTACGTCACCTATCGCAATATCGAAAGCGGCGAGACGGAGGAATTCGAGTCGGCCCTGCTGATGGAGAAGATGCAGGATGCACAGTGGGCTGAGCAATGGGAGTGGGAGAGCAGCCGTGTGATGGACCCGCGCGAGATTGCGGCGCCGGGCTTCTCGATGATGGACCTCGAGGGTGAAGACCGAGCCACCGACCTGCTGCCTGCCGAGGACGGCATGCTGATTGTCACGGTGCACCACCTGCTGGATGTAGACAAGAAGGGGGTGAGCGAAGTGAAGCGCGCCCTGCGTATGGCCGAGGAGAACGGCATCCGCATCGTGATGCTCACGTCGGCATTGCCCGAAGAGGTGCAGAACTGGATGTATGAGAACAAGATAGACGGATTGGACTACCTCTTTGCCGACGCCACCGCCATAGAGACCATGATGCGCGGCAACCCCGGCTTCATGTATGTCAAGGACGCCACAGTGGTGGACAAAGGGCGGAAAGTGAATGAACTAAAATGGAATAACTAATAACTCCCCGCCTTCGGCGGAAATCTTGGAAATCTTAGAAATAAATGCTGCACATTCACGTCGAGTCCCGTTAAATCTTGGAAATCTGGAATAATCTGCAGATTTCTGTGGATTTCCAGGATTTGCACGGACACGACAAGAAAGTAGAAGAACACTATAGATTTCCAGGATTTCGCGGAGCGGGAGAAAAAGAAACAACTATGATACAGAGAATACAGAGTTTTTGGCTGGTGTTGGCGATGTGCTGCATGGTGCTGTGTTTTATGGTGCCAGTGGCGACGTACCAGCTTGATTTGCCCACGACGGGACAGAAGGTGGAAGCCGAGCTCAACTTGGTGGCCAAAGACAATCCCGAGATGTTGAACCAGATTGCCAACCTCGACCCGGTGGTGGTCTACAGTCAGCAGGCCAGCGGCTTCCAGACATGGCCGCTCATCGTGCTGGCTGCTTTGACGGCACTGGTCGCGCTGGTGTGCATCTTCCTCTACAAGAACCGTGTGCGCCAGATGCGTGTGGCGGCGGTGGGCTTCCTGCTCAACGTGGCATACGTCTTCCTGCTCTTCTTCTGGGCCGTCGACGCCTATGGCAAGACGGTGACGCAGGCGATGCAGGGGGCAGACCTTCAGGTGACCTGGTTCGTGGGAGCGTATGCGCCCATCGTCTCGTTGCTGTTCTTCGTGTTGGCCCATCGCGGTATCAAGAAGGACGAGGCCAAGGTGCGTGCAGCGGATAGACTGAGGTAAGGTTTATAGTTTACTGTTTACGGTTTATAGTTTACTGTTTACGGTTTAAAGAATACGGTTTACGGTGAAAGTAGAGATTACGGACATAGGGCAGTTGCACGAGGTGGCACGGAATTTGCTTTCCACCTTTCAGGAGGAGCGCTTCTTCGCCTTCTTCGGCAAGATGGGGGTGGGGAAGACCACGCTGATAAAGGAGTTGTGCAGTGTGCTGGGAGTGGAGGATGTGGTGTGCAGTCCCACCTTCGCCATCGTGAATGAGTACTCCACGGCGGTCGGTGAGCCGGTATATCATTTTGATTTTTACCGACTGAAGTCACTGGCCGAGGCCTACGACATAGGCTATGAGGAATACTTCTACAGCGGGTGCTACTGCTTCACGGAGTGGACCGAGAAGGTGGAAGAGCTGCTGCCGGAACACTATGTGAGGGTGGAGATGGAAGAGAAGGATGGAAAGAGAGTGTTGAATGCGAGTGAGGAGTAGAGGGGTTAATGACAGTTTGTAAATTGAAGGTTATAAACGAATGAACAATAGAGACAAAGAAGCGGAGGTGCTGGCCCGCTTGGCCGCACAGATAATGGATGAGAAGAAGGGTGAGGATGTGCGTATCCTCGACTTGCGGAAGGTGCACGGTGCACCGGCGGAGTATTTCGTCATGGCCACGGGTAATGTGCCGTCGCACGTCAGCGCGTTGAGCGATGCCGTGTTCGAGGCGGTCAAGAAGGCCACCGGGCTTAACCCCCACAAGGTGGAGGGTTATCAGAACGCCGAGTGGATACTGATGGATTACTTCGACGTGGTGGTGCATATCTTCCAGAAAGACAAGCGTGCGTTCTACCGCCTTGACGAGCTGTGGAGCGACGGCGAGGAAGTGAAGGTTCGAGGGTAAAGTTTACGGTTTACTTTTTCTTGGGGAGTTAAAGAAGTTAAAGAAGTCATCGTTCGCTCCGCTCACTAGAAGTTAAAGACAAATGTACTGCTTAGGGTAATGGTTAAAGTTTAAAGTTTACGGTTTAAAGTTTACAGTTTACAGTTTTGTGAAATACTATGGCACAGAATAATCAACAACAGCCGCAGCGGCCAAACAACAACCGAGGCAACCGCCCGAAGAAGGGCCGCGTGCTGTATATCGTCTATGGCGTCATCATGCTGGCGCTGGTGTGGTCGCTTTTCGGCGGCAGCGGCAACTCGTCGTCGAAGCGTGAGATTTCGTGGGACCGTCTGGAGCCCATTCTGGAGAAAGAACAGTATGAGAGCATCACCGTCATCAACGAAGAGGTGGCGCAGATACGTATCAAGCCTGATGTGGCCAGACGCGACACCATTACTTTCGGTGACATCATCACAAAGAATATCACCGGTTCGAACGGTCCGCTGGGCTACTACGTATACAGCATAGGCAACCTGGACCACTTCGACCGCGAGCTCTCCATTGTCGAGGAGCGTACGGGCAAGCATATCAGCTACAAGATTGAGAAACGCAGCAATGCATGGCGCGAACTGCTGGTGTGGTTCGGTCCGCTGCTGATGTTGCTCTTCTTCTTCTGGATGATGAGTGCCATCGGCCGTAGGCAGATGGGTGGCGACGGCAGCGGCGGCGGCATGGGTATCTTCGGTATCGGCCGCAGCAATGCCAAGCAGTATGACGCCACCAAGCAGAACAATGTCAGCTTCAAAGATGTGGCGGGCTTGGCCGGCGCCAAGGAGGAGGTGATGGAAGTCGTCGACTTCCTTAAGAATCCCAAGCATTATACCGAGTTGGGCGGCAAGATACCCAAGGGTGTGCTGCTGGTGGGACCTCCGGGTACCGGTAAGACCCTCTTGGCCAAGGCTGTGGCTGGTGAGGCTGGCGTGCCTTTCTTCTCGATGAGCGGCAGTGAGTTTGTGGAGATGTTCGTCGGCGTGGGTGCCTCGCGTGTGCGCGGCCTCTTCGAGGAAGCCAAGAAGAAGGCTCCGTGCATCGTCTTCATCGACGAGATTGACGCTGTGGGTCGCGCCCGCGGCAAAGCCATCACCGGTGGCAACGACGAGCGTGAGAGCACGCTCAACCAGCTGCTTACCGAGATGGATGGTTTCTCGAGCAATACGAATATCATTGTCATGGCGGCCACCAACCGGGCCGACGTGCTCGACAAGGCGTTGCTGCGTGCTGGCCGTTTCGACCGTCAGATATATGTGGAGCTTCCCGACTTGGAGGAACGTAAGGCCATCTTCGCTGTGCATATGAAACGCCTCAAGCTGAACAAGGACAAGGGCAGCGAGGGGTATGTGGACCGTTCCTTCCTGGCCAAGCAGACGCCCGGCTTCAGCGGAGCCGACATAGCCAACGTGTGTAACGAGGCAGCCCTCTGTGCCGCCCGCAAGAATAAGAAACAGATAGACAAGCAGGATTTCCTGGATGCCGTCGACCGTATCGTCGGAGGTCTGGAGAAGCGCAGTAAAGTGCTTACCGACCAGGAGAAGCACACCATCGCCTACCATGAGAGCGGCCATGCCTCGGTGAGCTGGCTGCTGCGCTGGGCCAACCCGCTGGTGAAGGTGACCATCGTGCCGCGCGGCAAAGCCCTCGGCGCCGCCTGGTACCTGCCGGAGGAGCGCCAGATTACCACCTACGAGCAGATGTTCGACGAGATGACCTCGCTGATGGCGGGCCGTGCGTCGGAGGAGATTGTCTATGGAAAGATAAGTACCGGCGCGTTGAACGATATAGAGCGAGCCACCAAGATGGCGCAGGCGCTGGTGACCTATTACGGCATGAGTCCCGAAGTGGGCAACATCAGTTTCTACGACTCGACGGGCCAGAGCGAGTATTCGTTCGCCAAGCCCTTCAGCGAGAAGACCGCCGAGACCATCGACCGCGAGGTGAAACGCATGGTGGAGGAGGCCTACAGCAAGGCCAAGGAATTGCTGCTCAGCCATCGTGCACAGCTCGACGAGCTGGCTGCACAGCTGTATGACAAGGAGGTGCTCTTCCGTGAAGATTTGGAGCGCATCTACGGTCCGCGGCCTTGGGAGAACCCGACCGATGTGACGGATGCTGCCGACGAGAGCGACTCCGCAGAGCAGTCGGATGACAATGCCACTAACCAAGACTTTGAAGAGGTATGAAGAACTTTTGGGTACGTAGTGTAAGCGCTGTGGTCTATGTGGTCCTTTTCTTGGGCTGCATCTACAGTGGCGCGTTGCTGAAAAACCAGCTTGCGGGAGGCCTTATCTTCACCGCTTTCCTGCTGTTTGTGTCCTGTGGCTGTGCATTTGAGTTTTTCCGCATCGTGGGGAAACAGGGCGCCACGCCCTGCCGTCCGCTGGGTTACTTCCTGACGGCGGCTGCCTTGCTGATGGTGGCTCTGGTGCCGGTGATTGACGCCCGTCATGGATTCGCCCTCACCTGGTTGGTGTACACCATCTTCCCGATGCTCTTCGCCGTGGTGGCTGTCGTCCAGCTGTGGTATCACAGCGAGCAGCCTTTCCGTGATGCCGCCTATACTATGGTGCCCATGCTCTATGCCGCTATCCCGCTGGGATTGATGCCATGGTTGCATGTCAACTACAATGTGCTGGTGATGGTGCTCATCATGGTGTGGATGAACGACAACGGAGCCTATATGGGTGGTTCGCTCTATGGTAAGCACAAGATGTGGGCGCGCCATTCGCCGGGAAAGACATGGGAAGGCACCATCACCGGTGTGGTGATTACCTTGCTGGTGGCGGTCTTTGTAGGACCGCTGTTCAATGCAGGTATCGCATGGTACCATTGGCTGGCGCTGGGTTTGATCTGCAGCGTCATCGACACCCTCGGCGACTTGGTGGAGAGCATGCTCAAGCGCTCGGTCGGCATGAAAGACAGCGGAAGCATCATGCCCGGTCACGGCGGCTTCCTCGACCGTTTCGACAGCCTCCTCATCGCCACGCCGTGCGTCTATGTCTATCTGACCTTCTTTGTGCAACTATGACCTTTGCCGACCAGATACTCTACGAAGACAACCACCTGTTGGCCGTCAACAAGTTGCCGGGGCAGATAACCCAAGGCGACAAGACTGGCGACCCGTGTCTGTCCGACCTGGCCAAAGCCTTCATCAAGGAGCGCGACCATAAGCCCGGACAGGTGTACTGCGGTGTCATCCACCGGCTGGACCGTCCTGTCAGCGGCGTGGTGCTGCTGGCCAAGACCAGCAAGGCGCTGAGCCGCATGGTGGAGAAGGTGCGTACGCGAGAGTTTGAGAAGCACTATTGGGCGGTGGTCAAGAACGCTCCGCCCCAGCAGGCCGGCATATTGGAGAACTGGCTTGTGAAGAATGAGGAACGCAACAAAAGCTATGTCTTCGGTGCCGCACGCCCCAACGCCAAGTTGGCACGGCTGGAATACAGGGAGATTGCTGTCAGTGCCGGCGGCTACCATCTGTTGGATATCAACCTGCACACGGGCCGTCACCACCAGATACGCTGTCAGCTGGCCAATATCGGATGTCCTATCAAGGGCGACCTGAAGTACGGCGCCGAGCGCAGCAATCCTGACGGCAGCATATCGTTGCATGCCTACAGCGTCTCATTCGAGCATCCCGTGACGCACGAGCACATCACTGTCACGGCCCCCAATAACGAAATAAGTAAAATGTTCAATATATGAAAAAGACAATCACTGCCCTTTCCGCGTTGATGCTGCTGTCCGTTTCCGCGATGGCACAGCGTGTGATGATAGATAACTTTGACGAGCTCAAAGTGCATTATGAGACGCCGTCAGTTGCCATCAGCGAAGGAGAATATCACCTTCTTTCGGCCGAAGACTATGTCGCCGCCGGCGAGGTGGGAGCCCCGATGCTCCTGGTGAACAACAACCTGCTGACCGTTCCTTTCTGCGACGGCTTTTCTGTTGAAGTGACCAACGCTGTCTACGACACCTTGGCGCTTCCGGTTGGCCGAGTGATGCCGCTGCAGCCTTCGCGCAGCAAGAGCGACACCACCGCCCCCCGTCTCTGGCTCGACGAGTCCGTCTATGCCACCGACGCCTTCTTTGCGCGCCCGCTGGCTACGGTCACGCCCATCGGCATCGCCCGCGACCGTCGTTATGCCGTCCTCTCCTGGTCGCCTGTCAGTATCAATCCTGTCAGTCGTCATATGGTCGTCTGCCGCAGAGCCGACGTCACCGTGCGTTACCTTGGAAGCGACGCCGGTGCCACCCTCAAACACTTCGACCGCTACTACACGCCGGCTTTTACAGCTGCTCCGACGCTCAACAGCCTTGTCAGCCCGAAGGCTGTCCGCACCACGGCCCCCATCCGCATGGTCATCATGGCTCCGCAGCGCTTTCAGTGTGCAGCCCTCGATGAGTTTGCCGACTGGAAGCGCCAGCAGGGCATGATGGTAGATCTCATCTACATGGCCAATAACACCGTTGCCGATACCTACGCTGTCCGCTTGAAGCAGATGTATGACGAGGCGTCCGCCACCGCTCCGGCACCTACCTATCTCCTCCTTGTGGGCGATGTGGCCCAGTTGCCACCTTTCAATGACAACCTCTCGTCCGCAGCAGTCGCTGCCCTTCAGAACTATGCCGACCTCGACCCGAATCACGTCACCGACCTCTACTTCGCCACCTGGACTTCCGGTGACCGGCTGCCCGACTGCTACCAGGGCCGCTTCTCTGTCACCGACACCAGCACCCTGCGCAACGTCATCGACAAGACGCTCTTCTACGAGCGTTACCAGTTTGCCGACGACAGCTACCTTGGACGCGCCGCCCTCATCGCGGGATATGACAACGGCTATGGCAGCGACTACTACGACAATGCTTGGCGCTGTGCCGACCCCACCATGGACTATATTGCCTATTACTATGTCAATGCTGCCAACGGCTACAACACGGTCTATTATTATAAGAACGACCCCAACACGGCCCCCGAGGGAGTCACCGTCACTGGCAGCAGCCTCGAGTCCTCGACATCATCCGCACTCCGCTCCCGCTACAACAGCGGTGTGGGTCTGGCCAACTACAGCGCCCACGGCGACTGGAACTGCTGGTACCGTCCCAACTTCACCGTCAGCCATGTCAATCAGATGGGGAACAGCGGGAAACCTTCCTTTATGATTGGCAACTGCTGTCTGAGCAACAAGTTTGACGAGGGAACCTGCCTCGGCGAGGCGTTGCTCCGCAAGGGTAACCGTGCCGGCGCCATCGGCTATATCGGCGCCACCAACTCGACATTCTGGAGCGAGGACTTCTACTGGAGTGTCGGCGTGCGCAGCAATATCACGCATGCCATGTCGCCCAACTACGACGCCACCCGCAAAGGTATGTACGACCGCTTGTTCCATACTCATGGCGAGGCAGTCGCTGACCGTGTGGCCACTGCCGGCCAGATGCTGATGGCAGGCAACATGTCGGTGAATCGTGCCGCAGGGAGCTCCTGGTCCAACGCCATGGCAGAATACTACTGGGAAATCTACGAACTTATGGGTGACCCGAGCCTCATGCTCTGGATGGGGACGGCACAGGAACTCACCACCTCGGCGGTCTTGCAACATGGCGTGATGACCGTCACGGCCGTGCCTAACGCCTATGTCGCCTTGGTGCATGGTGATAACCATGAGCTGGTTGCCGCTTCCTTCGCCGACGACATGGGTGTGGCTCAGCTTGCCGTCCTGGATCCCCACCTTGACAGCACCTACACCCTCAGCGTTACCGCACAGGGCTACAAGCCCTATCTGCAAGCATGCACTAGCGGCAATGTGGCCATCAGCGAGGTCGCTGCATCCAACATCGTTGTCAGTCCCAACCCCGCCAGCAACGCCACCTCGGTCAGTGCTTCCGGGTTGCGTTGTGTTGCCCTGATCAATGTGATGGGTCAGACGCTGCAGACCGTTGCCGCACAAGGCGACCGCTGCACCGTCAGCCTTGACGCCATCCCCGCCGGTCTCTACCTGCTCCGCATCGAAGCGGCCTCCGGCACCACGGTGCGCAAACTTGTTGTTAATTAATAATTAATAATTAAAAATTAGGGCTGGCGCATCACAGATGTGCCAGCCCTATTCCTTATTTCTTTATTCTTAATTCTAAATTTTTAATTTTTAACTCCTAACTAATACCCCAGAATCTTCAGCATCGACTTGTAGCTCTGCTCCTTGGCGAAGAGTTTGGTGGTGTATTCGCCGTTCTCGTCCTTGTCGATGATGACATGCTTCGGTGCGGGGATGAGGCAGTGCTGAATGCCGCCGTAGCCGCCGATGCTCTCCTGGTAGGCACCTGTGTGGAAGAATCCGATGTAGAGCGGTTCGTCCTGCTGCAACTTCGGCAGGAAGATGGCGTTGGCATGGGAGTCGGCGTTGTAGTAGTCCTCTGAGTCGCAGGTCAGACCGCCTAGGAACACGCGTTGGTATTCGCAGTCCCAATGGTTGATGGGCAGCATGATGAAACGCTGGTTGATGCCCCAGGTGTCGGGCAGTGTGGTGATGAAGCTCGAGTCGATCATATACCACAGCTCACGGTCGTTCTGCTGTTTCTGGTCCAGGATGCTGTACAAGGTGGCGCCGCTCTCGCCCACGGTGAAGCTTCCGAACTCGGTGTATATGTCCGGTTCCTCGACGCCGCGCTGGGTGCAGATGTTCTTGATTTGCGCCAGTATCTCCTCGGCCATGTACTCGTAGTCGTAGTTCGAGGCCAGGCTCACCTTCGACGGGAAACCGCCACCGATATTCAACGAGTCCAGTTCCGGGCACACCCGCTTGAGGTCGCAGTACACGTTGACGCACTTGGCCAATTCGTTCCAATAGTAGGCCGTGTCGCGGATGCCTGTGTTGATGAAGAAGTGCAGCATCTTGAAACGGAACTTCGTGTTGGGCTTGATTACCTTCTGGTAGAACGATACGATGTCGTGGTAGCGGATGCCCAGACGCGACGTGTAGAAGTCGAACTTGGGCTCCTCTTCGGCGGCGATGCGGATGCCAAGCTGCATCTTCTGGTTGCCGTCTGGCAATGCCGCATTCAGTACGTCGAATTCATTCTTGTTGTCCAGGATGGGGATTACATTGTGGAATCCGTCGTTGAAGATGTCTACGATATTCTCTATATATTGCTCCTTTTTGAAGCCGTTGCATACGATGGTTTTGTCTTTCCCGATGAGTCCTTGTGCATGCAGCTCTTGTATGAGGTTGATGTCGAAAGCCGACGAAGTCTCGAGGTTGATATCGTTCTTCAGCGCCTCTTCCAGCACGAATGAGAAGTGGTTGCTCTTGGTGCAGTAGCAATAGTTGTATGTGCCGCGGTAGTCGGTTTTGGCGATGGCCACGTTGAACAGACGCTTGGCACGCTGAATCTGGGAGCTTATCTTAGGAAGATAGGTAATCTTCAGCGGTGTGCCATACTGTTTGATGATTTCCATCAACGGTATGTCATGAAAGTACAACTCGCCCTCCTCGGTGCGGAATTCGTCCTGCGGGAAGTCGAAAGTCTGGTCAATCAGGTCGTAATATTTGTTTTTCATTGCAACTAAATTGTTTAATTTACAAATATTTTGCCAATCCGGCTTACTTGGATTGCAACTGCAAATATACAACTAATTTGATTACATTTGAAAAAAATCTAATAATTCTTCCGTTTGACCTTCCGTCATTCGGCTTTTGAAACTGCGTTTTGGGAGGGCCGTTTTATGTCTGTGCCAGGACTTTGTATTAGGATTTGTAAGGGAATGAGCTGTTGTTGAATGAGATACGGTGGGTGATATGTGGGAGGGCAGGCGTTTTAGTAAAAAAGTTGCTGCTGTTTGGAGAAAAATACGTATCTTTGTATTCTCCATCATTGGTGGTGGAAATAGTATAAAGTGTTTAAATACAACAGATATGGCATTGAAGAGAGTAATGGTGCTGACGGGTGGCGGCGATTGTCCGGGGCTGAATGCGGTGATTCGCGGCATCGTCAAGCGTGCTTCGCAGACGACAGACTGGGAGGTTATCGGCTGTGTAGAATCGTTCAACGGTGTGCTGCGTGAGCCCACCGAGATTGTGGAGCTCACCGAGAAGACGGTAGATGGGCTTCAGATACAAGGCGGTACCATATTGGGTACCACCAACAAGGGCGGCCCCTTTGCCTGGCCGGTGAAGCAGGCCGATGGCTCGTGGACCACAGTGGACCGTTCGGATGAGATGCTGCGCAAGTTGCAGTATATGGGTGTCGACGCCGTCATCAATATCGGCGGCGACGGCAGCCAGCGCATCTCGCTAGGCCTCGCCAAGAAGGGCCTCAATATTGTCGGGGTGCCCAAGACCATTGACAACGACTTGTCGATGACCGACTATACCTTCGGTTTCCAGACAGCCGTGCAGATCTGCACCGACGCCATCGACAAGCTTGTTACTACTGCGGCTTCGCACAATCGAGTGTTCATCCTTGAGGTGATGGGACGTGACGCTGGCTGGATTGCCCTTCACAGTGCTATTGCCGGCGGCGCCGACGTTTGCCTTATTCCCGAGATTCCGTACGACATACAAAAAGTCAAGGCCAAGATTGAGCAGCGCTACAACAAGCGTCACGGATACTGCATCATTGTGGTGGCTGAAGGGGCGATGCCGAAGGGTGGCAGCGTGACTGGTACTGAGACGGGTGAAGTGGGCTACCAGCATGTGAAGTTAGGCGGTGTGGGTGAACAGTTGGCGGCCGATCTGAAGGCGGCGGGAGTGGAACATGACATCCGCTACACCATCCTCGGTCACCTGCAGCGCGGCGGTACGCCGATTGCGTTCGACCGTGTGCTGGCCACAGAATTCGGCGTACGTGCCATGGAGTTTGTCATGGAGGGTCGCTTTGGCCAGATGGTGGCCTACCACCATCCCGATATCGTCGGAGTGAGCCTTGAGGAGGCTGTCCGAGAGCAGAACTTGGTAGCCCCCGATAGCCGCTTGGTGCATACCGCCAAAGGTGTTGGTATCGAGTTTGGTGACTAAGCAAGTAGGATATATGGAGATTAGACCTTATTGCCACGAGGTGAAATACTACGAGTGCGACCGTATGGGCATCACGCACCATTCAAACTACATCCGCTTCATGGAGGAGGCGCGTGTCGACTGGATGGACCAGCTGGGCTTCGGCTTCGACCGCATGGAGGCCGAGGGCGTGGTGTCGCCCGTGGTGGCAGTGGAATGTCGCTACAAGCACCCGTCCACCTTCAAGGATGTCATTGAGGTGACCGTCACGGTTGCCGAGACCACGCCGCTCAAGATAGTGTTTTCCTACAACATGACGGTGAATGGTCGTCAGGTGTGTGCCGCCACCAGTACGCACTGTTTCCTCGAAAACGGACGCCCAGTCTCGCTAGAGCACCGCTTCCCAGAACTCTACGCCAAGGTGATGGCCCTTTGAGTCCAATACGCACTGCATAATTCCCGTTGTGTACCCTGGCAGTGCACAACGGGATTTTTCGTTTTTTTAACTTTTTCCTTTCACCGTTTCTTATTTTTGTGTATCTTTGCAGATGCATGTGTTGGATAATATACCACGCAAGTGGTGTATTGTCAATGTGTTGTAATAGATAGAATATATATAAAACTATAATAATGGAATCCAAACGCATAAAATCAGCCCTCGTGTCGGTCTTCTATAAGGACGGCCTGGAGGACATCGTTCGTGCGCTTGACGCGCAGGGCGTCACCATCTACAGCACCGGTGGCACCCAGAAGTTTATCGAAGAACTCGGCATTAAACCTGTGGCGGTGGAGAGTCTCACAGGGTATCCCTCCATCCTTGGAGGTCGTGTGAAGACGCTGCACCCCAAGGTGTTCGGTGGCATTTTGGCCCGCCGCGACAACGATGGAGACAACCAGCAGTTGGCGCAGTACGAGATACCGGAGATCGACCTTGTTATCGTCGACCTCTATCCTTTTGAGCAGACCGTTGCCAGCGGAGCTCCGGAGCAGGACATTATCGAGAAGATAGACATCGGCGGTATCAGCCTTATCCGTGGCGCCGCCAAGAACTACAACGATGTGGTCATTGTGCCTGCCGTGGACTACTATAAGGGATTCCTGCAGATATACCAGCAGCAGAACGGTTGCACCACGCTTGAGCAGCGCCGCCGGTTCGCCGGCTACGCCTTCAAGGTGAGCAGCCACTACGATACTGCTATCTTCAACCATTTCAACGGAACCTACACGCTGCGCTATGGCGAGAACCCCCACCAGAAAGGCGTCTTCTACGGCGACTTGGAGGGATGCTTCGACAAACTCAACGGTAAGGAGATAAGCTATAACAACCTGGGCGACATCGACGCCGCCTGTGCTTTGATTGATGACTTCGCAGGTCAGACTGCCTTCGCCATCCTGAAGCACAACAACGCTTGCGGCATGGCTGTGCGTCCCACGTTGCTTGAGGCTTGGAAGGATGCTTTGGCAGGTGATCCTGTCAGCGCCTTCGGAGGCGTGCTTATCACCAACCAGAAGGTGACCAAAGAGGTGGCCGACGAGATGCACAAGATATTCTTCGAGGTATGCATCGCTCCCGACTACGACGCCGATGCCCTTGAGGTGCTTCGTGGTAAGAAGAACCGCATCATCCTGCGCCGCAAGGCTTTCAAGATGGCCGACCCGATGATGCGCACTGTGCTCAACGGCGTGTTGGTGCAGGACCGCGACACTGTGGTGCCCACTGCAGAGGAGATGATGAAGAGTGTCACCTCGACACCCATCAGTGCCGCACAGGCCGAGGACTTGGCTTTTGCTACCATCCTTGTCAAACATACCAAGAGCAACGCCATCGTGCTGGCCAAAGGCAAGCAACTCTATGCCAGTGGTACGGGCCAGACCAGCCGTGTGGATGCACTACGTCAGGCTATCGCCAAAGCCAAGAGTTTCGGCTTTGACCTGAACGGCGCTGTCATGGCCAGCGACGCCTTTTTCCCCTTCCCTGATTGTGTCGAGATTGCCCATGAGGCCGGCATCACCGCCGTGGCCCATCCGGGAGGCTCGATTCACGACCAGGACAGCATTGACTACTGCGAGAAAAACAAGATGGGCATGGCCATCACCGGTAAACGTCATTTTAAACATTAATGAATAATGTATAACGGAGGGTGCGCCCGATCCGTTCTGCATTCTACACTTTACATTTGAAAGAATATGGGACTCTTATCATTCTTCAACCGCGAGGTGGCAATGGACCTCGGCACCGCCAATTCCATTGTCATATATAACGACCAGGTCGTCATCGACGAACCATCCATTGTGGCTTACGACCGCAACAACAATAAGATTATCGCCGTCGGCAAGAAAGCCCAGCTGATGGACGGCAAGACCGACCGCAACGTGGAGACCATCCGTCCGTTGCGTGGCGGTGTCATTGCCGACTTCGAGATGGCGCAGCATCTCATACGCGAGCTCATCGGCATGACAAGCGTCAACCGCTCGTTCCTGCCGCCGTCGCTCCGCATGGTCATCTGTATTCCCAGCGGTATCACCAATGTCGAGGAGCGTGCCGTGCGTGAGAGCGCTGAGCAAGCTGGTGCCAAGGAGATACGCATGATTCACGAACCTATGGCCGCCGCCATCGGTATCGGTATCGATGTGCTGCAGCCTGAGGGTCACATGGTGGTCGACATCGGAGGTGGCACGGCTGAGATTGCCGTCATCTCGTTGGGTGGCATTGTCTGCAACAACTCCATCCGCATCGCGGGCGACGTGTTCAACGACAATGTGGTTGACTATATGAAGCGTCAGCACAACATGATTATCGGTGTGCGCACCGCCGAGCAGGTGAAGATTCATGTGGGCGCTGCGGTGAGTGAGTTGGCTGACCCGCCCGAGGACTACCGCACCACGGGACGTGACCTGCTGACCGGATTGCCCAAGGAGATCAGCGTCAACTACAAGGAGATTGCCCACGCTCTCGACAAGAGTATCGCCAGCATCGAGCAGGCTATCCTCGACACCCTGGCCGCCACGCCGCCCGAGCTGGCCGCCGATATCTACAAGACCGGCATTTATCTGGCCGGTGGCGGCGCTTTGCTGCGCGGACTGGACCAGCGTGTGAGCAGCAAGACTAAGTTGCAGGTGCACATCGCTGACGACCCGCTGCGAGCGGTGGCTCGCGGTACAGGCATTGCCTTGAAGAACTTCAACAAGTTCTCCTTCTTAATCCGCTAGTTTCAATATCATATACTTAACAGTTCATCAGGGGCTCTTTACGAAGGTGTAAAGAACCCCTGATGAGTTGCTGTTAAGTTAGAGCGGTATGGGCTCAGTCGTCGTAGCGGACGAAAGCGCCTTCGCTGTCGAATAATAATTCGATGGCGCTGTTGAGTTCCACCTCGTAGCCGTTGCGTTCCTTGCCAATCTGCACCACGTACTGGTTGGTGTGGTGGGTGGCAACATAGGTGTTGATGGCGTCAGGGATAATGGCTGAGGGCACGCCGTCGGTATCGCGGTCCTCCACTTCTTTCCAGTCACCGTTCTTTTTGAAGTCGATGTTGGCTCCATCGGTGAACCTCACCTCATACTCGCTCTTGGCTACCTCTTTGTCGTAATAGACGATGGCTACCTGTTTGTCAGCGAAGTGGGTCTGCACGAAAGTCTGCGCTGTCTGGGGCAGCTCGCTGAACTCGATGACTTTCTTTTCGTCCTTGTGGCAGGCTGCCATGCATATGGCGGCAAACATGGCCACTGTCAGAATGATGTTCTTTTTCATTTTGTGGTGTTGTTTAATGGTGTATGATTATGTTTCCGTAAGTCGACGATGGCTTCGTTGTCGAGACTGACTATTGTCACTGTGGAGGTACTCGACGGCAGTATGACTGCGGTGATATCCATGCCCCCCGGTGGATAGCCAGTCAGCGTGCTCCAAATGGACTGAGTCTTGCCGCCCGTTACCCTCAGCAATCCCTCACTCATCAGTTTCATGGCAAAGAATAATACAGCCAGTGAGCTGATGGGGATTTTAATAATCGCTAGAGTGTCAGTGGATTCCATTTTGTAGTCTGCTCATTGGATTTCGACTGCAAAGATACAGACAAATTGTTACAAAACGGTTACGAAAATGTTAAGTTTTGGTTACGTTTTTGTTACGTGATTGTTACAAGAACGCCGTCAGTAGGCTGTGGCGATGGTTTGTAGAATGCGCGTCAGTAGGTCGCCGGCCTCGCGGCTGCTACAGTCGTACCCGTTGCTGACGATGGCAAAGGCGAGCCGGTCGCTGCCCGTGGTGATGTATCCGGCATAGGACTTCACTCCCTCCATGGTGCCTGTCTTGACGTGCATGATGACGCCGTCGGGGAGCGTGGGCAGCAGGTGCCGTGCTGTGCCGCTCTCGCCGGCCCTAGGCAGTGTGGACAGGAAATTGTCGAAGAACGATTCGTGGCTGACAGCGACCAGATAACGGCAGAGGAAGTCGGTGGTGACACGGTTCAGGCGCGAGAGTCCGCTGCCGTCGGCGATGTGCACACCCTCGCAGGCGAGTCCAAGGCCAGTGAGGTAGGTCGTCACGGTTTTGGCACCATTTTCAAAGGTACCGCGCCCGTATCCTTTATAGCCGAGATATTTGAAGATGCTCTCCGCGTAGATGTTGTTGGAGGTGTGGTTGGTGTACTGCGCGATGGTGCCATAGGGGGTGCTAAGGTAGTCCATGACGGCCCGGAGGCTGTCGGGCATGGCTTTTGCCTCACGGGCACCAAGGCTGACGCTGATGCCGCGGGTGCGGAGGTAGGAGGCGAAAAGGTCGGCGCAGGTGCGGGCCGGATCGGGGAGGGCGGCACGCACGCTGAAGTCTTTGCGTCCCAGCGGCACAGTGCCGGTATAGCGTCGCTCCTTGCTGTAGGGGGCGCCATAGACGATGACGTTGTCGCCCGAACCGGCGGCGCCAGTGGTTACAGTGCAGGTCTCCAGCAGGTCGAGGCTCTTGGGGGTGGTGCGCGCCACTGTTGCAGCATCGCCTAACTGGGCGCCGGGGTTGAAGTGGACAAAGTACATGTTCTCGTGGAAGTTGAGTCCACTGACGCCGGCACCGTAGTAGTTGCCTACGTCGCCCCACTGCCAGCTGTCGTGCAACCGTTGGTTGTCGAAAATGGAGGTGTTGTAGAACACGCCGCCGTCGATGCGGCGTACGCCACGCTTGCGCAGGGCTGTCGTCCATTGGGCAAAGAGGGTGTCGAAGGTGGTCTGGCGATAGCGATAGGATCCCAGCAGCGGGTCTCCGCCACCGGTGATATATAGGTTGCCGTGTAGCACCCCGTCGCGGTCCAACTCGCCGCGCATAGTGAGACGTGTGGTGAAGCGGAAGTCGTTCCCCAGCAGGGCGAATCCCGTGGCGGTGGTGAAGAGTTTTTCGACCGAGGCAGGTGTCACCGACCGCTGGTCTTCGTAGCCGTAGATTTTCTTGCCTGTACTGGTGCTGTAGATGCTTACGCTAAGTGTGGCGTGCTCCATGCCTGCTGCCTGTGCCACCTGATGCACGGTGAGGTCAACCTTCGCCGAGGGTTGCGCCTGGAGAGAGTTGAAGATGGAAAGTTGAAAGTTTAAAATGGAGAGGATGAGGAGTGAAAGGATGTGAAAGGGAGTGAAAGGGAGTGAGAAGGACGATTGTTTCATGGTGGCGGCGTAATTCTTAATTCTGAATTCTTAATTCTTCATTTATCTGTTCTATCTGGTCGAGCAGGGTGTCGCGACCGTAGCCTGTGAGCGACGAGGTGAGCATCATCGGCGGCAGTTCCTCCCACAGCTTGCCCAATTCCTGTTTCATCAGTTTTACGTTCCCCATCACTTCACGCTGTTTCTCCTTGTCGGTCTTGGTGTATACGATGGTGAGAGGTACACCGTTTTCTCCGAGGAAATTGATGAATTCCAGGTCGATGCGCTGCGGTGGAATACGGCTATCGATGAGGACGAAGGTGTTGGTCAGTGCCTCGCGGTGCAGGAAGTATTCGCGAATCATCTGGCTAAAGCCTTCGCGGGCACTTTTTGAGGTGCGGGCATAGCCGTAGCCCGGCAGGTCGACCAGATACCACTCGTTATTGATGAGGAAATGATTTATGAGCTGTGTCTTTCCCGGCCGGCCGCTGGTTTTGGCCAGTCCTTTGACGCCGGTAAGCATGTTGATGAGTGACGACTTGCCGACGTTGCTGCGTCCGATAAAGGCGTATTCCGGACGGCCGTCCTGCGGACACTTGCGCCAGTTGGGGCTGCTGATGGCAAATTCAGCTCGTTTAATTGTCATGGCTGTCGGTGTTGGGTTTGTGGCGCCCTTTTCTGATATTCTTTATCTCCGACTTCAGTTCGCGGGCCTTCTCGCGCAGGGCCTCACGCTGCTGCTGCAGGTACTTCAGCTCGCTGAGTTCGCGCAGTTGCTGGTCTTCTTCTTCGGTCGACTTGCGCCACCATGGGAGACGCCGCATGTTGACACGGAAAAGGCGTTTGCGGTCGAGCTTGAGGTTTTTCTCCGAATAGCTGTCTATGTGGCGAATACGCTTATCTGCATTGATATCTTTGAGAGTGATGAGAATTCCGATGCCGTTGGTTCCCGGCAGGCCGTGGTCGGGGCAGGTGCCGAAATAGCGCATGGTGCTGCTGAGGTTCATGTAGGCATTCACCAGCGGTGGTACCGTGCATCCGCGAGCACGCACGGCGTGCAACAATATCTGGTAGTCTTCCTTATAGTTGCGTCCGTTGAAGAGTTTGACAAGACTGTTGTAGTCCATCTCAATCTTCGTGGGGTGGTAGGGCCACATCAACCCGTCAGGGTCGGGGAAGTATTTCTGGTAGAAGTACAGCATCAGGTCGCGTGCCTCGCTGTCCATGGAGTCGTAGATGGTTATCTTGCCAAGGAAATAGCGTGTCTCAGGAATCTCGAGTACCAAGGCTCCTATACCGTCCCACAGGTTGTCGAGCGAGTAGAGCCCTTTATGCACATCGGTCGAGGGCTGGTAGGCGGGTTGTACGAAAGCGCGTCCCAATTCGACGGTATAGGGCAGATAGTTCTCGAGGAACTCCTGACTGAACTGGTAGTGTTCAGCCGTAGGTGTTGCTATGGATCCGTCGGGACGTTGCAGCATGGTGCTGCCATGGGCGAAACGATAGCCACCCATTATCTCCTCGTTCTCGGAATCCCATACGAAAAGTTGCTTGCAGCAGTAAGGGTCAGGAAGGGTGTCGTATTCGTCGATATCCACTTCCTTGCCTGTGCCACCACCGTCGGTGGCAAAACTCAGTTCGCGCAGACGTCCTATCTCACGCATGATGTTGGGGGAGAGGTGGGCGGTGGTGATATATATTTCTTTCTTGCCTCGGTTGGTCTTACGGAGAAAATGTTTCTGCTTCAGCTCTTTCTTGATGAGTTCCCGGTCTACGGGAGGGGCTATGTAACTCAGGTCTGTCATGCTATAAAGTTTGCTTCAGGATTGTCTTTCAGTGTGTATACGTGTTCCTTCACTCGCTGGGCCCACTCAGCGGGCGTGTGGCGGTGGTCGAAGGTCTGCCACGGGATGGGCTGTCCAAAGGTGATGTTGAACGTCTTCCCGCGCTGGGCGTACATCTCGGCGGGCAGCAGGGCCATCTCAAAGTTGAACTTGATGCCTAGCCACTTGCGCAGGTTTGCCAGGCGGTAGAAGCGCATGCGGTTACGTGCGTCGGTGTAGACGGGCACCACGTCGCGCTGGTAGCGGACGGCCTTCTTGATGAATGTGGCCTTCCATTCCAAGTCCTTGACTTCGTGTTTGCTTCTTTGCCCCGGGACGCGTTGCAGGCGTGAGCAGATGCCTGCTGGGAAATAGAGCAGTGTGTTGTCGCCGGCAAAAGCCTCCTCAAGGCTGGCCAACGCCTTAGACTTGTTCACCTTGTCGATAGGGTAGAATAACTCCTTCAAACCGGGTAGGTAGAGCAGGAAGTCATTGACTGGGAAGCGGATATCTTTCCGTACACGCCCCACGGCACCCATCAGTGCCAATCCGTCGGGTCCGCCCAGCGGGTGGTTGCCCACCACCATCGGGTGCCCGTCGGTGGGGATATGCTCCAGACCGATGCATTGCACCTTCACGTTCAGGTCCTGTGGCTCGTTGCCCTCCATGAACTTGTTCACAAAGTCCAAACCGAAATATTCGCGGTTGTAGTATATGCCGCGGTTGATGTCGGGGACGTGCAGCAGGTGTTCTGCCCATTTCACCAGCCAACGGGGAGCCTTGACCTTTTTCTCGGCCAATATCTTTCCCAGGTCAATGAATTTCTCGCTGATAGCTTCGCTTCTCGGGTCCATGTTTTAATTGTTTTATTTGTCCATCGTGGGCTGATGCCCATGGCTGGTATCTGTCGTCCTCGATGGGGACTTATAGTGCTATTCCTCAGGGGCGAACATCGGGTCCCAGGCGGGGAGCATGATGGGGTCTTGCTTCATGAGGGAGAGAATGTTGGCGGGGATGTATTTCTCTTCCAACACGACGCGGAACATGTACTCGTTGAACCAGTCGTTGGTCATGATGAGGTTGCCCTGCCAGCCGTAGTTGGGGCCCCAGCTGTTCTCCACCATCCACTTCACGGGCTTTCCGTCCTTGTCGAGGTCGACGGCGCAGAGGGTCATGGCGTGGCTCGAGCCGCTGGCGAAGGTGGCCACGCGCTGCTTCTTATCCATGCCGAAGGTGGTGCCCATCAACGACTCGTAGTCGTAGTTGTTCA
>JAEEGL014114777.1_pt1 | contig 23113 bp, 18 predicted proteins | sample 9134231 | NCBI WGS metagenome assembly JAEEGL01 (sample SAMN16246548, study PRJNA631951) | gut metagenome | biome: gut microbiome; feature: rumen; material: fiber-attached | host: Bos | place: Iran: Karaj | collected 2018-10
ATCTATATGAAAGATTTATTGTCAATTATACTAAGATATTCTATTATAACACATAATGAAAAAAAATGGGAGTAATTTTTGAACAACACTCAATGGAAATATTTTTGTGATTTTCGCAACAGCTTTAAGCAGAAGGTTCAGGAATGGAATGAACTTGTTCCCGAATTGCGTGATTTACAGAAAAAAGCAGCCGAGCTTGCAGGAACTCCCGAATATCCTTTTGAAAATCCCATTGTGTATAATACCGATTTAGACAAGCTCACGCAGGATGATGAAATAAAGCTGATTGTAATTGGTGATAATCCCGGAAAGGATGAACAGCTTAATAAAAATCAAAGATATTTGTGCGGTCAGGCCGGTAAACTCGCAGACGGATTTTTTAAATCACACCCGGAACTTGGAATAGATTTTCGCCGGAACGTAATAATCCTGAACAAAACTCCCGTCCACAGCGCCAAAACAGCCCAGCTAAAAACGATGATTAAGCTTGGTGGTGCCGCTGTAGAAGCTCTGATTTTAGATTCCCAAACCTGGATGGCCCAGCAAACCGCGAGACTGCACCAGCAGCTTGAAGACACACTCCTCTGGCTTGTAGGCTACTCCGAACTAAAAGAAGGCCATTTTTTCTCCCTCTACCGCGATGCCTTAAAACAAGCCTACGCCACTTCTCCAAAAGCCTGGACCAACGTATATGTCTACCAGCATTTCTCCATGAACCGCTTCTCCATAGACCTAAAGGAATACTCCACACAAAACCCCTCCGGCTCTCTGATGGACAAGCTTACCAAATTAGGAACCCAGCACAAAAACGAAATTTTTTCTAATAAATAATAATTAAAGGCACTAGAAAAAATACCCCTTGCGGAGTGAGAATAGACTGAGGACAACTTCCTTCTGTTGGCCGAAGGCTATTCTCACGGGAGCAAGGGGTATTTTTTCCACATGATTCAATTATTTATTAGAAGTGATTTCGTTATAGCTGGCTTCATCCTGATTTGGTAATTCTCGTCCATCAATCGCTGCGATTTCTTCCGCAAGCTTCTTACGGTTAATCGCTCTGTTTGTATAATGAATAACGCTGAAGAAAATTACCATGAAGATAAATCCTTCAAGCAGCATTGCAGTTCCCTTGAGCTTACCAATGAAGAACGAAAGAATAACCATTGTGCAGAGCAAAGTCTGAATGAATACAATGAGTCTCAATGCCTGGCGTTTTGTATAGCCGATATTCAAAAGCTTGTGATGCAGATGTGAGCGGTCAGGAGACATAATAGGGCGCTTGTCTCTAAGGCGTCGCCAGATTGCTGCAATTGTATCAAATACAGGGAATGCTGTAAGAATGAGCATGATAAGGAATTTGTTGTACTCAAAAATATCACTTGAAGAATAAAGCGGAATTGTTGCTACCATGAAGCCCAGGAACTGACTTCCGTCATCACCCATGAAAAGCTTTGCAGGCGGCCAGTTAAAGCAAAGGAATCCGAAAATAGCACCTGCAAGAATAAAGCACAAGCCTGCTTCAAGGTTGCTTGAAAGTGAATATAAAACTCCAAGAGTAATTACTGCAGAAATTGAAAGCGATCCGCAAAGACCGTCAAGTCCGTCTATAAGGTTATAGGCGTTTATTACTCCAACAATCCATCCGAAAGTGAGTACGTAACTTACAGGAGTAGGAAGAACCCATCCAAAAATCTGTGTAAAGCGATATCCGTTAAAGGTTACGAGACCTGCTGCTGCCAGCTGAACGATAAGCTTAAGGAGAGCCGAAAGCGTAAGGATATCATCAAGAAAACCAAATATAAAAATAATGAAGCCTGCAATTAAAAGAGGCAGACTTTGTGTAACGCTGAGTTGTGTTGAAAATACAAGATAAAGCGCCGCAGAGATTGTAAATGATGCTGCAATTCCAACTCCGCCTAAACGGGAAATATTTCCACTGTGAACCTTTCTTGAATCATGATAATCATAGATGTTATGTTTGTTACAAAAATGAATAATAATAGGCATTGAAATCAGGGAGAGAATAATAGAAAGGACGATAAACAAACTCATTTTTAACATCTCTATAAATATAACAGTTTCTTTATACAATAACAAGATATGATGACTTTTTTTTGATTAATTTGTATATTGCTAATGATGAGCACAAAAATCAATTCTTTGTTTGATACTTCAAAAATCCCTCAGGACGCAGTCAAAATCATTCAGAATTTTGATCAGATTGTTCAGAATGTGCGTCCATTAAACAGTAAACAACTTCAGCAGCTGCCTGAAAATATCCGTGCTCTTTCTCACCAGATGACAGATGAACGCGCTGACCGAAGGCTTGGCTATATGAATGAAAACATTCAGCTTAGTTCTTATGTGCGCTATTTTACCTGGTGGAATCTTGTAAGGCTTTCAAGACTTTTTGCTAATTTACCAGCTGAAAGCTTGCCACAGGGGGAAGCAGTCTGCCTTGATCTTGGAAGCGGACCTTTAACTGTTGTTACTGCTCTTTTTCTTGCGCGCCCTGAACTTAGAAAACAAAAGCTTGTATGGTATTGCCTTGATGTTTCTGCAAACAGCATGGCTTTGGGTGAAGACGTGTTTTTGTCTGTATGTGCAAAGCTTAATGAACAGCCGTGGCAGATTATTCGTGTAAAGGGCAGTTTTGGAACTTCCATAAAACAAAAGGCTTCTTTTATAACATGTGCTAATATGTTCAATGAACTTGATCAGTCAAGCGACATGCCTCCTGAATTTAAAGTGAAGAAATATTATGACCAGCTTATGCGATATGCGTCGGAGGAGGCGCGTTTCCTTTTGATTGAACCCGGTGTTCCAAAGGCGGCAAGAACGCTTGCTTTGCTTCGTGACCGTTTTATAAAGGGCGGATATTTTATTGCTTCGCCATGTTCTCATCAAAATGAATGTCCTATGAGCGGTTTCAGGGCATATACAGGCAGTAAAAATAAATGGTGTAATTTTGCATTTGAAACGACAGGTGCTCCTGATAATTTGATTAAGCTTTCGGAAAGAGCAAAGCTTCCAAAAGAAAGGGCAACGCTGAGTTTTATTGCAGTGGTTCCTGAGCGTGTCGAAGGGCGCACAGGCTCATTAATCCGCATAACATCCGACGAATTCAGATTGCCAAATTATATGAGCGGTTTTTATGCGTGTACGGAATATGGACTTGCTCTCGTTCAGGTGCCAAGTCAGAATAATACAAGGCTTCCAAAACCGCCGTTCCGTCCAGCTTCCGGTGACTTAATAGATGTTAAAAAAATAACGCCGGACTCTCTTCCAAAGGACGAAAAATCCGGCGCAATTGTGATTAAATTGTAATCACCGCGGTCTCTGAGCTTGTCGAAGGGACCACAATCTTTTATTTGTTTGTAATAGCCCCAACAAGACCAACAATCCAACCTGCAACAATCATGTAAAGACCGAAGGCTGCATATTTAAGATTGAATTTACCAATTGACTTTGTAAGGCTGTTGTCGCTGAATTTGATAATAAAAATCAAGCCGCCGGCAATACTAACGATTATACAAATCAGTCTTAGAAGACTTGTCTGTTTACCAGCGCTTACAAAACAGAATACAATACCTGCAACTGCACCAACGAAAATCAAAAGTGCAGCAAGTGAACTCCAACCAAAATTCTTGTCCAAGTGAATGAACTTGAAGCCGTTTGCAGTAACTTTAAGTAATTTTCCACTGAATAATGGACAGCAGAAACCTATGGCAATCAAAGCCACACCAATTAAATAGATAAGAGGTAAAGAACCCTTTTTGCTCATAATAATACTCCTTGTATATTATTTAGATATTTTAATTATAGCACATCATTGTAGAAAAAGGTAGAAAAAAAACAGATGTCATAGTATTATAAATGTATGACTAAACAAGAAATCGCGTCATATATTGATCATACTCTTTTGGCTCCGGATGCGGGTGTAAAGCAGATTCAGCAGCTTTGTACTGAGGCTATAAATTATAAGTTTGCTTCTGTCTGTATAAACCCGTGTTATGTTCCTTATGCGGCAAGTACTCTTGCAGGAACCGGCGTAAAGGTTTGTACTGTAATCGGGTTTCCTTTTGGAACTTCTGCATCTGAAGTAAAAGCTTTCGAAGCATGCAATGCAATCAAAAACGGTGCCGAAGAAATTGATATGGTTATAAATGTTGGCGCTGCCATTGACGGGCGCATTTCTTTAGTCGGAAGTGATATTGCAATTGTTGTAAAAGCTGTTCGTGAACTTGAACAGGAGCTTGGTAAAAAAATAATAATCAAAGTTATAATGGAAACCTGTTTCCTTGATGATGAAACTCTGCGCATGTGCTGTCTTTGTGCAAAAAAAGCCGGTGCCGATTTTGTAAAGACTTCTACCGGTTTTGCAAATCCAAAAGGACTTGAAGGTCAGCAGCTTCCTAATGGAGCAAACGCTTTTCATGTAAAGTTAATGCGCGAAGCAGTTGGTCCCGAAATGGGCGTAAAAGCTTCAGGTGGAATCCGTAATGCAAAGACTGTTATAGAAATGCTCGAAGCAGGAGCAAACAGAATAGGAACTTCAAGTGGGGTTCGCATTGTAGAAAACTGGGACGAAAACGAAGTTATACGCTTTCCCAAATAATCTGATTTTCACAAACCTTCATCTTAATCATCTTTTTTTCTCTTAATGACGAAAGGTGCGACTTTATTGTTGCGCTTACAAGATTGTACTGCCCGAGCCCCATAGAAATGTTGTGCTGTCTTGCAACTTCCTGAATGAGTTTTTCTGTAGAAAGCGGTCCGTTTTTGAGCGCGTTTAAAATTGACTGCCTTGTAGAATAAATTGCAATCGTACACAATTCTGCAGTTTCGTTTAAATCATCCTTTATGAATTTTCCGTGAGCAGGAATGCACCAGCAAAGGTTTTCTATATGACAGATTTTTACAAGAGTTTCTGCAAACTTGTCCGGCTGAATCATAAATTGAATCCAGTATTTTCCAAGCTCTGCACGGTTCGAAATTGCGTCTCCTGCAAAAAGAATTTTCTCACCGTTTGAAGTTGTAATCAAAACTCCAGTGTCTCCAAAATAATGGCCCGGCAACTCCATGAAACTCATTTTGTAAGTGCTTCCGTCGGGAGCTGTGATTTTTTTCGACTTTGAAAAATCAATCAGTTTGGAATGTTCGATTAGGGCAGGCATGTACATGCTGTTGTGAAATTCCTTTGGAGAAAAACCACCCCACAAAACACAGCTTTGCAGATACGGATTTTCCAGAATGCCTCGTTCAGCGGCAGAAAGGTAAATTTCACAGCCTGTCTTTTTTTGAATGAGTGAATCGGCTCCGGTGTGGTCAGCGTGGGCGTGAGTATTTATGATTGCCTTTATTTTATATTTCTGACCGGAAGCTCCGGCTTCTAAAGGACCAAATTGTTTTTCAAGGGCAGCAAAAAGCTTTTCACCCTGTTCTTCGGTGCGGCCTGTGTCGATTAGATATATTTCTGATTTTTTTGAATCGGTAATGACACCAACATTAGTTACTCCGGGAATAACGAATACTCCCGGAATAAGCTGTGTTATGGTACTGTCTGTTTGTTGATGCAGCGGGTTCATAAGAAGGCCCTCTCCGTGTGCCTGTCTTAGATCTTAGCCTTCTGAATATCCTTTACAAGGTAAACATATTCATGCTCGTTGATTTCGAATTTAACTTCGTCACCAACTTTCTTATCCATGATTGCGTTTCCGAATGGAGACATGTAAGAAATAATGTTGTTGTCCGGATCAGACTCCCATGGTCCAAGAATTGTGTAAGTTTCGTCTGTATTTGTTTCTTTGTTTGTAAGTGTAACGACTGTTGCAAAAGAAACGACTGCTGTAGTGCTTGTTGTAGGGTCGAATACAGTTGCACGGTTGAGCTCTTCCTGAATCTTTGAAAGAGAAAGGTTGAGCATGTGCTGCTTTTCCTTTGCAGATTTGTATTCTGCGTTTTCCTTCAAGTCTCCCTTTTCGCGGGCTTCTGCAATTTCCTTTGCATTCTGAGGAATTTCTATGTTCATGATGCGGTCTGCTTCGGCCTTCTTTTCTTCGAGCATCTTTGCAGTTACGATCATGCCCTTTGGCTGTGCAACCTTTTCTTCAGATACGCGGAACTTAAAGTCAGGATATTTTTCAAGAATCTTACTTCGTGTCTGAGCTTTGTAAGTAGGATCAATATCTGCAATATCATCAATGAGAGTGTAAAGCTTTTTTACAGTTTCTTCATCGTTTTCTGCAAGATATTTGAACAATGAGTCTTCGCTGAACAAGAGGGTAGAAGCGTTTTTCTTGATCTTCTTGTTTTCTGTTGTATTTACATGGTTGTTGATTTCGCGGAATGTAAGCTCAATGATGTTGATGAGTGTGATGAGCTGCTTTTCGTAAGAAACTCCGGCATTCTTGTACCAGTCTTTGTCCTGACAATTCTTGAAGAAGTAAATAACAGTTTCGCGGTAATCCTTGAACTGTTCAAATGATGTTCTTACAAGCTTCTGAACGTCTGCTTCAAAGCCGTTCTTGATAAGGTCATTAAGAAGCTTTTCGTCAAGAACTGTAGGGAAGAGGTTTACATACTGAACGTTCCAGTCTGGGAGCATCTTTATGCATTGAAGGAAATCATCCTTGAGGTTTGTATTTTTTGAATCCTTGAGAAGTTCATAAACTTCGCGTGGAGTAGGGTCAATGAGCTTTGCATAAATTTCTGCAAATGTTTCTTTTACAGGGAAAAGGAACTGTTTGTCGATTCCACTGATTTTTCTTACGATAAGGTAAGATGCAAGAACCTGTTCATCAACTTTCTTGATGTTCTTAAGATAACCTGTGAAGTATGAGTACATTTCAGAGAACAAGTCGCTTGAATTGTCTGTAATGTCGCTGTTAAAGAACTTCATCAAGATTTCAATTCGTGCAAAGAACTGTTTCTGAGCCTTGAACTCATTAGAAAGCTTTTCTTCAGGGCTGATTTCATGTTCGCGAACTACAAACTGATTGATGTCGTTAGGATTTACACCGAATTCTGCGTCTGTGTCGAGAATCTTTTTAGCAGCAGTATTCCATGAAGTCCATTCACTTGTTTTAAGGATTGTTGGAACAAGTTCTGCCTTAATGCGCTTGAAGTCGCAGCTGTTATTAAAGCTCTGAATGATAGTTTTGAGAGCCCATTTTTTATCGCTCTTAATTTTTTCTGCAAGAGGGATTTTTTCTTTGCCTTCCTTTACATAATTAAGGGCCTTGAGTACCCAGATGTGATCTTTAGAAAGTGGCTTGAGTGCAGAAACTGCCATCTTAAGAGACATTTCGTGAACGCCGCCTGTTTTTCCAAAATTGATTGTAAGCATTTCTTTTTCGAGCTTTTCAATACGGCCAACACCCCAGTTTCTGTGGAAAACATAGCTTCCCCTGTCAAATGCAATGTGTTTTTCAAAGTCGTTGATTGCTTCGAATACGTTACGGTAGCTCTGTGTAAGGTTTGATGATCTGATATAGTCGTCAAGATGGCTGTGAGACTTGTATTTGCCTTTGTAGCAGTCTGTAATTTCTTTACGAGCCCATGTATCTTTTGGTTCAACTTCGAGATTCTGCTTGAGAATAAGGATTGCTGTGTCCCAGTAAGATGGATTTGAAGGAGCGTTGTCTTTGTACCAGTTGTAAAGCTCCTGCATGAGTGTTGTTGTCTTTAATTCACCGAATGCTTTAGAAATCTTTCTGCGCAAAAGGTGGAAGAATTCAATTTCCTGTGGGATTTCTGAAACGAGTACAGACCATACTTCTTTACATGCATTGTAATTTCCGAGGTTGATGTAGCGGAGAATTGCCTTTTTGTAATATTCAAGGGCAAGTTCCTTGTCTGTATCTGCATAGTGTTCAGCAAGAAGCTTTGCAATGTCTGCTTCTTCAAAGTCGATTTTAACAATCTGAGTGTAAAGATCCCATGCTTTTTCGTTGCCTTCGGCCATATATGTTTCGGCAAGAGTGCGCAAAGCAAACTTGTTGTTTGGAGCATCTTCAAGAATGCTTTCGCAAAGGCTTGTTACAATAGCTTCCTTGTGGTTTTTCTGGAAAATGTCTACAAGTGTTTCAAGAGAGTTATTGTCGATAATTCCTTTCTGGAGTGAAAAAATACCTGAAAGATAAAGTGCAATAATACTGTCTTTTGAATGGGAAAGATGCTCTTCACACAGATCAAGAATTTCATCTGTTGCATTTTCCTGTCTTGCTTTTTCTACAATGTCTGCGAGCTCTTTAAGGTTGCTCTGTGTGTAGCCGCTGATTGTTGCTCTTGTCCAGGTCTCTTCCTTGAGCATGTCTTTTACGCTCTGTACTAAAGTTTCTGCCATTTTCCTTACCTCGTGTTATTTTATATAGGCCTCGTGAATCGATGGATCCAATATTTTAATCTTAAGTAATACCTCATTGATCTTTGCGGCGTTCTCATGCGAAAGAACGTAGTGGTCAATAAGCCAGAAATAATCATTCAGCAGGCTTGGAACAAGAATATCTGTATCGCAGGACGGGTCTTTGTACTCGTTCTCTTTGGCATATATTTCCTGTTTTAGCCTTCCAACTTCCTGTGAATTAAGCCCTCTCTTTATATTAAAAATGCCGCATAAAACTCCGTAAACAGGAATCCACTGTTTGAACGACCTTCCGATGTGGCCTTTTTGTTTCGTTTTTTCAATGAGACATTTGATCAGCTCTGAATCAAGGAAATCAATGTCTACGCTCTCTGCATCAACAAAGAATGCTTCTCTAAAAAACAGCTTTCCGTATCTGTCTTCTCCGCAAAGGGAATAACAGTCTGCAAGCTCTGCAAGAATTGATGCATTCTTTGGGCAAAGATTATTTGCTTCAATAAGGCAGGTTCTTGCATTTTCATAATTACCAAGTTTTTTGTAGCAGATTCCCGCATTTTTGTAGAATTCTGCGCGATGGAACGGATCTTTTTCGTCCATCTGCTTAGTATAAAACTCCAGTGCCGAAGAAAAATACCCTTTCTGAACAGAAAAACGGGCTGGCTCATACACAAACTTTTCTCTTGAAAGGAATTCCGTAAGAGATTTCCACTCTGCGAGCAGCTGCTGGCCTTTTTCGTACGGATTGGAAATTGACTTCAGCCTTTCTATGCTTTCGCTCCAGTAAGCGCGGCATCGGTCTGTGTAGCCCATCTCTTCACAACCAAGTTCATGCTCGTACAATCTGCTCAAGCGCAACTGTGCATTTACAAGGTCTGCTTTTTCAAGGTAGAGAAGAACTTCTTTTAAACCTTTCTCTGTCTCAATTTCCATAGCACTTTGTTTAAATATATATGAGTTTATGATTTTAATCAATAAAGATTATATAAATTTGCGAAAAATGAAACAAGATTTATACACCCTTTACGCTAATCTGTCAAGCATTATTTTACAAAATTTTGTATAAAAAATTGGCTCCCGGCTGACTTGGTGAGTGAAAACCGCGGACTAGTCCGCTACATGCTGAAGTGCCTTGTAATTATTTACCTGGCCGCCTTGCGGCCGCACTTCAGAATGTTTTTCCCTCCCCAAGTCTGCCTCCGCCAATTTTTTTATATGAAAACTTTTTAAAATAATTCTTAACTCTTGCTTCAGCCTTTTTTTTCGCAAGTTTTCGAAGAAAACTTGGTAAGCTTTGCGTCTCGCTGGGACCCGCCATGTTAATGACTTAATAATGCGGAATGCATACAACTGGCTTTCGCATTATTTTATATGTAATCGTTGTAAAATTTCGCAAATTCAACTATAATATATGCCAAATGAAAACACCTATTTTAGCACCATCGTTGCTGTCGGCGGATTTTAGTAATCTGGGGGCGGCAATAAAACAGATAGAAGAAAATAAGGGGGCTGCGGTTCATATTGATGTTATGGACGGGCAGTTTGTACCCGAAATCACTTATGGAGAGCCTGTCGTACGTTCAATCCGTAAGCTTACGAAGCTTCCTTTTGACGTTCATCTTATGACAGAGCATCCGGAGCGGCAGATTGAGCTTTTTGCTGCAGCCGGAGCTGACTGGATTACATTCCATCTTGAGGCTACTCCTCATTCACACAGACTTATTCAACTTATTCACGAACAGGGAAAAAAGGCAGGCGTTGCTGTATGTCCTGCAACTCCAATAGACGCATTGTCGGAAATTCTCGAATGTGCCGATATTATATTAGTGATGACTGTTAATCCCGGATGGGGCGGACAGAAAATCATTCCTTCCTGTGTGGCAAAAATTGCAGAGCTTAAAAAGCTTAGGGAAGAGAAAAATTATAAATATCTGATTTCCTGCGACGGAGGAATAAATCAGCAGACAGTTAATGATGTTCTGGATGCAGGAGTAGATATTGTCGTGTCGGGTTCAAGCTTTTTTACCGGAAAGCTCGACTGGAAGTTCTAGATAAGATTTGAACGAATGAAGAGAGGTATGATTTTGAAAAAAATACTTGGTCTTATATTTGCCGTATGTCTTTTTTGCGGGGCAGCTGGAACGCTTTTTGCAAGCGATGCTTCATCTGCTGCATATCTTGAGGCATGCAAGGCTTTTTCTCGCGGAGAATGGGAATCTGCTGAACTTTTGCTCAGAAAGGCAGTAGCATATCCTCAGAATAATAATGCAGATACAAATTACATGCTTATTACTGCAGAAATCTATGCAGACGATAATACCCGTGCATTAAAAGATATCGAAAATTTCATTCATAATTATCCTGACTCAATTTACACGCCTCGCATTCAGTATTTGCGCGGAAAGCTTTTGTATGGGCTTGGAGATTATGAAAAGGCAATTATCGTTTTAAGTGATTTCTGTCATCAGTATGAATCGAACGAGCTTTATTCGTCTGCACTTTTTTATATAGCAGAATCGCTTTATGCAGGCTACAAATATGACGAAGCAGAAACTCTTTATGAAAGAATCCTTACACAGTATCCAGACAGCGATAAGGTTTCGGCTTCTCAGTTCAGAATGGAAAGTATTGCACAGCGTTCACGCGAAGAAAAGCTGCTTTATCTTTTGAAACAGACAGGTGAAGAATATCTGGCTGCTAAAGAAGATTACGAAAAACAGCTCAGACTTTACAATTCAGAAGCAATTAATACAACAAGGGAACGGCTTCTTGATTCTCAGCAGAAAAATCAGGAACTTGAAGAGCAGATCCGCGATCTTGAAAATCAGATTGCAGAGCTCAAGGCAGAGCAGGAAGCTCGTTCAGAACAGGAACAGGCAATTATTGTTGCTGCCAAGAAAGAGGATGTGTTTACGGAAACAAGCTCTACCGATGAAGATTTGAAGCTTCTTAAACAGAAAGCACGCCTTGTTCAGTGGCTTATTGATGGAGAAAAACAGAATGAAGCTAAATAAAATAATTACCGGTCTTGCTGCCATTGCAATTTTAAGTTTATTCTTTGGCTGTGCTTCTACAGATGATGGCGTAAAAGAAGTAGTTTTTGATTCAGAAGATACTGTTTCAGTTGAATCGGAAGAGGAAGAAGAGCAGGAAATCGATGAATCCGATGCACTGCTTGTTACTGCAGATGAAGAATCATCACAGACAATCGTAAGTGACGTTCCTTTAAGTGCAAAAGAAACAAAGAAAAATTATACAGGCTGGGTTTCTACTTCAATCCGTCCTATTACAAATGAAATTGGAAATATAAAAATCAATGTTCGTCCTAAGAAGGGAACTTTCTCAATTGCTGCAATAAATGAAAACGGCAAGGCAATCCCAGTCCTTTCAACGGCAAATGAATATACAACTACATCGTTCTACCTTAAGGCAGGAAAAAAGATTCTTAAGCTTTGTGACGATTCAAACGTTTCTTCTGCTGCTAAAAAGACTGCAAACGGAGTTTCAATTCTTTACACAATAGACAAAACTGCAACAGTTCAGATTGATTTTATATGTTTTTCTTCCGTTGAAGGTGAAAATGAAGACAGCGTAAAGATTGTCGCTACAGTTACAAGTCTTGCAAAAAAGAAGCAGGATTATGCGCTTAAGCTTATTCTTGATACAGTGCTTGGCGAAACAGACAGACATCATTTTTATACTTCGGAAAATGCTCCTGTAAAGGGTGAGGTGCTTTATCATTCAATGCAGGATAATAAATGGATTGTTTCTAAAAATGCAAAAGCAAATCTTCAGATTATCCTTGATGGAGAAGGTATCACTCCTGTTGAATCTGTAGCAATTGCAAACTATTCAACTCTCGATACAAAGAAGTGGGAAGCAGATATGACTACATTCCGCTCTTTTGATACAGTTCTTTCATATAATAACTCTGCAGTTGGAATTTACTGGCCAGCCGTAAAGCTTGAACCAGAAGATGATATGTCTTCAATTTTCTATGTTTCTCTTGCTGCAGGTGAAAAGACTCCTGGAGGTGCTGCATTCATAGTTGCACAGTCTGCCGAAGTTGAAGAGGAAGAAGCTTCTGCTCAGGAAAAACCTGTTACACATGAGGCAACTGAGACTGTAAAAGAAGAACCTAAGGTTCAAAACATTCAGGCCGTAAAGGAAGAAGACGTTAAGACTGAACCAAAGAAGGAAGAGCCTAAGAAAGAAGAGCCTAAGAAGGAAGAACCAAAGGTTACGGAACCAAAGACTACAACGCCTCAGACAGAACCTGAAGAACCAAAACCTCAGAGCGTTCCTGCCGTAGAAGAAAAAACTCCTTCAACAGATTCTGGAATTTCACTTGATAAGCTTTCGGTTGATTACATTCAGCAGCTGCTTGATAGAATTGAAAGTCTTGAAGAAGACGGCTCTGATACAAATAAAGAAGAGATTAACGCTTTGAACGCAGAGCTTGATGCAATTCTTACAATTTTGAATGCAAATTAGGATTTGTAGATGACCCAGGATGCACTTACAATTGCATGGAAACTCATGCGAAGAAGAAAGTTTGCCACCGCTATAAAGCTTCTCGAAGCAAGGGAAGAAATATACGAAGGAAATTTTGAGTATTACATCCTTTTGGGTACAGCCTGTCTTTATGTTGGAGATATAGGCTCTTCAGTTACATATTTTGGTGAAGCAAGAAAAATAAAGATTTCTGATACAAGACTTCTTTTAGGCCAGGCAGCAATTTTTCTTCGTCGTGGAGATACAGACCGCGCGCTTCAGTATTACATGGAAATAAAGGAAATTGATCCTGCAAATAAAATATCTGCAAATGCGGTTGAGTTTATAAGAACCCGTGGCGATTACGATACAATCTGTCGCTGGGTAGATACAGGCCGTATTGAGCAGTTTTATCCGCCGCTTGGTGTGAATCCTGAAAAGATTGCTTCTGTCGTTATTCCTGCAGTCTGCTTTATTGCAGGCGTTGTTCTTGTGCTTTCGTTCTTCCCTCATAAAAATTACTACAAGGGAGAACGCAGGGACCTTTCTGAATTGACATTAACTGCAGATGAAAAAAGCAATGCTCAGGAAAAGGATTTGTCCGGACAGACTTATGGATTTATTTTGAATGACAAGCAGATTTCAAAAGCATATCTTGATGCAATGGATTATTTCCAGTCTCACAGAGATAACGCTGCGCAGGTAGAAATAAACAGGATTTTAAATTCGAATGCATCTGTTTCAATCAAGCAGAAGGCAAGGGTCTTGATGAGTTATCTTGAAGAACCTACCTTTGATACCCTTACAGATAATCCGTCGTATGCGGCAGTAGAAGCAGAGCCTTCTTTGTATCTTGATGCCTGGGTCAGCTGGGGCGGAAAAATTACAAATGCAGTTTTGAATGAAAACGGTTCTTATTCATGCCAGCTGCTTGTTGGATACGAGTCGGGCGAAGTTGTTGAAGGAATTGTAAACGTGCGGTTTGCAGCAGCTCCTAACATTCTGCCTGATCAGCCGGTAAAGATTCTTGGTAAGATTTGCAGTGAAGATAAAAAGATTTATCTTGAAGGAAAAGCAATCTACCAGAGTATAAAAGACGGATTAAAATAGTAATTTTTTAAAAAAAATTGGATTTTTTTTAAGAATTTTTCAAAATTTTTGTAAGAAGTCGATTTTTTTGGCCATATTATATGTGGGAGGAAGGTGGCAAAAATGTCAAGTAATAGTTCAACTCCGATGGACACATCGGAAAAGATGAAGGCGCTTGAGGCTGCAAGACTGCAGATTGAAAAGCAGTTTGGTCAGGGAGCGCTCATGAAGCTCGGCGACAAAGCAGATGCAACGGGAATTGATGTAATTCCTTCTGGTTCAATTCTGCTCGACGAGGCACTCGGGATCGGCGGATATCCGCGCGGTCGTGTAATCGAAATGTATGGCCCTGAAAGTTCTGGTAAGACAACCCTTGCTTTACATGCAATTGCAGAAGCTCAGAAGCTTGGTGGCGTTGCTGCGTTTGTAGATGCAGAACATGCGCTTGATCCTGTTTATGCAAAGAATCTTGGAGTAAACATTGATGAGCTTTGGGTGAGCCAGCCTGACACAGGTGAGCAGGCTCTTGAAATTACAGAGAATCTTGTACGAAGTGGTGCCGTAGACATTGTTGTTGTAGACTCTGTTGCAGCCCTTACACCAGAAAAAGAAATTGAAGGTGAAATGGGTGATGCAGTAATGGGTATGCAGGCTCGTCTTATGAGTCAGGCCTTGCGCAAGCTTACAGCAGTAATCGGTAAGTCAAACTGTATCGTAGTATTCATTAACCAGATTCGTATGAAGATTGGCGTAATGTTCGGAAACCCTGAAACAACAACTGGTGGACAGGCTCTTAAGTTCTATTCATCTGTTCGTCTTGAAATCCGCCGTATTGAAACAATTGACGGAAAGGGTGATGAAGATGCTCTTGGAAACAGAGTTCGCGTAAAGGTTGTAAAGAACAAGGTTGCGCCTCCGTTCCGCAAGTGTGAAATAGACATCTACTTTGGAAAAGGTATTTCCAAGTCTGCAAGCTTGCTTGATTCTGCAGTTAAGCACGGAATTATCGACAAGCGTGGAGCCTGGTACACAATGGGCGAAGAAAAAATCGGTCAGGGTAAGGAAAATGCAGTTGCCTACATCGAAGGTAATCCGCAGCTTGCCGCAGATATCGAAAACAAGATTCGTGCTGAAGTTTTCCCGGGCCAGGTTTTCAAAGACAAGGAAGGTAATCCTGTAGAAGCAAAGCCTGCACCAAAACCTGCTCCAGAGGCGCCGAAGGCTGAAGAAAGTGTCTAAGACTGTCATCCCGAACTTGTTTCGGGATCTCAGATTAGTTCCAGTACAGATGCTGAAACAAGTTCAGCATGACGGATAAAATGCGAAGAGTTCTTTTAGGATTAGGTTCAAATAAGAGTTTTCAGGGTAAGGCACCGCTCGAGCTTTTGCAGTGTGCCTGCCGTGAACTTGCCAAAATCCTGGACTCTCCGCGTTTTTCTTCGGTCTACAAAACCCGTGCAATGTATGTAGAAGATCAGGATGATTTTTACAATATGACTGCCTGCGGTTTTGTAGACGACAATCTTACGGCACATGAGCTGCTCAAAAAAATCAATCAAATAGAAGCCGAATATGGCCGCGACAGAGATAACGAAATTCGTTTTGGTCCGCGCCCGCTTGATATAGACATAGAGCTGTTCGGCGATGAAACAATCAACACACCTGATTTAGAAATCCCGCATCCGCGAATTGGAGAAAGAGCATTTGTTCTTGTTCCAGCATTGGAGATTTTAACCAATTCTGCCGATACTCAAATAAGGGAAAAATTTACCGCTTATCTTAAGAATCTTAATTTAGAAAATGGTAGCGGAATCATAGAACAGGTGGCAGTTATGAGTGATACATTTGAATTAACAGAAAAACCGGCAGAAGCAGTTGCAGTAAAAGAAAGACATGCATATAGGGCAGGCGAGTTTGAAGGCCCTCTTGATTTGCTCTGGTCATTAATCCGCGAAAGTAAAGTAAATATTTACGATATTCCTATTGCTCAGATTACAGAACAGTATCTTGAATATCTGGACTATGCCGTTCAGACAGATTTGGGCGACTTGTCTGAATTCTACAGCTGGGCTGCAAAGCTAATTTATATTAAAAGCCGCATGCTGCTTCCTGTTGAATTTAATATGGATGATGAAGACGACGAAGATCCACGCCAGGAGCTTGTAGATAAGCTTATTGAATATCAGAAGTTCAAGAAGCTTTCTTCTATGCTTGAAGAACAGGAAGATCAGTCTGAATGGAACTTTGAACGCAAGAAAATTGAACGCGTGCTGCCGTTTGAAGAAAGCGACGACATGTGGGAAGAAATAGACACTTGGGAATTGCTCCAGCAGATGCAGTCAATCTTCAAGTCGATGATGGGTCAGTATTCCAACGAAAAGATCCTTAACATGTACGAGGAAATTTCCGTAAACGAAAAAATCACCCTGATGAACGAGCTTCTTGAAGACAAAAAGGAATGTATGTTCACCGACCTCCTCACCCGCAAAGGCAACGAAATGGACGTTATCTGCGCCTTCATGGCCATCCTCGAGGCCGTAAAGTTCAAAATGATTACAATCTTCCAAAACAAGCTGTTCGGCGACATCAAAATTTGCGCCCGCGAAGACAGTGATGGGTATATTCCTGACGAAGACGAATTAACAAGTAATTAAATCAATTTTTTTTATATGCAAGCTTAAGAAAAAAAATAGCTCCCAGCTGAGTCGCCTAGCCAAAACCGCGGGCTCGCCCGCTACATGCTACAGTGCCTTGGAACGATAAACGTTGGCCGCCTTTCGGCCGCACTGTAGAATGTTTTTGTCTATGCGACTCTGCTTCCGCTATTTTTTTTATTTGAATCTTTTATAAAAATAATATTTTCAAACTTGTTCCTGCTAAAAAAAATATACCCCTAGCATGCTTGCATGTAGGTTTGACGGGATTATTGTTTTTTACTATTATAGATTCATCTGGGAAAATAAATATGGACTTTAATAAAGAAACCGCATTGTGCGAGACAATTCTTTTTTTGGAAAGTGAACCGATAACTGCAAAGGTGCTGGCGAATAAGGCGCAGCTTGCGGACGATGTTGTTGAAAAATGTATAGAAAAACTTCAGGAAAAATATAAGGCCGAAGATTCTGGGATTGAGCTGGTGATGATTACCGGCGGCTGGTGTTTGGTGCCTAAGAAGGAATATTGGGCTGTGCTTAAGGAGCAGTATGGGTCTAAGAGAGAAGGGCGACTTTCTCGTTCTGCTTTGGAAACCCTTTCAATTATTGCTTATTCGCAGCCGATTACTCGTGCAGAAATTGAATCAATCCGCGGGGTTGGTGTAGATAATATGATTCGTCTTTTGCTTGAACGCAACTTAATCAAAGAAGTTGGAAAAAAGGAAGCCCCTGGACGACCAACGCTTTTTGGAACAACAAAGGAATTCCTGCGACTGTTCCAGCTCAATTCAATAAGCGAACTTCCAAAGCTCGACGAAGACGATCAGGAGAGATTCGAACTTGCAAGATAGTACATCAGGCAAAACAGAAACTCGTCTTCAGGCTTTTCTTGCGCATTGTGGAGTTGCAAGTCGCCGCGCCAGTGAACAGATTATCCTTGACGGCCGCGTATCTGTAAACGGCACAGTAGTAACAGAGCTTGGAACCAAAGTCAGTCCAACAGACAAGGTTTGTGTTGACGGAAAACCAGTTCATCTTGAAACCCGTAAATGTTATGTTCTCTTAAATAAACCCGCAGGCTTTGTTTGTTCTTCAAGCGACGAAAAAGGACGCAAGGTTGCAGCAGACCTTCTACGCGACAGCTACAAGGAACGCCTCTATAATGTAGGTCGTTTGGACATGTACAGCAAGGGAATGATTATATTCACAAACGACGGCGACTTTGCTGCAAAACTCAGTCATCCTTCAAGCCAGATAGAAAAAGAATATATAGTAGAAACAAGTCAGGATGTGAGTCCCGAAACTGCAGCCCTTTTTGAACATGGGGTTCGCGTAGATAATGTTTTTTACAAATGCGTGCGCTGTGAAGTTTTAAAACCACGAAAAATCCGCATAGTACTTATTGAAGGTAAAAACCGCGAAATCCGAAAAATGCTTGAAAGTCAGAATATTGGAACTCGTTCACTTGTTCGCGTACGCATAGGCAATGTAAATCTTGATGATTTGAGGCCAGGAGAGTTCCGAGACCTTACAGAAAGTGAAGTCAAGGGACTGCTCAAGGACATGGAGTAGAAGATTTATTTCTTCTGCTTAATTTCGGTCATTACAACATCGCCATCTGCAAAGTGGAAGATTGTTGTGTAGTATGCACCGCTTGGAACAAGCTTTAGATTATCTTTACCATAATTACCTGTCAAAACTCCTGGAGCCGGCTCATTAAGATTTATGGTGTAATCATTAACAATTTTTAATCCTGTTTCGGCACCTTCGTTTTCCCAGATTGAACAGGCATTTTCATCATCAATTGAATCGGTAAGCTTTTCCATGCTGAACATTGTATGAGCAAGTACAGGACGGTCACTGTATACAAGATAACCATTCATACCTTCTGTACAGTTTTTAAGATTACAATATGCGCCGTCTGCGCCTGTGTAGATATATTCAGAATAAAAATAACCTTTACCTTTTACAGAAGTGTCGCCGTTTTGTCCCTGAATGGAACCGCTTATACGACCCCATTTATATTGATTGTATGATGTTCCTCCTTCGGAAGGGTTATTAGAAAAGTTATCTGGTTTAATAACTGTCCTGAATATAAGAGGATTGTTTGTAGGCATTCGTTTATACAAAGTGTTCCCATTGACGTCTGGTTCAGGATTTTCCGTGCTGATAAAGTCTATGTGGCCAGGCTGCCATTCAGTTGATTCTGAATTGTACTCAGGCGTATTCCAGTAGAACATGTTATTTTCTTCAGCAAGATACTGCATTTCTACAGTCAGTCCCTGAGGCAAACTGTTTGAAACAAGAATATCGCTTCGCTTTGTAAAATCAAGTCTTATATCCCATGCGAAGTACGAATTATAGCTTCCATAATTGCTTGGATCGGGATATTCTCTGATTTCGTTAAAACCAATTGTTATAGGAAGTCTTCCAAAGGAAGTTGTTAAGATAGGGAAATTGGCAAGAGATGAATTTCCAGAAGCATCTTCTGCAACTATATAAACGATATTTATGCCCTGCTTTGTATTTCCAAATGGTATTACCACAGATTCAAATAAATTAGAATCTGTGCGTGGATAATATTCAAGAGTCTGCTTATATTTTGCAAAATATGTTTCAAGTTCTTTTTGTGTATAAATTGTGGTCAAGGTTAAATCATTTGATTGAGACGGGATGACATAATAAGAAAGCTCTGCTTTTCCGTTGCTGTTGATTTTAAGATTTTTATCTTTAGGACTCGGCATTCTTAAGAAGCTTCGTTCAATATATGAATCCATTTGCAATTCCGGTGGAGTAACATCAAGATCGCATAAATATAAAAGCTTTTTGCCGTCTTTATCCTTAAAGCCGTTGTAGGCAGAACTTATATCTGTTGTATAACCCTTTGCTTCTGAATCTTCTATCTGGAGTCTGTTGTAATCTTCCTGCTTAAAGTTTGTGGCAATGTAATCTAGTATGCTATTGGCGGTTCTTAATTCTTCAATATAGTTGTTGAGCGCTGACTCGTCCATTTGGCTTGCAGAAGTTTCTCCTATTTGTGTATTTTTCATCCTAAGTATGTTTCTGAAAGCAAAGTTAAATTGCTCATCTTCTTGTTTTATGCCTTGTGACGATACCATGGAAAGGGCAGGTACATAATATTTACGGGTAGCTTTATCATAAGCTTCTACTCGTACTGTAAACTTAGTTGATCGTATATCATCAGTATTGCCAAGAACCAAGAATGTTTTTGAATCTCTTTGCGCGTAGCCGTTATAATAAGAGAAAGTTGTGTCACTGTCCGGGTCATCAGGTTGAGTTGCTGTTTCTATAACAGTGTCCACATAGAATAAATAAGAAACATTTTCGAGCCCCTGATAAGCGGTATTCTTATAGTCTGCTATTTCAATTTCATACATTCCAAGATTTTTTACAGGAGTAACTGTAATGTTGATTTTTTCGTTTACAGGTATTACTTTGTTTTCCTGCGAGAATCCTAATACAACATCATATTGCGAAATATCGGTGTTAGACAGGGAGTTTGAATTTGCAAGGCGTAATTCTTTGCCATATGCAGTAAAGATAGTCCAATTTATTCCTTCCTCATCTATGGTTTGTGTAAGTAGTTTCTTGCCTTCCGATGCATCAGTTTCCGGGAATACATATGATTGCTCATTTTGTACATCCCAGCTTGTTATGGACATGCTCAGATCATTAATACCCAGCGGGCTTGGAAAATCTCCAAATAAAGCAATTGGAACAAAGCTGTATGTTCCTTGTGGTTTGTTTGTGAATAACCAGATCCAATTGTTTTGTGAAGGGTCTGTATTGTAATGGGCTCCAAGATTACCAATAACTTCATTAGTGCTAAGCATATTCAATTCTGGACCTGTAATGTATTTGGAATAACTATAATCAGCGCCGGAACAAGTAAAATTATAGGTTTCTAATCCGGCATAATAAAAATCGGTATTCGAAGTGTTTATATTACACATTGCAAGGTAAGACTTTAAGTTTGCAATTGTATATTTATATGATGAACTTCCACTGTCATATTCAGACTGCAGCTCTAAAGCAGGCGGTACAATTTTATTAACTGATTTTTCGTTTCCAATAGTGTCTTTGCAGTCAATTTTTAAGAAAACAATTTTTGTAGGGTCTCTCTTAAATGAATAAGAGTTATCAGCGGCTTTTACAATTTCTGTATAATTGTTTTCGTCATATCCCCAGTAAACTTTCAAATCAAATGGAGAAGAGTAATTTGAATAGAAAATGTCTTTTGCATTATCTTTAAGGGTTAATTTTACAGTCTGGGTTCCGTCTGCATTGTTTGTGTATAAACTGTTAACCTTTTCAATTGTTTCGGCATAATCAGGGAGATTAGCTCCGTGTCCATTTTGAGAAGCAGACATTGTGAGCGCATCGTTTTCATGATTAAACTTAAGCACGGCAGAATCAATTAAGGTATCTTTTAATACATATACACTTTTGCAGGTTGCACTTATGTTTTCGGCAGAATCTTCTGCATAGAACTCCAGCAAAATAATTCCGTCACTTGGAGTTTTAAGGTCATATTCTACGCAATACTTTTCGGAAGCTTCTGCTTTTTCAGCCGGTACAAACGAAGAGGCTGTTACAATATTTGCTGCAGACCCGTCGGTGTATTTATAATGTGTTTCTTTTACCATTAATCCGCTGATGCCTGAACCTTCATCTGTTCCTTCAAACTCTACATAAACGGAACCTGTAACACGGTGTGCTCCAAAATCACCATAATCGGGTGCGCCGGTTCCTGCTGTCCATGAATCAAAAGCGGTTGGCGAAATCTCTTTGTAATAGGCGTAGTTTTCATCTGAAGATGAATAAACGGCAATGTCGCTAAGGATTGGTTTTACGGAGTCAATTGCTTTTCCTACTCTGTATTTATGCTGAGCAGTTCCAATCCCGGAGTTTCCGTCTTCGTCTATGATGTTAGTTAAATCAATTGAAACGATAATGTCTTTGCTGGAAACAGTTCCTGCCGGATCAACAAGTCTGAGATTTTTGTTTGTAGGAATGAGAAGTGTTTTTGAATCGCCGGAAAAATATGGTTTTTCAAAATATTCAGCAAGGTTCTGTCCTGCAGAGTCTGTGATTACGGGAACAAAATATTGAGTTGCAGTTACAGGCTTATTAAATACAATACGGATTGTGCTGTCCTGTTCCCATTCTTTTGTAATATCAGGTTTACATTCTGCTGCAATAATGGCAGGAAGTTCACTGCAGTCAGGCATAATCAAAATGTTGTTTGCTTCTTTAAGGAGCTTGATTGAAACCTTGTAAATGCCTTTCTGATCGTCTCGTTCTGTTATCTGGAATTCGACGTAGTCATTCATATTTTGGTCTGTGTCAGAAGAATTTACAGCTTTGAGGCCTTTGAATATATAGATGTCTTTTTTAAGATTAAACTGAACTGTTATGGAATATCCAACCTTACATTTCTTTTCGCCGCTAGAAAGGAAGGATCCCATTGTAGTGTCCTGCGAAATTATAAGGGTAAAGCTCTGGGCATTGTTGTATTCGATTTGTTTTTCAATCTCGTCTTTTACATCGCCGCTGTTCATAAAGTTTTTACAGGATGCAAGACTTATACAAAATAACGCCCCAAACAATATAGTAATAATTGATTTTAAAGAAGATTTTTTCATGCTGCTTTCTCCGTGTGTTTTGTATTGAGATATTATACCACTTAGATAAATGAGGTGTCCACTTTTAAATAAACGCAAAAAAACGCCGGGCGGGGTCAACACAAAATATGGAAGTTTGGTATAATGGACACGGAGGTTTTATGATTATTGCAATTGACGGACCAGCGGGGAGTGGAAAAAGCACTATTGCCAAAATGCTGGCAGACAGACATGACATTACGTTTTTGAACAGCGGCGGTTTTTACAGAACGCTTACTATGGCTGTACTTGATGCAGGAATTGACTACAAGGACGAGGCTGCTACCCTTGATTTTTGCCGCAAACAGAAAATCGAATATACAAAAGAAGGTCACTTTATATTAAACGGCACGGATGTTACTGCACATCTTCACGACGACCGCATTACAAATAATGCTTCTCAGGTTAGTGCAATTGTAGAAATCCGCCACCTTGTAAATGATCTTATGCGCGAGATAACAAAATCACTCAGCATTGTGTGCGAAGGCCGCGATATGACTACTGTTGTATTCCCAAATGCAGAAGTTAAAGTTTATCTTGATGCAAGTGCCGAAGTTCGTGCTCAGCGCCGTTTTGATCAGGGTGTGAGCGATATGACTCTTGAACAGATAAAAGAGTCTATCGAAAAGCGCGATGAAATGGATAAAAACAAAAAAGAGGGCTCTTTAATGATAGCTCCTGATGCACTATATATAGATACTTCTAACTTGACGATAGAAGAAGTTTGTGCGATAATAGAAAGACAAATTTCATAAACAAAAGGTTTTAACATGGAAGAAATGGAAGTGGAAAAGGAAGAAGCTCAGAACTCCAAGGGCGACTTTCAGACA
>JAEEGL016303411.1_pt1 | contig 23113 bp, 17 predicted proteins | sample 9134231 | NCBI WGS metagenome assembly JAEEGL01 (sample SAMN16246548, study PRJNA631951) | gut metagenome | biome: gut microbiome; feature: rumen; material: fiber-attached | host: Bos | place: Iran: Karaj | collected 2018-10
AGTAGTAGCAAACACCCCTATATCCGTTCACTCTTTAACACCTGCAATGTGCTGGAAATGGCGGGCCAGAACTATGGCAAACTTTTTGCTACTGATTCACTCAGCACGTGGGGTAGCGTATGGATTCCCAAAGATGCCAAGCGTGTGCTACTGCGCTACATCTCCACCGGCCACGGTGGCTGGGGCGAGGGTGACGAGTTCGTGCCTAAACAGAACACCATCCTTATCGATGGCAAGGTGGCTTTCACCTATACCCCTTGGCGGCAGGATTGCGGCTGCTACCGCGACCTCAACCCCGTGAGCGGCAACTTCTGGAACGGTCTTTCGAGTAGCGACTTCTCCCGTAGCGGCTGGTGTCCCGGCACCGCCACGCAACCCGTATACTTCGATCTCTCGCCCTGGGCCGACGGCAAGGAGCACACCCTCACCGTGGCCATCCCGCAAGGCAAGCCCGTGGAAGGGATGTTCAGCCACTGGGCCGTTAGTGGAGCATTAATCACTGAATACTAAACAAATAATAAATAAACAAGCAAAAATGAAGAAACTGATTGTTCTGGCCTTTGCGGCCATGATGATGACGACTGCCGCCTATGCGCAGGAACCCGCCCAGAAACAACACTGTGGAAACTGCAAACACCACCAGCAAACCGTTAGCCAGCAAGCCCAGCAGCCCCAGGTGACCACCGAAATCAAGGGCATTGACATGGCCATTGTGCGTGCCTTCCCCACAGTGGAGTATGTAAAGAAAGCCTCCATGTGGACCGAGGTCTACGACGCTCACCGCCAACTTCTTGGCTATGCTGTCTACAGCAAACCTTCTTCCAACGGCATCAAGGGCTATGCTGGCGAGACACCTGTCTTCATTGCCCTCGACAAGAACCAGGTGATTGCTGGAGTGTGGCTCCTCGAGAACCAGGAGACCCCCAAATTTGTCCAGCGTGTGGAGAATGCCGGCTACTTTAACAATTGGAACGGTTTGACCATCAAAAAGGCTCTGAAAAAGGAGGTCGACACCGTCAGCGGTGCCACCTTTACCAGCCGTGCCGTGGCCTTGAGTGTCCAGGCGGCGCTGAAGCAGTTATTGTAATCAAACTTTCATAAAGATACAAGGAAATGAAAATTAACGAAAGAATGAAGGTGCGCAATGTGGCGGGTGAGAACATCGTCATCATGCAGGGTGTCGAGGGTACTGACATGACACGCGTGGTGGCGCTCAACGAGAGTGCCCTGCTGCTGTATAACGCACTGACAGGACACGAGTTCGAGGTGAAGGATGTGGTGCGCCTGCTGGTCGACGAGTATGAGGTCGATGAAGAGGCAGCCCGCAAGGATGCCGAAGCCTGGGTGGCCGACATGAAGAAGAACAATCTCGTGGTGTGATGGCAGAGAGCCGTTTGAGTATTGGAGGATTGGGAATCAACATCACGGGAGGCGATTCCGTTGCGCGTGCTATGTCGTTGCCGGGCATGGAAGTATTTGTGTGTCCCGATGTCAAGGTCGACATCGAGGTGCGTCTCGATGTCCCCGCAATGCAGCCGCACTGCCGATTGCTGCACCAGTTCGGCATTGTCGACAACCGCATGCAATGCCGCTTCGGTGTAGATGCCGAGGGCGTGTACTACTACGAGTTCGGGAACCTGGGCTTCCTGCGTTACGACGACCGTCAACCTGCGGTGGTTGAAATCATGCCGTTGGCCCATTTGTCGGTGCTGCGGTTCGCGCTGTGGACGGCCTACTCCATTGCGGGATTGCGCTTAGGGGCGGTGCTGGTACATTCGTCGGTGGCGATGTGCGATGGGAAGGCGGTGATGTGCCTAGGCGAGAGCGGTACGGGCAAGAGCACACATACAAGATTGTGGATTAATAATATAGGAAGAGCATGGCTGCTTAACGACGACAGCCCCATCGTGAGGTATTCCGACGGCGAAGTGCGCGTCTATGGGTCGCCGTGGAGTGGCAAAACCGACTGCTATATTGCCGAGAACTATCCCATTGCGGGTTTCTTGCGCCTTGAGCAGAAGAAAGAGAATACCATCCGCCGGTTGGGTACTGTGGAGAGTTTCACCGCCTTGCAGCCCTCGTGTCCGCCTTGCATGGCCAAGGAGGAACGCTGCATGGATTTGCTGGTAGCATTCATTTCCAAGGTGATAGAGCGTGTACCTGTCTACCGCATGGGCTGCCTGCCCGATGCCGACGCAGCGCGCCTAAGCCATAAAACAATCATGGGATGAAGATAGCCAACGAGACATATTTTGCCTTGGTCGAGGAGCAACTGGCTGCTGGTGGACGAGTAAAAATCAACCTAATAGGCACCAGTATGCGGCCGACGTTGATTGCCGGTGACGAGTTGACGCTGGAGTCGGCTGGCGAGGTGGCTGTGGGCGACGTGGTGCTGTTCCGATACATGGGGCGCCATATCCTTCACCGCATCGTGGCCATCGAAGGCGACCACTACATCATGCGTGGTGACAACTGCATCTCCAACGAGATTGTCGGACGGGAGGACATCGTGGCAAAACTGGTGGCAGTGAAGAAACACAATAAGCTGAAACATTGGGTTGTGCGCTGGCTGGGACACAAGGGGCGCAAGCAGCTGCGCTGGTGGTATTTTGCCGGGTTGGCTTTCCTAATGTGGGCGCCGTTGAACGGCGTGGGCATCCCGTTGGACAACTATGTCCTCGGCCTCCGCATGGACCACCTGCTGCATGCGTCGGTGTTCATACCCTGTGCGTTGTTTGTCAGGGACTTTTATGGGGTGAACAGGGAGAAATGGGTTGTATGGCTCACGGCTGTCGCCGTCGGCATCGTCACCGAGACGATACAATGGCTGCTGCCCTACCGCGGGTTCGATATCAACGATATGATTGCCAACTTCCTCGGAGTGAGCCTTGGATGGTTGATAATTATATTTGTCAAACAACAATATAAAAGGAAATGAAAAAGATTATTTTGGCCTGTGCTATCATTCTGATGGCGGTTTCCTCGGCTTGCACAGAAAAGTCAGAACAAGCCAGCATTGTAGGGGAATGGGAAAGGACGTTTGAAGACAGCAGCTCGGCTGTTGTAAGGTACGATTTTCGTGATGACAATCATTTGATTTCCAAGATGATTACAGACGATGACTCCATTACAGAAAATGGATTGTGGTATTTGATGAGTGACACCCTTGTTTTATATAAGGAAAGGGAACCTGAGGAAGAACCAGGACAACCTGTTGTGATGATTGTTGAGAAGCTGACCCAAACTGAGATGTTTTGGAGGTATTTACGTGGTGGGGGACCAATAATCAAGTTGAGGAGATTGTAACATATATATAACTTAATTAAAGTTGTAAAATGAAAACAATGAAACTAATGCTGGCCATGACGGTAGTGGCCATGGGAGCTGTTTCCTGCGGCTCGAAGAGCGAGACACAGGCACCTAAGGTGCTGGTGGTTTACTATTCCCAGACGGGGAATACCAAAGCTGTGGCACAAGAGATTGCCACGAAGCTGGGTGCCGATATGGCTGAGGTCGAGGCGGTGATCCCATACGACGGCGATTTCGAGGCCACAATCGGCCGCTGCATGCAGGAGCGTGAAGCTGGAATTGCTACAGAAATCAATCCGTTGACTGTGAATGTGGCCGACTATGATATCATCTTCGTCGGTGCCCCAGTATGGTTCGGCGTCTTTGCTCCTCCGATGCTTACCTTCTTGAATCAGGTGGACCTGAGCGGCAAGAAGGTTGTCCCGTTCTGCACCTTCGGCAGCGGTGGCTTAGAATCAAGTGTCAAGGATTTTGCCAAGAAGCAGCCCAATGCCGAGATTATGCCTGGCTACGGTGTCCGTGCCGCCCGCATGGAGGCCATGCCCAAGGAGGTGGAGCAGTTCCTGCTGGCCAGTGGCTTTATCGAGGGTGAATATACTCCGCTTCCCGACTTCCCTGAGCAGCACGAGGTGAGTGCCGAGGAGGCCGCCATCTTTGACGCTGCCGTCGACGGCTATCCCATGATTCATGCCAAGGCCACGATGGTCGCCGCCCGCACCATTCCCGAGGGCATGGAATACCTCTTCACTGCCATCGACCTGCCTCGCGAGGAGAAAGCCGACATGCCTCCCACTGGCGAGATGAAGGTTTATGTGACCGTCGCCGAGGGTGAGACGCCAGTGTTTACGAAGGTGATTAGATAACTATTCCTTACCTGCCAATAGTCCGCAGGCGGCATCAATGTCCTGGCCGCGCGAGGCGCGGAGGGTGCAGATGACGCCATGACGATTGAGATAGTTCTGGAAGTCGGCGATGACCGACGGCAGGGAAGTTTTGAAGGGGGCTTCGGGTGACTCGTGAAACCGGATGAGGTTCACGCGGCAGTCGAGGCCCTTCAGCATGTCTACCAGTTTCTGCGCATGAGCGAGGTCGTCGTTCTCGCCGCGGAACATGGTGTACTCGAACGAGAGGCGGCGCTGGCCGCTCCAGTCGTACTCCCGCAGCAGGGCAAGCACCTGATTCAGCGGGAAAGCTTTCTGCACCGGCATCATGGCCATGCGCTCCTGCGGTACAGGGTTGTGGAGGCTCACGGCGAGGTGGCACGGGCTCTCGTCGAGGAAACGTTTCAAACCAGGGATGACACCCACGGTGCTGACGGTGATGCGTTTAGGACTCCATCCGAGACCCCAGTCGGCGGTAAGGACTTGAGTGGCAGCAAGGATGGCGTCGAGGTTGTCCATCGGTTCTCCCATGCCCATGAAGACCACGTTGGTCAACTGCTCAAACTCGGGGATGGAGAAGAGTTGGTTGAGAATGTCGCCCGCCGATAGGTTGCCGTGGAAGCCCTGCTTGCCGGTGACGCAGAAGCGACATCCCATCTTGCAGCCCACCTGACAGGAGACGCAGAGGGTGGCGCGACCGTCGTCGGGGATGAAGACAGCTTCAATAAAATGGCCATCGAGTACGGGGAAGAGGTATTTCTTGGTGCCGTCCTTGGAGACCTGGCAGCGCACGGGATGTTCGCGGCCGATGGTGGCTATCTCGTTCAGACGTGCTCGTTGGACTTTCGAGAGGTTGGTCATGGCGTCGATGCTGTCGGCGCGCTTCTTGTAGAGCCAGTCGCAGAGCTGCTTGGCCGTGAAGCGAGGAAATCCTTCATTAACGCACAGCTCTTGCAATTGTGCAAGGGTCATGCCCAGCAGGTTAAAAGTCCCATTCATAGTCGAGAGATTCGCCTTGGATTTCTTGCTGGAAATTGGAGCAGTCGAGTTCGATGGGGATGTTGGGCCGCTCGAAGTCGCCACGGTAGAACTTGATGTTGGGGTCTTTGTATATCTTCTCCATGTAGAGGCCGAAGATAGGCAGTGCCATAGCGGCGCCCTGGCCAAAAGTCATATTGCGGAAGTGGATGGAACGTACTTCACCGCCTGTCCAAACCGCAGTGGCCAGCTTGGGAGTGATGCCCACAAACCAGCAGTCAGAGTTGTTTTGCGTGGTGCCAGTCTTGCCTGCAATGGCGGTGGAATACTGGTTGAGATGGTATTTGTAGTTGAGACGCACGCCGGTACCGCTTTGCACCACGCCTTTCATCAATTCGAGCATCATGTAGGCCGTAGCCTCGTTGAGGGCCTCGCTGCGTTTGGCGGTGAAGCGTTCGAGCACCATGCCTTTGTTGTCCTCTATGCGGGTGATGAAGATGGGTTCCACGTATTCTCCCTTATTGGCGAAGGTGGCCATAGCGCCAGCCATCTCGGCCACGGTGATTTCAGGCGTTCCCACTGCGATGGCAGGTACGGCATCGATGGGGCTGCGCACGCCCATCTTGCGGGCGATGTCGACCACCTGCTCGGGCGAGCCTTGCTTCATGAGGTAGGCCGAGACCCAGTTGATGGAGTGGGCAAGGGCCCATTTGAGAGTCACCATCTCGCCCTCGCGCTCATGCGAGGAGTTCTTGGGACACCAGTCTGGCTGTCCCCACACCTCGAAGCAGACCTCAGAGTTGGGCACCTCGGTACAGGGGTACATGCCAAGGTCCTGCAAAGCCATTGTGTAGACGAAAGGCTTGAAGGTGGAGCCTACCTGACGGTGGCTCTGCACGTTGTCGTATTTAAAGAAGCGATAGTTGATGCCACCCACGTAGGCACGGACATAGCCCGTACCGGGTTCGACGGACATGAGACCCGCGTTGAGGAATTTCTTGCAGTAGATGAGCGAATCCCATGGCGACATGGTGGTATCCTTGGTGCCTTTCCAGGTGAAGACACGCATCTTCACTTTCTTGTTGAAAGCTTCGCGGATTTCCGTTTGACTCAGACCCTCGGCCTTGAGGTTGCGGTAGCGGTCGCTGTTCTTCATAGCATGGACAAGGAGCTTCTCTTGCTGCTCATTGCTGATGTCGCAGAAGGGGTTTCCCTTGCGTGCTTTGAGTTCACGCTCGAAAGCGGGCTGTATTTCCTTGCTGAAATGCTCGCGCACGGCCTGTTCGGCATAGCGTTGCATGCGGCTGTCGATAGTGGTGTAAATCTTCAGGCCGTCCTTGTGGACGTCGTAGTAGTCGCCGTTGGGCTTGCGGTGGTGCTTGCACCAGTCTTTCATATAGGCACGGAGGTATTCGCGCAGATAAGGTGCCTGGCCGTCGTTGTGTGTTTGCGGCGTGTAGCGCGACATATCGATGGGCTTCTCTTTGTAGAGCGCCAAGCTGTCGTCGCTGAGGTAGCCGTAGTGGTTCATCTGTGCCAGTACCACGTTGCGACGCTCTTTGGCGTTGTCGGGATGCAACACGGGGCTGTAGGTGGTGGGGGCTTTGAGAAGACCGACAAGAATGGCAGCTTCGTCAACGTCGAGTTCTGCCGGTGTCTTGTCGAAGAAGGTCTTGGCTGCGGTCTTCACGCCGAAGGAATTGCTGCCGAAGTCCACCGTGTTAAAATACATGGTAATGATTTCCTGTTTGGAATAGTTGTGTTCCAGCTTGACGGCCACTACCCACTCGCTAAGTTTCGAGAAGACGGTGCCGCGGCTGACGTTTACCTCGCGCATCTTGTAGAGGTTTTTGGCCAGCTGCTGTGTGATGGTGCTGCCGCCGCCCGAAGAGCCGTGACGGCCTAGGACGGTCTTGAAAAGCACGCGGAAGAGGCTGCGTGCGTCGATGCCTGAGTGGTTATAGAAGCGCACGTCCTCGGTGGCGATAAGGGCATTGACCAGATTGGGCGACAATTGGTCGTAGGTGACATTGGAGCGATTTTCAAAGCCTATGTAGCCCAGCACCTCGCCATCGTCGCAGATAATCTCCGAGGCTTGCAGGCTGTGGGGATTTTCGATATCCTCGAATTGCGGCATATCGCCAATCCATCCTATGGAGAGGAAGAAGAAGAAGAGGAATACGAATGCCCATAGACCTCCGAAGGTCCACCATAGGTATTTGATATATTTCGGGCGTTGTGCCGAGCTAGATTTTTTCATCATAACACTAATTCATGTTGCTGTATTCAATCCTGAAACCGATGTGCTCCAAACCGGTGATGGCACTGTCGCGCATGCCGTTGGTGATGGCGAAGTGATAGTTGCCCGGCATGGGGAAGCGTGCGTTGCGGCGGAAGAAATAGCGGGTGTCCACATAGCGTCCCGAGCGTTTACCGAGCCACTGCCCCGAGGGGTCGGCCAAGGGGTATTCCATGGTGTCGCGGGCCATGCTTCCGTCGGGGAAGGTGGTGTTGATGAAGAGAAAGGTGTTGCTGTAGGGGTAGCTGACGCTGTTGCGCACCTCAACGAGGAAGTTGAAGATAAGCGAAGTATCCTTTACCTCAACGTCGAAACAAGCGCTATCGGCCGGCAGCCATCCGTCCTCGTTCACATCGACATACTCCGAGTAGTAGACGGTGCCGTCGCACGAGGCCATTAGTATCGGCATCAAAAATGCCACAAGGTATAGCGTGATTCTTTTCATTGCATTAGTTTCTTCTGTCGCGACCGCCGCTGCGACGGGGTTGGTCGTTGTTCTCCCGACGTGACTTGCCTTCCTGTTTCGCCTGCTTGGCTTGCTCTTGCTGGCGGAGCTGCTTGGTGGCGTGACGTTCTTCGCGGGCCTTACGGTCGCGCTCGCGGCGTTCTCCACGGTCGCCGTTGCCGCGGTCGTTGTGGAAGTCGTGCTGCGGACGCTCACGGCGGTCGCCTTTGGAATCGCGTCGTTCGCCCTTCTCTCTTCTCATTTCACCTTTCTCATTTCTCTTCTCTTCGCCCACCACGCCGTTGCCGCCTTCGGTCAGACGCTGGATTTCGCGCTCCACCTCCTCGTTGGTACTCTCCTGTGCCAGGGCGCTGGTCGACATCAGCTCCACCTGGTAGTCCTCGAGTTTCTCGGGATATTCCTGACGGCGATTCATGTCGATGATGGCCTTCACATCTTCGGCCTTGACGGCGATGAGGTCGTTCTCGCCCTCGTAGGCATACCACATGATGCCGCGGAAGACATCGGTCTTCTTGTACAAGGCCAAGCCTTTCTTGAAGCGGATGGCTTGGTTGGCCGGCGGGAATTTCCTCAGGGCGTCGGCGTAGACCTCGTACTCGAAGTTGAGGCAGCATTTCAGCTTGCCGCACTGGCCCGCCAGCTTCTGCGGGTTAGGCAGTATCTGCTGGGTCTTGGCCGAAGAGGTGGTGACACTCTTGAAAGTTGTCAGCCATGTTGAGCAGCACAGTTCGCGGCCGCAGGTGCCAATGCCGCCCACCTTGCCCGCTTCCTGGCGCACACCTATCTGTTTCATCTCGATTCGCACGTGGAACTCTTCGGCAAGGACCTTGATGAGTTCACGGAAGTCCACGCGTTCGTCGGCGGTGTAGTAGAAGATGGCTTTCGAGTGGTCGCCTTGGAACTCCACATCGTTCACCTTCATATCCAATCCCATATCAGCCACGATGCGGCGTGTGCGCAGCAGGGCCTGACGCTCTTCCTTGAGGGTGTCGGCCCAGCGGTCGATGTCGGCTTCTTTGGCGCGACGGAAGAGTTTCTTGATGTTTTCCGACTCGGGGTTGATTTTGTGTTTGCGCATTTGGAGGCGGCAGAGTTCGCCAGTAAGGCAGACGATGCCCACGTCGTGACCCGGCTGTCCTTCCACTGCCACAATGTCGCCCTCGGTCACTTCCAAACCGTCGGGCAGGCGGTAGAAATCCTTGTGGTTGTTCTTGAAACGCACCTCCACACAGTCGAAGGGACGGTCGGTGGGTTGGCGTATGCCAGCCATCCAGTTGGTAGACGTCACCTTCGAGCAGCTCTGGCGTTCGCAGCTGCAAACAGGCTTGTAGCATTCGGGCTTGTGGTTGCAGCCACGCGAGAGATAGATGGGCTCTTCGTATTTCACCCACGGGATGTCGGGTTCTGGCTCCAGGTAAGGGTCCAGCTGACTCTCCTCGCTGTGGTATTCCTCCACCTCGGGGTTCTCGCGTTCGATGTTTTTCTTCTCCTGATGCTCCTTGCGGCGCGCTTTCATAAAGTTGGCCACATCCTCAGCGGTGGCCACAGTCTCTTCCTCGTCGATAACGATATCGTCGGGCAGCTTGATTTCCTCTGTCTTGGGGAGGACTGCCTCGTCGGGAATTATCTCTTTCTTGTCTTTCTTTTCTTCCATTGATTAACGTTTTTTCAATGCCTTGCTCATGCGAAACGACAGCTCCATCAGCGCAATCTTGGCGTAGGCGTTGCGCTCGGTGGCGAAGATGGCGTCGTTCAAGGCTTCTTCTATTAGTGCTATATTGTTGACAGTAATCATTTTGGGGAACTGGGCATCAAATTTCTCGTCGCCCGAGCCGAGGTGGCATTCCACGCCGGCAGCGCTGTTGAGGAAGCAGTCGCGCATCACCTTCAGCGCATATTGCAGAAACAGCTTCAGCTGCTCGCGGTTCAGGCCGGCCATCTTGTCCACCTGAGCCGAGAGCTCTTTCATTTTCAGCTTGAAGAGCATCCTCAGCCAGGAGACCAGCATCTCGGCAAACTCCGCATTGTTTTCCTCTTTTCTCTTTCCACTTTCCACTCGCAAGGTTTGCACACGGCTCTTGATGGTGGGCAGCAGGCGCTCATCGCTCTCGCACACCAGCATGATGAGCGTCCCGGGCAGTGGCTCCTCGAGGGTTTTGAGCAGCTTGTTGGCAAAGCTTTCGTTCATCTTCTCGGCCATCCACACCACCATCATCCTCCAACCGCCCTCGTAGGCTTTGAGGCTCAGGTCCGACACCACGCCGTCGGCATCCAGCTCGCGGATGAGACCTTGTTTGTTCTCGATGCCGAGAGTTTCGTACCAATCGTCGATGTTGCCGCTTCCCTGCGTCTGTAGCATGAAGTCGCGGAACTCCCCCTGAAACTCGCCGCTCCACGGTTTCTCCTTCACCCTCGACGTGGTGGCGGTGGGGAAGATGAAATGCAGGTCGGGGTGCATCAGCGATGCTATCTTCTTGCAACTCGGGCACTCGCCGCACGAATCGGCATGCAGCTCTCCGTCGCTGTGATGCTGACGGTTCTCGCAGCACAGATATTGCAGGTAGGCCCACGCCAGAGGCATGGCCGTCGCGGCCTCGCCGAGCAGCATCTGGGCGTGGCTCACACGGCCGCTGTCGATAATCGAAGTCAGCCGATTAATGGTATCTCGTTGTCCTACAATGTCTTTAAACTGCATACTTATTCACATTAAACTTGCAAATATACTACTTTTTTCGTATTTAAATGTGAAAATATTTATAAAAAGTCGTTTTGTTTATTAACGACTCATTTTCAGTGAATTGCATATTTAGTCGGACTTGATTTGTAACTGCCTGATACTTAGTACCATCTCCGTATCAAGTCCGACTCAACTCCGAGTCAACTCCGAGTCAACTCCGACCACCGTCGGAGATGGTTCGGAGTTGATACGGAGAAGATACGTTTTTTATGTAAATTTCACAATAAATATTCTCTTTCTGCGTTACGGGAGATAGTAAAATACTAAATAACTAAAACTCACGAAATGGATAATCTGCCCGCAATATTTATGGATTTGGCTATCATACTGGTGGCTGCTGGAGTGATAACGGTGGTGTTCAAGTGGTTAAAGCAGCCGTTGGTACTTGGATATATTCTGGCGGGCTTTTTCATTGGTCCTTACTTCCCCTGGTTCCCGGCCATCACCGATGCCACCAATATCCATGTTTGGAGCGACATCGGCATCGTCTTCCTGATGTTCGGTTTAGGTTTGGAATTCAGCATCAAGAAGTTGAAGAAAGTGGGCGCCACGGGAGCCATCACGGCCATCACCGAGTTGGCCATCATGTTCCTCATCGGCAGCTCGGTGGGCAAGTTGCTGGGCTTCGGCTCTATGGAATGTACCTTTCTGGGTTGCATGCTCTCCATCTCCTCCACGAGCATCATCATCAAGAGCTTCGACGACATGAAGCTGAAACAGCAGAAGTTCACCTCGACGGTGACGGCGGTGCTGGTGGTTGAAGATTTGGTGGCGGTGTTGCTGTTGGTGGTGTTGGGCACAGTGAGCGTGAGCAAAAGCTTCGACGGTGGTGCGCTGGTGGGTCAGATGGTGAAGCTGGCATTCTTCCTGGTGGCGTGGTTCATCTTTGGCATCTATCTGATACCTACGTTCCTGCGCTGGATGCGCAAGTATATGAGCGAGGAGACACTGCTCATCTTGGCCGTGGGTCTCTGCTTCGGAATGGTGGTGTTTGCGGCGCAAGCCGGCTTCTCCACCGCTTTGGGTGCGTTCGTCATGGGTACCATCCTCAGCGAAACCATCGAGGCCGACGTCATCCACCGCATCGTCACCCCCTTGAAGAACCTTTTCGGTGCCATCTTCTTCGTCTCCGTGGGTATGCTCATCCAACCATCGGTGCTGGTGGAGCACTGGTTGACGATATTGGTTATCGCCCTGACCGTGATAGTATTCAAGAGTCTGTCGGCCACCATCGGTGTCACCCTCAGCGGCCGTCCGCTGAAGACTGCCGTGCAGAGCGGTTTCTGTTTCTGCCAGATAGGCGAGTTCTCCTTCATCATCGCAGGCCTGGGTATGACCATCACGGGATTCAACCAGGATCTTTATCCCATCATTGTCTCCGTCTCCATCCTCACCACTTTCGTCACTCCCTACATGATCAAGGGTGCTTTGCCGTTCTACAACTGGATTGAACCCAAAATTCCATCAGGCATCAAGTATCGGTTGGAGCAGTATTATGAGCATGCCAACCGCGACGGTGGCAACAAGGCCAACCTCAAGACCTTCATGCGCAAGCAGCTCACCAACATCCTCATCCACGGTGTCATCTTGGCGGCTATGGCGCTGCTCTCCACATCCTTGCTGCGCCCGTTCCTCGACACACTGTTTGCCGATTGGCATATCCCGCAGATTTGGAGCCGACTCACCGGTATGGTCGGCACCGTGCTCCTCATGTCGCCGTTCCTGTGGGCTATGGCGGTGAAGAATGTCAACAGAGACAGGCTGAAGTTGATGTTTGAGACCTACCGTCACAGCCAGGCGGTAATCATCCCCATGCTGCTGCTGCGCTACTTTGTGGCGCTGTTCTTCGTGGGTTTGGTGGTGGGCAGCTATGTCAACCTCGCCGTGGGCTTCCTTATGGTCATCGCTTTCATGGTGGTGATGGGGTCACTCTTCTCGCGCAAGGCCAACGGCTTGTATTCGCAGATTGAGGAGCGGTTCTTCAGCAACTTTAATTCGCGCCAGGCACAAACCTCGTTCCGCATCCCCAAGGGCATGGAGAACGAATTCTGCATGGAGCGCCTCCGCATGACGCAATACTCGCCTCTGGCGGGCAAGACACTCCAACAGGGCAACCTCCGCGACCGCTACGGTGCCAACATCGTCACCATCGAGCGCGGCGACGACATCATCGACCTCCCGGGCAAGGAAGACCTCATGATGCCGGGCGACCTCCTGACGGTTATCGGCACCGAAGAGCAGGTGTCCAAGATTCGCGCCGACATCGAGGTCGAGGCCGACATGCTGGTTCACGACCGCTCCGACCACGAGCTGCACATGTACCGCTACCGTGTCGACACCGACGGCCCTCTCTGCGGAATGGCAATCAAAAACTCCGCCCTCTCGCACCACCGCGCCATGGTCATTGCCATCGAAAGGGGTGGCAGCAAGATTGTCAACCCCGAACGCGACATCGTCTTCACGCCGGGCGACATGATTTGGTTCATCTCGCCCGAGGAGATGACTCTTAAAGGATTTGAAAGTAAACTGATAAAAATATGATGAAGAAAAAACTTATAGGACTCATAGGACTCATAGGACTTATAGGTCCTATGACCCCTATCGCCTATGCCCAAAACACAGACCGTGGTTTCGAGATTGCCAAGAATCTGGAGATTTTCTCCTCAGTGTACAAGAACTTGAATCAGAACTATGTCGATGATGTCGACCCGGGCAAGACCATCAAGGTGGCCATCGACGCCATGCTCTCTTCCCTCGACCCCTACACCAACTATTTCCCCGAGAGCGACATCGAGGATGTGAAGCTTCAACTGCTGGGTGAATACGGCGGCGTGGGTGCCATCATCATCCAGCGTGGCGACTCGGTTTATATCTCCGAGCCTTACAAAGGGCTTCCCGCCGACGAGGCGGGCCTCAAGGCCGGCGACCGCATCGTGTCCGTCAACGGCGAGAGCACCAAAGGCAAGAAGACTTCCGACGTGAGCGGCGCCATGCGTGGCCAAGCCGGCACGCAGGTGACATTACGACTCGAGCGCGACGGCAAGGAATTCGAGCGTACCCTCACGCGCCGCGAGATAAAGCTGCCCAACGTGCCCTATTCCGGCTTTGTGGGTGACGGCAGCGTGGGTTATATCAAGCTCGACGAGTTCACCACCGATGCTGCCAAGAATGTCCGCGAAGCTTTTGTGCGCCTCAAGAAGGAGAATCCCTCCATGCGCGGCATCATCCTCGACCTCCGCGGCAACGGTGGCGGCTTAATGAACGAGGCCGTTGACATCGTCAACATCTGGGTTCCACGTGGCACCTTGGTTGTGGAAACCAAGGGGAAGGTGGCCTCCAAGAATATGAAGAGCTACACCCGCCTCCAACCCGAAGATACCGAGATTCCCCTGGCCGTCATCATCGATGGGGGCTCGGCATCGGCCAGCGAGATTGTCAGCGGCAGCCTTCAGGACCTCGACCGCGCTGTCATCATTGGCCAGCGTAGCTTTGGAAAGGGTTTGGTGCAGAATATCCTGCCTATGCCTTACAACAGCCAGATGAAGGTCACCGTCTCGAAATACTACATCCCCAGCGGCCGCTGCATCCAAGCCATCGACTACAGCCACCGCGACGAGAACGGACGTGCCCTCAAGGTGCCCGACTCACTCAAGACCGCCTTCAAGACCCGCTCAGGCCGCACCGTCTACGACGGCTTCGGCATCGAGCCCGACATCGAGGTGGAACCCGAATATATGTCCAACCTCGGCATGGCACTGGTACAGAAGCTGCTGGTGTTCGACTATGCCACGCTTTTCTATCGCTCGCACAGCGCGATAGCCCCTGCTGCCGACTTCGAAATCTCCGACGAGGTCTATGCCGACTTCTGCCGTTTCCTCAAGGAGAAGAACCTCACCTATAGCACCGCCACCGAACACTACATCAAGGACCTGCGCGAGGTGGCCAAGCAAGAGAAGTATTCCGATGCCATCGAGCAGCAGCTCAAAGAGATGGAGTCGCGCCTCGCCACCGAGAAGGAGGGCGACTTGCAGAAGCACCGCGACGAGGTCTGCGAGATGCTCAAGGCCGAGATTCTCACTCGCTACTACTATGACGAAGGCCGCCTCGCCGGTGCACTCAAGACCGACAAGATGGTCCTCCGCGCTATCGACGAACTACAGAAGTGAGGACAGTTGTCCATAGAAAAATTTACCTCGTGCTACTGACCCTTCTGGGAGGCTGCATGGTCACTTCCATCGGCATGTCCAATGTCGTGTGGCCGTTGCTGCTGGCCAACTGGGTTTTGGAAGGGCGCTGGCGCGAGAAATGGCAGATGGCACGCAGCAGCCGTCTGCTTCATGCCGTTGCCGTTCTCTTTCTCCTGCATGCCGTGGGGCTGCTATGGACCTCCAACTTTGCCGCCGGACTTCATGTCATGGAGCGCCTCCTGCCTTGGCTGGCGGTGCCTCTGGTAGTGCTCACTACCCCTCCGCCCGAAGGCCGCGCACGCAACACAATATTAGGTCTTTATGTGGGTACTGTCTTCGTGGTCACCGTCATCGGCCTTGTCCGATGGCTCACTATCCCCGACCTGCCTTACCGCGACATCGTCCCCTTCATCTCCCACATCCGCTTTGCCCTCAATGTATGCCTGGTACTCTTTATCCTTGTTTCTGGACACAAAAATCTCAATTTTCAATTTTCAATTTTCAATTTACTTCTCATTCTCTGGTTTCTCGCCTTCCTGTTCCTGCTGCGCTCCTACACTGCCTTCGCCGTCCTACTGATGGCCTCGCTCGTGGTGGTGCTCCACCTGCGTCGCCGCTGGCTGTGGCTCGCCGTCTGGCTGGCCGTGGTGGGAGGCATTGCGGCCTATGTAGCCATTGAATACAGAAATTATTACCGACTCTCATCCATCGCCACTGAGCCTTTGCGGACGTTCACCGCCGCCGGACGCCCCTACGAGCATCGCCAGGACGGATTGGTCGAGAACGGAAACTATGTCAACAACTACCTCTGCCAGGAGGAATTGCGCCTCGCGTGGCCGAAGCGCAGCCGTGTGCCGCTCGACAGCCTCACCGCCTCGGGCTACAGTGTTGAAGCATCCCTCATCCGCTATCTCAACACACTCTCGCTGCCCAAGGACAGCCTCGGCGTCATGACCCTCACTGCTGCCCAGATTAGAGAGGTAGAGAACGGCATATCCAACCCCGTCTATATCCACGGGTCGCTGCCGCGCAAGATGCTCTATGTCATCTTCTTCGAGTACGAGAACTACCGTTGCTACCGTGCCGTCGAGGGATTCTCCATGCTTCAGCGTTTCGAACTATGGACCGCAGCCACGCACATCATCGCCCAACACCCCTGGACGGGTGTCGGCACCGGCGACCTCAGCGACGCTATGGAGGAGGACTTCCGCTTTACCAACTCGCCCCTCCAGAAGTCGGAACTCTTGCCTCACAACGAATACCTTACGCTGACAGCCATGCTGGGCATCCCGGCCTTTGTGCTGTTGGCGTTCTTCTTCCTGCGTGCTGCTCCGCGACTACGCCGTCAGGGGTTGCTGATGGTGGCTTGGACCGTTGCCATCCTTGTCTCCTGCCTCACCGAAAACACCCTCGACTCCCTCGCCGGCATCCTCTTCTCCACCTGGTTTATGGCCTTCCGCAAGACCTAATACAGAAGGTACGTGTATCACGTTGAAAAACTTTTGGGAGCCTCTTTACAATATTTCGGCTTTTTTTGTGTTATTAGGGATAATTATTGTAATAACACAACGTGTACGAATACCACACCTTGCCTAACGGCATCAAGATAATACTGAGCCACACGCTGTCGAGGGTGACCTATAGCGGTGTATATATCAACATGGGCTCGCGCGATGAGGTGGGCATCGACGAGGGCATGGCGCACTTCATCGAGCACTCGCTTTTCAAGGGCACCGAGCACCGCAAGGCATACCACATACTGAACCGCATCGACGGCGTAGGTGGCGAACTCAACGCCTTCACCACCAAGGAGGAAACCTGTGTCTATGCTTCGTCTTTGAGTGAGCATCTGGAACGCTGTCTGGAACTGTTTGCCGACATTCTGTTCCACAGCACGTTTCCGTTGAACGAAATTGAGAGGGAAAAAGATGTTGTGCTGGAAGAAATCAACAGCTACAACGACAGCCCTTCGGAACTCATCTACGACCAGTACGAAGAACTGGCCTACGAGGGGCATCCGCTGGCGCACAATATCCTGGGCACCAAGCGCAATGTAAAGAAATTTACGTCCGAGCGACTGCGCCGCCACATGGAGCGGAATTACACGCCGGAACGGATGGTGGTCACCGTGAGCGGTAACGTGAAGATGGAGCGACTGGTGAGGATTTGCGAGAAGCATTTCGGCGGTTTCCAGAACACTCCGAGCATTCAGAATACTCGGAACTCCAAGCCGGAGTTTCATGTCTTCGACCGCCATATCAACCGTCACACGCATCAGGCGCACCTGCTCATCGGCTGCGAAGCCCCCGACATCTACCATGCTGACAAGACGGCTTTCACCTTGCTGAACAATATCCTCGGCGGCCCGGCGATGAACTCGCGCCTCAACGTGGCCATCCGCGAGCGTTACGGATTCTGCTACAATATCGAGTCTCAGTTTGTACCGTTCTCCGACACAGGCTTGTTCTATATCTATGCTGGCGTGGATCTCGATGCCGAGGAGAAGGCGCGCCGCCTGATTACCGACGAGCTGTTGCGCATGGCCGAGACTCCACTGACAGAACGCCAGCTGAGGTCAGCACAACGTCAGATGATTGGCCAGATGGCCATCAACGACGACTTCGGTATGAACGAGATGCAGAGCATCGGCAAAGCATACCTAAGCTACGACCACGTGAACACCCTCGAAGAGATGAACGCCGACCTGCTGTCGGTGACGCCTGCTGACCTGCTGCGCGTGGCACAGGAACGTTTCCTTCCCGAAAAATTTAGCACACTGGTATATGGTAATTGACTATCCTTGGTATTTCGTTCTGCTCTGCCTGCTGGCAGGCGCCGCCTATGCCGCGGGTTTCTACTATATGGGGCACCTCCGTTTCGGCAAGGGTGTTAACGCATTGCTGGCTGGGCTGCGGTTCGTGGCGGTGACAACCATTGCCCTATTGCTGCTGGCACCGGTGGCCAAGCGCACGGTGCACGAGAGGCAGAAGCCGCGGGTGGTGCTGGAGGAAGACTGCTCGTTGTCGGTGCAGATGAGTGCCGACTCGGCCTTCACGCTGATGGACCTCTGGGACGACCTGGAGGCAGCAGGATGCCAGTTGATGCTCAATGCCGATGCCTCCCACGCGGAACAGACCGACCTGGGTGAGTTGCTCGACAGGATTTCGCCCGATGTGATGGCTGTCGTGCTGTCGTCGGACGGTATCAATAACCGCGGTCAGAATCCCACCACAGTAGCCGAACGGCTGGGAATACCCGTCTACACCGTGGCCTTGGGTGACACCACGCCGCGTCGCGATGCCGCTCTGCGCAACATACGCCACAACCGTATCGCCTACCTCGGCAACTCGTTCCCGGTGGAAATCACCATCGGTGTCCACCGCTTGAAAGGGCGCACAGCCCGGCTCACCATCGCCGATGGCCGCGGCAAGAATGTGGCGCAGCAGCAGGTTGCATACGATGACGATGATTTCAGCTCCACGATGACCTTCAGCATCCCGGCCGAGGCCAAGGGCTTGCAGAAATATGTGGTCAGGTTGTCGCTGGTGGAGGGCGAGGTGGAGCCTACCAACAACGTGCAAACCCTTTATGTGGATGTCATCGATGGCCGTCGCAAGGTGGTCATTGTAGGCAACGCCCCGCATCCCGACCTCGCGGCACTGAAGCAAGCCGTGGAAAGCAACCCCAACTACGAAGCAGAGGTGATGCTGGCGGATAATGGAAAGCTGAAAGTGGAAAATGATGTAAGCCTTGCAATTCTTCACAATCTGCCATCGGCAACGCACCAAATACCCAAGGAACTGGAGAACCTGCCGCAGGTGTTCGTTATTGGCTGCCAGACCGACCTGCCGCGCTTCAATGCCCTGCATACAGGACTGGAAATTGTCTCGAAAGTGAAGAAAAGCAGCGAGGTGACTGCTGTCTACAACGACCGCTTCTCGCACTTCAACTTCGATGCCACCGACGGCGAGGCCATCGAGCAGCTGCCGCCGTTGGATGCACCTTTCGGCGAGGGCAAGGCTTCGGTCTCGTTGCAGTCGCTCCTCACCGCCCGCCTAGGCAGCATCGACACCCGCCAGCCACTGGTGGCCGCCTTGGCGCAGGGACGACAGCACAAGGTCTTTGTATGGGGTGAGGGACTATGGAAATGGCGTCTGGCAGACTACCTCAACAATAGCTCACATGAGCATTTCGACCGTCTGGTGAGCCAGATAGTGAACTTCACCGCCGTCACCGACCAGCGCGAACGATTCATCGTAGAGACCGAGCGCCACTATTCCGATAACGACAATATCGTGGTGGGCGCGCAACTCTACAACGATGCCTACGAGCCTTTCAATACGCCCGACGCCACCTTCTCGCTTATGGGCGATTCCGTCAAGGGCGACTTCAACTTCAGTCGCGACGGTGACGGCTACAGCCTCGCGCTGGGACGTCTGCCCGAAGGTCTTTACCGCTATACCGCCAAGACGCAATACAATGGCGAGACGCTCACCACCGAAGGCTCCTTCGCCGTCGAAGCACTGCACCTGGAGCAGGCCAACCTCACGGCCGACCACGCCCTGTTACGCTCCATCAGCGCCATCACCGGAGGAAAGATGTATTACCCCGACCAACTGGATGAGCTACGTGACGAACTAACCTCACTCAAGCCCGTCATCTATACCCACACACGCTTCTCCGAGCTGCTGAACCTGCCATGGGTGCTGATATTGATAGTCCTGCTGCTCGGCGCCGAGTGGGTGCTGCGCAAATATCACGGTGAGATATGAAAATAAAGGGCATAGTTGGCGAAGCGGCAACGCTAGTGAGCGGCAATGTGCTGGCGCAGGTCATCACGCTGCTGGCCTATTTCGTGCTCACCCGCATCTACACGCCCGACGATTATGGCCTCTTCAATATCTTCTATTCCTACATCGAGGTGCTTATCATCTTCAGCACCTGCAAGTACGAGCTGGCTATCGTGGTGGCCGACGACGAGCGCGAGGCTTCGGCGGTGGCACGTTTTGCCCTGCGGCTCAACGCGTTTGTCTCGGTGGGATTGCTTACGGTGGCACTGCTGCTGTGGCTCACGGGGGCCCTTCCAGGCAACTTCGCCCTGCTAGGGTGGATGGTGCTGCTCATCCCGCCGATGGTCTTCTTCTGTGGCACCTCGCGCATATACAGTTTCCTATACAACCGTTTCCACCGCTATGCCATGATTGCTGTCTCTGACAATGTCAATGCCGGCACCGGTGCCGTGATGAAGGTAGTGCTGGGACTGCTGGGGTTCTCCCAAAGCGGATTGCCGGTGGGCACAGTGATAGGACAGGCAGCCTCGAACATCAACTACCGTCTGCGGCTGCGCTCACTTGCGTTGCCCAAGTCTACGGCTGCCGAGGGCAAGGCTGCTGCCCGAAAGCACCGCAATTTCCCCTTCTATGTGGCCACGAAGGACCTCGTCAACACCTTCTCCTCCAACCTGCCGTTCCTTTGGGCGGCTCTCTATTTCGACCGTGCCGAGATAGGTCTCTATGGCTTGGCTCTGACCTTCACACTGCAACCTGTCAATATCCTCAGTGCCGCCTTCGAACGTGTGCTCTATGCCCGCACTGCCGAGGCAGTGCGCAACCATCAGCCCGCCATGCATTTACTACGACGTTTCCTTGTGCTGCTGCTGGCGGTGGCGGTGCCGGTATGTGTGCTGGCATGGTTCCTCGCCGAGCCGCTATTTGTCTTCTGCTTTGGCGACCGCTGGCAGGGCTGCGGCATCTATGTTCAGGCGCTGTTGCCGTTGGCCTTGCTGGGGTTGTGCTCCACCTCCCTGATGTTCATCCCCAATGTCTTCTCCACCCAGCGCACCGAGTTTGGCTTCTTCCTGGTGCTGGTGGTCTTGCGAGTGACGGCCATCGCCGTGGGCATCGGCGCAGGCAATTTCCTGTTGGCGATAGTCCTGTATGCAACAGCAGGGACGCTTATCCATGCGTCCCTGCTGCTGTGGTACCTGTGGCAGGTGCGTCGCTACGAGCGCACGCTTACCAGTTGAATTTCAAGAAGAATACTTGCGGGTCTTCAAGATTGGCACCCTTGCCCACGGTGACTTTATAAGTACCTGTGTGAGCACCCTCATGGAATGAGGGATAGAGGTGAATCTGGATGGCCTTCTCGTCGGTCCCGGGAGCCAGGTCAATGGCATTGGAGGTGTAAGGCAGGTTGTGCGGCTCGCAGACTCCGTAGCAGATGGGAGCGTCGACACCCATGGAGGCGGGGCCCTCGGTAAGCTCCACCTTGAACACACGCTGCACGGTGACATTGCTCTTGTTCTTCACAAAGAATTCTGCATCGCTGTCGTCGTTGTCAATTTCCTCTTGTGTGAGGGTGTAATCAACGGTGGTACCGGCAGCCACAGCTCGTCCATTGTAGAGAATTTCGAACGTAGTCGACTCCTCATAAGTCTGCTGCTCAGGCTCATCCGTTTCCTTGTCGTCATCCTTCTTGCAGGCGACAAAACCAACCATAGCCATCGTCATGACAGCGGCCATCATCATTTTGAAAGTCTTTTTCATTTTTCTTTAAGTTATAATATGTTTAATCCAATTTCAGTACTGCGAGGAAGGCGCTCTGTGGCACCTCCACATTGCCCACCTGGCGCATGCGTTTCTTGCCTTCCTTCTGTTTCTCCAAAAGTTTTCTTTTACGTGTAATGTCGCCGCCATAGCATTTGGCAGTCACATCCTTGCGCACCTGGCGCACCGTCTCGCGGGCGATGATTTTGCTGCCGATGGCGGCCTGGATGGCCACGTCGAACTGCTGGCGCGGGATGAGATCCTTGAGCTTCTCACACATCTTGCGGCCGATGGGGTAGGCATTGTCGACATAGGTGAGGGTGGAGAGGGCGTCGACGGGGTCGCCGTTGAGCAGTATCTCCAGCTTGACGAGCTTCGAGGGCTGGTAGCCGTTGATGTAGTAGTCGAACGAGGCGTAGCCTTTCGAGATAGACTTCAGCTTGTCGTAGAAGTCGAACACCACCTCGCCGAGCGGCAGGTCGAATGTAATCTCGATGCGGTCAGTGGTGAGGTAATTCTGGTTTTTCAGGATGCCACGTTTGTCCATGCAAAGTTTTATTACTGGCCCTATGAAGTCGGCCTTGGTGATAATTTGTGCGTGGATGTAAGGCTCGTACACCTCCGCGATATTGTTCGGTTCGGGCATGCCCGAGGGATTGTAGACGTCGATTTCCGTGCCGTTAGTGAGCTTCACCTTGTACTGTACGTTGGGTACCGTTGTAATGACGTCCATGTTGAATTCGCGGGTCAGACGCTCCTGCACAATCTCCATGTGCAGCAGACCGAGGAATCCGCAGCGGAAGCCGAAGCCCAGGGCCAGCGAACTCTCGGGTTCGAAAGTGAGGCTGGCGTCGTTCAATTGCAACTTCTCTATGCTAGCGCGAAGTTCCTCATAGTCATCGGTATCAACGGGATAGACACCCGCGAAGACCATCGGCTTCACAGCCTCGAAACCTTCGATGGGCTTCTCGCAGGGAGCATCAACATGGGTGATGGTGTCACCTACGCGCACCTCCTTCGATGTCTTGATGCCGGAGATGATATAACCCACATTGCCAGCACTCAGCTGTTTGCACGGCTCCATGTTCAGGCGCAGCACGCCCACCTCGTCGGCGTCGTACTCCTTGCCTGTGGAGAAGAACTTCACGTGGTCGCCGGTTTTGATGGTGCCGTTCATGATACGGAAGTAGCTGATGATGCCGCGGAATGGGTTGAACACCGAGTCGAACACCAAGGCCTGCAACGGTGCGTTGGGATCGCCCTCGGGGGCGGGGATGCGCTCCACAATGGCGTCGAGTATCTCGGGTACGCCCATGCCGGTCTTGGCCGAGCAGCGCAGAATCTCTTCCGGCTTGCAGCCCAGCAGGTCGACAATCTCGTCGGCCACCTCTTCGGGCATGGCGCTGTCGAGGTCAATCTTGTTCATCACCGGGATGATTTCCAAGTCGTTCTCCAATGCCAGATATAGGTTGCTTATCGTCTGTGCCTGAATACCCTGCGTAGCATCGACCACCAGCAATGCGCCCTCGCAGGCGGCGATGGCACGCGAGACCTCGTAGCTGAAGTCCACATGACCCGGAGTGTCGATAAGGTTTAAAACAAAAGTCTGGCCTGCGTAAGCATTATTCCCCTCCGCGGGGACGCGGTAGTTCATCTGGATAGCGTGGCTCTTGATGGTGATGCCGCGCTCCTTCTCCAGATCCATATCGTC
>JAEEGL010525806.1_pt1 | contig 23111 bp, 16 predicted proteins | sample 9134231 | NCBI WGS metagenome assembly JAEEGL01 (sample SAMN16246548, study PRJNA631951) | gut metagenome | biome: gut microbiome; feature: rumen; material: fiber-attached | host: Bos | place: Iran: Karaj | collected 2018-10
GATGGGAATTGAACTCATGACCTCATCCTTACCAAGGATGCGCTCTACCCCTGAGCTACACCGGCTTTGAATTTCGTTCGAGCGGAAAACGAGGTTCGAACTCGCGACCCTCAGCTTGGAAGGCTGATGCTCTACCAACTGAGCTACTTCCGCGTTGGTGGGAGGTGGTGGACTCGAACCACCGAACCCTGAGGGAGCGGATTTACAGTCCGCCGCAATTGCCACTATGCGAACCTCCCATTGGCTTTTTCAGTATGTCAAAACTCTTTCGAGCCGATAGAGGGATTCGAACCCACGACCCCGAGATTACAAATCACGTGCTCTGGCCAACTGAGCTATATCGGCAGCTCTCTGTGAATCCTCCACCTGTGAAAGGGACTGCAAAGGTAGAAATTTTTTCCGAAACAACAAAATAATTTGCTAATTTTTCATCATTTCCCGCAAAAGCTCATAGATGGACGAACTGTCCAGACAGCAGGAGGCGCGCTGGGCAGCCTGCGTATCCTGCTCGATGAACTGGTCCGGAATGCCGAGCCCCTTGATGAGCGGAGCGTCCGTCTTGCCGGAGAAGTATTCCGACACGGCGCCGAAAAGGCCGCCTTTCAGGGATCCGTCCTCCACCGTCAGGATTACGTCGAACTTCGCCGCCTCCTCCAGGATAGACAGATCCAGCGGCTTGAGGAAACGAAGATCATACACGGAGGGAGAAGTCCAGTAGTCGACCTTATGGCGCTCCGCCGCTTCCAGCGCCCGGTTCACGACGGGGCCGAGGCCCAGGATCGCGACCCGCTTCCCGTCCATGAGTTTTTCTCCCTTTCCGACGGGCAGCGCCTCGAAGGGGGCGTCCTGCCAGGGAACGCCTTCCCCGCCTCCGCGCGGATAGCGGATGATCATCGGCATATCCTTGATTTGCAGGCCGGTATACATCAGCTGCTTGAGCTCGATCTCGTTACGCGGAGCCGAGATGATGATCCCCGGAATGCAGCGGAAAGCCGCCAGGTCGAACGCGCCCTGGTGCGTGGCTCCGTCCTCCCCCACCAGTCCGGCGCGGTCGAAGCAGAAGACCACCGGAAGCCGCTGCAGGGCGGCATCATGGATAATCTGGTCATAGGAGCGCTGGGCAAAGGAAGAGTAGATGTTGCAGTAGGGCTTCATGCCGCCGGCCGCCAGGCCGGCCGCGAAGGTGACCGCATGCTCTTCCTCAATGCCGACATCGAAAAAGCGGTCCGGATAGGCCTGTTCGAAACGGGTCATGCCGCAGCCGGAAGCCATGGCAGGGGTGATACCGACCACTTTCGGGTCCATGCCCGCCAGATCGGTCAGCACCTGCCCGAATACATCCTGGTAACGGTCGACGCTCGACACGCTCCGGATCCGCTCGCCGCTCACCGGGTCAAAACGACCCGGAGCATGCCAGGCGGTCGGATCGGCCTCCGCCGGAGAATAGCCCTTCCCTTTGCGGGTCAGTACGTGGAGGATCCGAGGCCCCTTAAGGCCTTTGAGCCGGCGCAGCGTCCCGGTCACCTGGGTGATGTCATTCCCGTCGATGGGCCCGAAATATCGGAAACCAAGGGCCTCGAACAGGGCGCCGCCGGAATCCCGGACGATGTTGGATTTGGCCTGGACCACCTGGCGCTGGACCCAGTCACGGAGTTTTCCTTCCCCGAGGCTGTCCCAGACCTTTCCCTTCATCTTATTATAGGTAGAGGAAGTCGTCACCCGAAGCAGGTAATCGTGCAGTCCGCCCAGATTGCCGTCAATGGAAATATTGTTGTCGTTCAGGACCACCAGCAGGTCCGCCGACGAGGCACCGGCATTGTTCAGGCCTTCCCAGGCCAGGCCGCCGGTCAGGGCCCCGTCACCGATGACGGCGACCGAGCGCTCCCCCGTCCCCTGCAGGCGTGCCGCTTCGGCAAATCCCAGAGCGGCGGAGATGGATGTCGAGGCATGGCCGGCCCCAAAAGCATCGTAAGGGCTTTCATCCCGGCGCGGGAAGCCGCTGATGCCGTCGGCCATCCGGTTGCGGCGGAAAGCCTCCCGCCGCCCGGTCAGGATCTTATGGGCATAGGCCTGGTGACCCACGTCAAAGACCAGATGGTCCTTCGGGGTATCGAAGACACTGTGCAGGGCGACAATCAGCTCCACGGCTCCGAGGCTCGAGCCCAGATGGCCGGGATTCTTCGCGCAGCACGCAATCATATACTGACGGATCTCGGTGCAGAGTTGCTCCAGCTCCTTGATGGATAGTTTCCGCAGGTCGGCGGGAGATTCGATTTTGTCCAGAAGTTCGTACATATCACTGCAAACGCATATTATTCTGAGTCCGCGCGAACAGGAGCGACACCACGACGGCGGCGACGCACAGTCCCACGAAGAGCAGTTCGACGGCGACAGGACCGCTCGCCGAAGGGGCTGCACCGAGAATTTTTCCGGCGAGCATCTTGAAACTCAGCAGGCCCAGGTTCTGGACCCAGTAAATCAGGGCGAAGGTCGTTCCCAGCACTTTGTCCGGGACGATTTTCGGCACGCTCGGCCAGAGGGCGGCCGGGACCAGCGAGTATCCGAAGCCCAGGAAAACCATGGCGAGATAGCCGTACAGCGGCACCCCCGCCGGGGCGAAAGCCAGCAGCAGATGGGCCGCGAGCGCAAGGACCGATCCCGTCAGCATCCAGCGGGGGCCATGACCGAAACGGTCCACCATCAAGCCGAAAAGGGGCGCGAAAATGACCGTCGAAAAGGGCAGCATGGACACCATCCAGCCCTCCGTGCTGGCAGGGATGTCGAAACGCGGAATGAGGATGGCTCCGGCAAATTTCTTGAAGGCGATGATGGCACTGTAGAAGAGGACGCACAGCAGGCCCAGCAGCCAGAAGTTCCGGTTTCGGAGAATTTCCACAACGTCCCGAAGCCGGAACTGATCCTCCTCGCCGGAAGCTTTTTCAAGCCGCCGGTCAGCCGCCGCGTCCAGAGCCACGAAAACGGCCCAGAGAATCAGTCCCAGGGCCATCAGGCCCATCCCGAGCAGCGCCGGCCGGGCTGTTTCCGCCAGGGAGTACACATGGCCCTCCTGCTGGGCGACAAGACGCGGGGCCATCACCAGGGCGAAAGCCGTACCGAGCCGGGCGATGGCAAGCTGCAGCCCCATGGCAAGGGCCATCGGCCCCCCTTTGAACCAGCGGGCGATGCTGCGCGTCACGGCCGTTCCGGCCATTTCCGAACCCAGTCCGAAAAACATACAGCCCGCATAACTCACCGCCAGGGAATGGTCCCCGCCCCTTCGCAGGGCCCAAAGCACCAGCCCCGCTCCGAGGACCATCATCCCGACAAAGAGGGAGCCGCTCACCCTGACGCCCCATTTGTCCAGCAGGATACCGCCGACAACGAGGCCGCCGACGACGCACAGGACACTGTATCCGCTGGCGTAGAGGCCGTAACCGGCCGCATCCCAACCCAGCATCGTCCGGGAAGGATCATCGAAGAGGTAGGAGATGCTGGAGAACATGTCGTCAAAGTAGTACGACGCAAACATCGGTACCACCAGACAGGCAAGGGCCGCCCACGGGAGCCATCCCGGTAGTTTATGCGCGGATGGAGCCATTATTTCTGCGAGCACTCGTCCTTGGCCAATTCGGCCGCAAGCGTCTCTGCGTCAACAAGTTCCGGAGCCTCCGCCTTGATATTCGGAAGTTCCAGGCCAAGCCCCTTCCTGCGGTCCACGACTTTCAGGATCAGGCCAAGCACCAGCGCCGCCACGCCCAGGCAGGCGAGCATCACCAGCGGAGCGGTGTAATTGAACTGTGTCGGATCCGTCACGCCGGGATTGGTCTTGTCGAGGACCTTCCCGATCAGCAGCGGGAAGAGCCAGAGGCCGATGTTCTGGATCCAGAAAATCAGCGCATAGGCCGAACCGATGACTTTGGCGTTCACGAGCTTCGGAACGCTCGGCCAGAGGGCGGCCGGAACCAGCGAGAAGCTCGCTCCGAGCACGAGGATGGTCACATACGCGACAATCACGCCGCCGACAGCATTGCCCTTGAAAGCGGGCAGAATAAAGGCGAAGGTCAGGTGGCAGGCAATCAGGAGGATGGCGCCGAGAACCAGCATGGACGCACCTTTTCCTTTATGGTCCAGGTAATTGCCCAGAATCGGGGTAATCAGCACCGCCAGCAGCGGGAAGACTGCGAAAATGGACTCGGCGCTCTGCCGCATATAGCCCATGAAGCAGTACACGATCAGCGAGGCGACCGAGACGGAGAGCCAGATATATTGATTCGTTTTCTTTTTCTGGAAATTGGAGGCAAACCCCGCCGCCGCGACGATGAGCATGATCCCATACTGGACGATGGTCACGCTGCCGGAAGCCCAGAAGGAATCCGCCGCCGGGAGGGTCAGGGACAAGTTGCACTGGAGCATGTTGACCGCATACTTCTGGAAGGGGAAGATGGCGGAATAGTAAAGCACGCAGAGCAGGGCGACGATCCAGAAGCCGCCGTCTGAGAGGATCTTGCCGATGTCGCTGACCTTGAAAGGATCGTCCTTTTCTTCAGCCTCGCCGGTCTGTTCGTCCAGTTTCCTGTCCATGAAGAAGTAGACGATGGTCATGATCAGGGCGATGCACAGGAGCACGACGCCGAAGGCGACGCTACGGGAGACGTCAACCCTTCCGCCGAGTTTGGCAAAAAACGGCGAGAAAATCATACAAGTCGCCACCCCGAGGCGGGCGAGGGCCATCTCCGAACCCATGGCCAGGGCCATTTCCCGGCCTTTGAACCACTTGACGATACCCCGGCTGACCGTGATGCCGGCCATTTCGCAGCCGCAGCCGAAGATCATGAAGCCGCAGGCGGCGAGTTTCGCAGAGGCGGGCATGCCGCGGTAGAAGGGCGAAACGCCGAGTTCGTCAAAGAGCGGGATATAATTCAGATTCTCCGTGAACCAGGTCTCCATGGAACTGCCCATGAAAGCCTCGCTGACGGCGAACCACTTGATACAGGCGCCGAAGAGCATCACCGCAGCCGACAGCACGGCGGTGAAGCGCACCCCCATCTTGTCGAGGATGATGCCCGCAAAGATGAGGAAGAATACGAATACATTCAGGAACACTTCTGAGCCCTGCATCGTACCGAAAGCGGTGGAATCCCAGCCACGGGTCTCCTGCATCAGGTCCTTGATCGGAGAGAGGATGTCCATGAAGATGTAGGAGCAGAACATTGCGAGGGCCAGCAACAGCAAGGCCGTCCAGCGCATCGCAGCGCTGTCTCGCAGGGTCTTTTGAATCTTTTCAGTCATTTTCGTATCATCTTTAATCCTGCGAAGTTAACAAAAAAATGGATATTTCCCCATCATTTTCCTCACGCGGGCACGTTTCCGGCCTTTTTCCTGCCCGCGGGAGTGTTTTTGCCCCGCCCGGGCAGGATTTCCGGCATTTTTGTGCCCGCGGAATAGAGTTACTGGACCGGAGACTGTGCCGAGAACTCCTTCCAGATGAAAACCTTGTCACCGCGGCGGGGATGGATGCGTTCGCCGGGGTGCATGTCGGGATTCTGGTTGACCTGGTCCACCGGCATGCCGGAGAGCGGAACGGCGATGGAGCATCGTACGCCCTGTGGGCAAAGGTCCGCAGGCTTGAGATCCACCCGCATGTCTTCCACCTTCATTTCGAGGACACCGGTCGTATGACCGATGAACAGAATCTCGTCTCCCTGGCGGAGGGGGGCAGCTTCGACGGCAACCTCGACGACACCGATCCGGTCGAACCAGTTGGTGACCTTGCCGATGTACTGCTTGCGCCGGGTGGCCTGGGAGCCGTAGACCGCGCTCCACTCGCCCAGCTTCTGACCGAGATAGTACCCGTCCCAGAAGCCCCGGTTGAACACCTCGGCCAAACTGGCCTTCAACTGCGCGGCCAGCTGCGGGGTGTAGCGCCCCTCGGCGACGGCATCGGCCGCTTCCCGGTAGCAGCGGGCGCAGCGCTTGACATATTCCGCGCTCCGGGCACGCCCTTCAATCTTGAACACCCGGACCCCCGCATCGATGATCTTGTCCATGAATTCGATGGTACAGAGGTCTTTCGGGGACATGATGTATTTGTTGTCCACCTCCAGTTCAAAGCCGGTTTCGAGGTCCGTGACCTGGTAGCCGCGGCGGCAGACCTGGAGGCATTCGCCCCGGTTGGCAGATGCCCCGTAAGCCGCCAGGGATAGGTAACATTTGCCGGAAACAGCCATGCAGAAGGCCCCGTGGGCGAACATTTCGATGCGCACCGGCTCCCCGGACGGACCGCAGATGTGCTCCCGGAGGATGGTTTCATGGATGGCTTTCACCTGGTCCAGGTTCAATTCCCGGGCGAGGACGACGACATCGGCCCATTGGGCATAAAAGCGCAGGGCTTCGACGTTGGAGATGCTCAGTTGGGTGGAAATATGGACCTCGAGCCCGATTTTGCGGCAGTAAAGGATGGCCGCCATGTCGGAGGCAATGATGGCGTCCACCCCGGCTTCTTTGGCCGCATCCAGGGTATCCCGCGCCGCCTGCAGATCCTCCCCGTAGAGGGTGATATTGAGGGTCATGTAGGTCTTGACTCCGTAAGAGCGGCAGATACGAACGATTTCCGGCAGGTCCTCCCGCGAGAAATTGTTGGCCGAATGGGAACGCATGTTCAGCCGTCCGATCCCGAAATAGACGGAATCGGCTCCGCCCTCGATGGCCGCCACCAGGCAGTCGAAACTCCCCGCGGGAGCCATGATTTCCAAATCCTTTTTCTGCATAGGCCGTAAAGTTACGGTTTTCTTCCCAATAACATTCCTCCCACGGGCACAAAAATGCCAGAAATCCTGCCCGGGCGGGGCAAAAACACTCCCGCGGGCAGGAAAAAGGGCGGAAACGTGCCCGGAGAATCCGTGGTATCCGTGCATGCCCGTCAGAATCCGTGCGAGCCTGTCAGGGTCCGTGGAGGACAGTCATCATTCTGACTGAAGACTGCCCATGAAATGGATTTTGACAGATTTTCCGCAAAAAAGGAATATCGTTTGCGATACAAAAACGCCTTACAATAGCGTGTGATGGGTTATTTAAAGTTAAACGTTTTGTTCGCTGGTAAAACGGATAAGTTTTCCAATCTTTGCAGCAACAGAAAATGACAGATGCCATGCATGAAAGGAACACATACTGGACAAGGGAAAGGGAATGTGAACAAATGTTTGCGGGAACGGGTCCCTATTATATGGTTACAACGGCACAGCAGGACTGGCTGTTGTATAAGTCGCGGGAAGAGTTTATAGCCGGGACAAATATGGTGGCTGTCTCTGCGGCCCTGTCCGGATTCACCATTGTGGACGATGTGCAAATGAACAATCACCACCATATGATCGGTTATGGGTCTGTTGGAACCGTAGAGTCTTTTGTGGAAATACTTCGAGAGAAAGGGCGGCGCCTTCAGTTGGCCCTTGGAAACAGATCATTGAAAGACTGGAATATCCGAATCGACGAGACTGCGGATCTACGTCAATTCAGAAATCAAGTCGGATATGTGGACAGGAATGCGTTTGTTGCCCGGCGTGACAGTACGCCGACAGGTTATCCATGGGGCTCCGCATATCTGTTTTTCAACGGGAACTTATGGATGCAGCAAGAGGGAAAACCCTGGGGAGAACTCAGCATCGCCAGACGACGTGACGTTTGCCGTTCTCATGATGTGTGTCTGCCTGAGAGATACAGAGTGCTGGATAGGATGATACTTCGGAGCAGTTTTGTGGATTATGAACGCACAGAGAGTCTGTTCAACAGTGCCAACCAGTATTTCTCCATGCTCACGCGCCATGGTGAAGCGGACATTGAAATCGCCCGCCTGCTGGGAGAAGGAATACAACTTCCCAATGAAGAAGTATTTCAGATCGTTGGAGGGTGGTTTCCGGGGCAGAAAATCAGCACGATGAGTATGGAAGAGAAGTTCGTTGCGGCACGGAAGATGAAAAAGCAGTTAGGGTGTACGAATAAACAAATTGTGCAGATCCTTCAGCTGGCACCGAACATGGTTGACCAACTGTTTCCACACCCCAGATAGTCTCCAGCGCGGGCACAAAAATGCCGGAAATCCTGCCCGGGCGGGGCGAAAATACTCCCGTGGGCACAAAAATGCCGGAGATCCTGCCCGGGCGGGGCGAAAACACGTCCATGGGCAGAAATGCGGAGATTATTTCGTCCTGCCGACGAGGGACTGGGCAAAATGACGGAGGGAGTCGACGGCCTCGGTAGAAATCCGGGCTCCGGTGCCCTTTCCGACGGCCTCATCAGAGAGTTCCGCGATGGCCCTTCGGGCGTCTTCCGCAACGCCGACGCTGTCGTACAAGGCTTTGACCCGGGCAATCTTCGCAGCCTTCTCCGAATCCGTAAAAGCCTCTGCCGCCAGTGCTTCCTCCAGTCCTTCCGCACCTTTTTCTGCGGCACGGACCGTCAGCCAGGACTTCTTTCCGTTCAGGATGTCTCCGCCGATGGGCTTTCCGAAGACCTTTTCGTCCCCGTAAGCATCCAGATAGTCGTCCGCGACCTGGAAAGCCAGGCCCAGTTTGTAGCCATAGTCGTACAGGCATTGCCGGCTCTGCGCGTCCGCCCCGCCGCAAAGCGCTCCCATTTCAGCGGCGCAGGCAATCAGCACCCCGGTCTTGAGTCCGATCATCTGCATGTATTCGTCCATGCCGACCTGGCTTCGCTGCTCGAAGTCCATGTCCATCTGCTGACCGTCGCAGACCTCGGCCGCCGTGCGGGAAAACAGTTCCAGCACCTGCGGCAGCACCGCGCGGGGCGCCTGGGCAATCCGCTTGTACGCATCGATACACATCACATCCCCGGAGAGGATGGCCGTGTCCGGATTCCATTTCTTCCAGACCGTCTCGCTGCCCCGACGGAGCGCGGAGCGGTCCATGACATCATCATGAATCAGGGTGAAGGTGTGGAACACCTCCAGGCCGGCCGCCGGCTGTAGAATCTCCTCTCCCGGCGTATCCTGGAAAAAAGACCATGTCAGCAGGCAGAGCCGCGGCCGAAGCCGCTTCCCCCCGAGCGCAATCATATAACGGAGCGGATCATATAGGCCCGCCGGCTCCCCCTGGAACCGGATATCCCGGAACAGCTGCTCCAAGGCAGCATCCAACTGTTTTTCTGTCATCATAACGATCAGTGGCTGGTATAGGATATCGAAGGTTGGCGAAGGGATTCCCGAAGGGCATCGTCATAGCGGAGACGCACCCGGATACCCGCTTTCTGGAAATAATAACGTACCGCAATCTCCTCCTCGATAAACGGCAGGATTTCCTCTTTCTTCAGGCGCAGGAACGACTCCTTGTCCATATCCAGCGCCTTCTCCATCGCATCCAGCCGGTCTTTCATCGCATCCTCGAGCCCGTCCTCGACGAGGGTCTTCCGCATCTCGTCAAACTGGGCCCGCGCCGTCGAACGGTAGTCGAACTCCTTGTCAGACGCGAAGGATACGAAATCATCGTAATCCGTGAAATGGAACTGGTCCACCGGCGGGATCGTCTCGTGCTCCCGGACAAATTTCAGGGCATACTGCTCCACGATGCCGCTGAGCACCAGCGAGTAGGTCAGGCGGGAATACCTGCGTCCTTTCACCTCAAAGTCCGGTTTGATGCCGCCGCCGTCCCGCACCTTGCGGCCATGGGCCGTCGTAAACTCGTGCGTCAGGGAATCCGGAATATGGCCTACGGAGCCATCCTCGTTGCGGTGGGAATAGTCGATGGCCTGGACACAACGCCCGGAAGGCGTGTAGTACTTGGCCGTCGTCACTTTCAACTGCCCGTCATACGGCAGGGGCCGGATGCTCTGGACCAGGCCTTTTCCATAGGTCCGCGTCCCGACAATGGTCGCCCGGTCGTAATCCTGCAGGGCGCCGGAGACAATCTCCGAAGCGGACGCCGAGGCCGAGTCCACCAACACCACCAGCGGCATGTCGGTATCCACGGGGATGCCCATGGTCTTGTACTGGGCATGAGAACCTTCCGCACGGCCTTTCGCCGTCACGACCACACTCCCTTTCGGAACGAACAGCGACACCATCTCGACGGCTTCGGTCAGCAGTCCGCCGCCGTTTCCGCGAAGGTCCAGGCACAGGCGCTTCATCCCCTGCCGTTTCAAGGCCAGATAGCCGTCCTTCACCCCCTGGGCCACCCCGTCGGTGAATTTTGACACCAGAATATAGCCCGTCGTATCGTCCACCATCCCGACATACTCCACAGAAGGAAGCACGATGCGCTCGCGCACGACGGGCACCTCAATGACATCCCCGGCCTTCCAGCTGGCGCCGCCCCGGAGCTTCTTCACCTGGAAACGCACCGTCGTGCCGGGTTTTCCGCGCATCTTCTCGGTACACTCCTGGCTCTTGAGCCCATGGGTGGAGAGCCCGTCGATGGTCAGGATTTCGTCGCCGCAGCTCAGGCCCGCCCGGGCGGAGGGACTGTCCTCGTAGGGCTCGTTGATGATGACATTTCCGTCCAGGTCCGGCTTGTAGATGACGGCACCGATGCCGCCGTAGGTATTCGACAGCATCATCTGGAAAGTCTCCTGCTCCTCTTCCGGCACATAAACCGTGTAGGGGTCCAGCGCCTCGAGCATCGCATCCACAGCCGCACGCTGGATGCGGCCGACTTCCAGGGAGTCCACATAGGAACGGCTCAGTTCCTTCAGGATGGCGTTATGGACTTCCACCCATTTGCCGAGGGTGAAACTTTTCGACTGGGCGGCGGCACTTCCCGAAAGGACGAGGGTGAGGGCCCAGATAAACAGACATTTTTTCATTCGAATATACACTTGGATTCATCAAAGGCCGGTGTCTCGACTCCCAGAAAGCGAAGGACGCTGTGGAAGACATGGTGCTGGCCGACCGCGGGGAGTTCTTTCAATTTCAGTGCCGCATCGTCCGTCCAGACGAGGAAAGGAATCTCAATCTGCTCCCGGGGAGCCATACTCATCGGAACCCCATGCATGTAGAGATTGTTCTCACCGAGGGACTCTCCATGGTCGGAGACATACAGGAGGCAGGAGCGGCGCTGAGGAATATCCCGGAGCATCCCGATCAGCTCGTGCAGCAGGAAATCCGTATAGACCAGGCTGTTGTCGTAGGCATTGAAGAGTTCCTCCTGGGAGACCTTTGCCATCTCGACCGTGCTGCAGACCGGTGTAAACACCTCGAACTGAGGCGGATACTTCGTATTGTAAGCCGGCCCGTGGTTCGTGTTCGTATGGAGGACGACAAAGACCTTGTCCGCGCTGCTCGAGAGGATTTCCTCCTTCAAGCCGGCCAGGAGGATTCCGTCGTACGGGTCCGTCACTTCGGGATGGAGTTCCCGCAGCTGCGTATCCGTAAAATACTTGTCGATATGGACCGGCGGCTCGCCCCAGTTACTGGTCCGCCAGATGACATCCGCCCCCATCCGGTAGAGGTAGTTCGGCAGGATTTCATGCAGTTCGGGGGCGTCCACCGGCTCCAGGATGGCCTTGACGCCGGCCGCCGTATAGGTTGCGGAGGATTCCGCCACATAGGCCTTCATCCCGTCCCCGGCCGTATAGGGGTTGGTATTGCGTCCATAGCCGTAATAGGCCAGATGGTCCCGCCGGGCGGACTCGCCGATGACCAGGATACAGACGTCCCGGCTGGACGAGATGGCCGTCGCATCGGGAAGCGGAATCGCCCGGGCGTTCCGCCGCTTTTCCGCCCCCAGGTACCGGAAGGTATTGACCGTGTAGGACCAGGGCATCAGGAGCGACCCCAGCTCGGTCGCATTGCGGTCAATCCAGGGCCAGTTCTTCATATTCCCGAACGCGACGCCGAGAACCAGCGCCAGGGAAACGCCCGCCCGGGAGAGCAGCTGCTTCCAGGAGCCGTACGACACGTTCCGCCCGAAGACATAAAGGGACGGAAGGACGCACAGAGCAAGGACATAGAGGACGAAAGAGAGCGAGAAGAAGCCCGAGGCTTCGGTCCATTGGGTCCGCAGCACGTTCCCCATCATGTCGTCCGTCACCAGGACTTCGTAATGGTTGACAAAATAGAGCATGACCGCGTCCCCGAAAAGGGTGAAGCAGATCAGCCCCTTGCCGACGCCCCTGAGCAGAAACGCCAGGAGATAATACAACAGGAAATCCAGTGCGAGCAGGAGCAGGACGGCACTGACAAAAAGGACCACGCCGTTGAATCCTCCTTCGAGACTGCCCACCAGGTGCCGGAAAAAGGGAATATGGAAGGCCGCCACCGTAAAGATGGCCAGAGCCAGCGCGTAGCGGGTCAGCGATGCGGGGAAATGTCTCATCGGCGGGCGGGTTTCAGGGTCAGGTACAGAAGGAAGAGCGTCCCCGCGGTCAGCAGCAGGATCAGGAGATTGAACAGGATGGTCCAAAACCAGTCGATCGGCTGCGGGGTATCGTCAAGGGGTGTCGGCGAGACGGAGGCGTCATAGCGGGCGAAAGGGTTGGTATAAATGACCGCCGTATCCGGGAAATACGCCGTCAGCCGGACGTACGGGTCGGAGGGCTGCATCGTATAGGCGATCCGGACCGTGTCCCGTATCTCGAGAAGGGTGGCATGGTCCTGGCCCGTCACACGGATCCATTCCGCGGGAGCCGACAGGCTCATGTACACGGTCGAATCCCGGAGGCCGATATCCGTGATACAGGGAAGTTGCCGATTCATTTCGTGTTTGACCGCCCAGTCGCCGTTGCCGTAATCCGGGACCTTCATGGCGTAGTAGCAGCCGCTGAGCAGCGTCTTCCGGATGTCCTCATAGCGGCCGGAAGGCGTGCAGAGGAAATTGCAGCGGACGGCGACGCACCAACTGCGCTCCGGATGGTGGAGATCGTCATTGGCCAGGCCGAAACTGTAATGGCCGGCGCTCAGCGCCCAGTCCCAGTACTCGTTTTCGAAGCTGATGCCGGTGTCCAGTTCCATGATCTCGTAGCCGGAGAGCGCTTCCATATGGGAACGGGACATCCCGACGGTCCGGTACGGATGGTTGATCTGGACAAAATCCGATTGGCGGTCAAGCCGGTCCAGTTCGAACTGTTTCTGGGACGCCAGCAGCGGAAGCAGCGGGTCGAAATGCTGGACCCGTTCGCTGCCGAAGACCAGTTTATGGAACTTGAAGGGGCTGTAGCCCTGTTCGTAGACATTGACCTGGAGGGCCGTATCGAAGGGATGCTTCGTGAGCTCGTTGTGGTTGGAGAAGGTGACGATGTCGTAACCGTACCGCCGGAGGGAGTCCCAGGTCTCCTGGGGCCAGGTCGGGCACTCATTGAAAGGGAAAGGGCCTTTTACACGGGTATGGCAGTGAAACAGCGCGCGTTTCCAGCAGTTCGCCGTGTCCAGGTCCCGGTATGGATTGAAAATGTCGGGGCCGCTGAAGGGTGCCGGCTCCCGGAATTGATAGATGGGACTGACACTCGTCACCAGCACGGCAAGGAGGAGAATCAGAAGAATTGCGGCCAAAAAACGTTTCATAGTCCGCAAAGATACGCAAAAATCTGCTATCTTTGCATTATATACCACCACAGAATGAGTAGAAGAAGAAACCGGAAAGAGAGCAGCCGAAAAGGTTCCCGAAAGAAAAGAAAGATCATTCCCGAATACATCGGGACGGCCATGATGTCCCGCGAGGGCTTTGTCTTCGTCAAGATTGAGGGCCAGGAGGAAGATGTCTACGTCAAGGCCTCCAAGACCCGCGGCGCCCTTCACGGGGACACGGTCAAGGTCGCCGTCACCCAGGAGAAAGTGGGCAGCGCCAAGCGCCGCAGCGGTGAGATCGTCGCCGTCCTGGAGCGTTCCACCAAGCCCTTCGTCGGCATCCTCCACATTGTCGGCCGCCAGGCCTGGGTCCTGATGCAGTCCAAGACCATGCCCTATGACATAGCCGTTCCCGTCCCGGAAGGCGGCGAGCGGGGCATGAAGGTAGCGGCGGTCGTGGACGGCTGGGAGCGGGGGGAATCCCATCCCCATGGACACGTCGTCGATGTGCTGGGCATGCCCGGAGAAAACAACACCGAGATGCACGCCATCCTGGCCGAATTCGGCCTTCCGTACCGTTTCGAAAAGGAAGTGGAGAACGCAGCCGACCAGATTCCGGACCAGATTACAGACAAGGACCGCGCGGGGCGCAAGGATTTCCGGAAAGTCCTGACCTTCACCATCGATCCAGCCGACGCCAAGGACTACGACGACGCCCTGTCGTTCCGCCGCCTGGATAACGGCAATTTCGAGGTCGGGGTCCATATCGCCGACGTTTCCTACTATGTCCATCCCGGATCGGCCGTGGACAAGGAGGCCCAGGCGAGAGGCACCTCGGTCTACCTGGTGGACCGGACCGTGCCGATGCTCCCGGAAAAACTCTGCAACAAACTCTGCTCCCTGAGGCCCAACGAAGAGAAGCTCACTTTCTCGGCGGTGTTCGAAATCACCCCGCAGGCCAAGGTCTTGAACCCCTGGTTCGGCCGGACGGAAATCATCAGCGACTGGCGCTTCAATTACGAAGAGGCCCAGACCCTCATCGAGGGCGGCGAGGTCGAAGGCGTCTCCGATGCCCTCAAGGACGCCATCCTTACCCTCAACACCCTGGCCCTCAAGCTGCGCAAACGCCGTTTCGCGGCGGGAGCGGTCAACTTCGACCGGCCGGAAATGAAGGTCATCGTGGATGAAAACGGCAAGCCCGTCAGCGTGAAGCAGAAATTCTCCAAGGAGGCCAACTGGCTCATCGAGGAATTCATGCTCCTGGCGAACCGCCATGTCGCCGAATTCGTCGCCACGGGCGGAAAGATGGGCGGGAAAGCCCTCAAAAACGCCAAGACCTTTGTCTACCGCGTCCATGACGAGCCCAATATGGAAAAAGTCAGCGGCCTGAGGGAATTTGCGGGTACGTTCGGCTACAAGATGGCCCCGATCGAGGATGGACAGAGCCTGGCCAAATCCCTCAACGGCCTCCTCGCTGAGGCAAAGGACAAGCCCGAAGCCGGCGCCCTCCAGCTCCTGGCCCTCCGCGCCATGGCCAAGGCCTGCTACTCCACCGACAACATCGGCCACTACGGCCTGGCCTTCCGCTTCTACACCCACTTCACCTCCCCGATCCGCCGCTATCCGGACCTGATGGTCCACCGCCTGCTGGCCCTGTACCTGGGCGGAGCGGATTCCCAGTCGCGGGACTACTATACGGCCCAGTGCAAGCATGCCTCCGAACGGGAGGTAGTCGCTGCCGAAGCTGAACGGGAGAGCATCAAATACAAGCTGGTCGAATTCATGGCCGACAAGATCGGGCAGGAATTCGACGGGCAGGTCTCCGGCGTCACCCAGTGGGGTATCTATGTAGAAATCGAGCCGACCAAGATCGAAGGCATGGTCCCCTACCGGACCATCAAGTCCGACTTTTTCGACTTTGACGAAGACCATTACTGCGCCCGCGGCCGCCGCAGCCGCCGGGTCATCCGCCTGGGCGACCGGCTCCGCATCCGGGTCAAGGCGACGAACCTGGACCAGAAGATGCTGGACTACGAGCTGGTGGAACCGGACATTCCCGAGCAGCCCATCGAGGAGGAGCGTCCTCTCAGAGCAGCGAAACCAAGAGGAAGGCGAAGTGGGCGATAATCCCCGCGCACAGCCCCGCGACGGTATGGGCGCCGATGGCCTTGGAAATGGCTTTGCGGTAACCCAGTGAATCGAGCATGGCCGTGTGGGTGGACAGGAAGCCGCTCCAGCACATGCCGATGGCCGTAAAGACGGCGATGGCGTTCCCGTCGAGGATCCCGGCCGCATGGAAAGTCGGCAGCAGGCCGAGGGCCGCTCCGACGGCGCCGAGGGCCGTCATCGGGAAAGCGATCAGTTCCATGTGCGTAAAGCCGAAGAGCCATTCGAAGACCCAGTGGATCTTCTCGGCCAGATAGGGAAGGATCGGTACGCCCTGGGAAGAACTGCCGTCATAGACGCCCCCTTCTCCGGCACCAAAGGTGATCATGATGACCGCGGTGGTGATAATCAGAACGCCCGGAATAATCTGGAGGCCCAGTTCCACCCCGTTCTTGCCACCGTCGAGGATGGCATTCAGAAAACGCATGAAGACCCCGTCTTTCTTGATTTCTTCCACATGTTCCTCCTGGATGACTTCCGGGGTGCCTTCCTGGACGGGGCTGTCGAGTTCCGGCCAGGCCTTGAGGCAGCTGCGCTGCATCACTCGGGTGGAAATGACGGACCCGCAGGCAGCTCCGAAAAAGCCGATCAGCGCCGCCGCCATCTGTCCGTATCCGATCATCGTAATCATTACGACGAAGCCCATGCCGAAGGCCGTTCCGAAATTCGTCAGGGAAATCAACTGGTATTTCTTGAAATAAGCCGAGAAAGTTTTGTCCTTGGACAGGGCGATGATGGCCGGGTTGTCGGAAAGGAAGGTCATCACGGCGCCGAGCGCCGCCACGCCGGGAAGCCGGTACAGGGGCTTCATCAAGGGACGCAGGAAGCGCTCCAGGAGCGTCACCACTCCGAATTCGGACAGCAGTTTCGACAGGGCACCGGTCAGCACCGTAATGCCCATCAGGTAGAATACCGTATTGAGCAGCAGGTCATGGGCCGTGTTCATCAGGGTCTTGAGCATGTTCCCTCCGCCCATCCGGCTTCCCAGCAGGGAGAAAACCAGGATGAGCAGGGTCAGAAAGACGACGGCCTCAACAGTGGAACGGCGGACTTTTTTCATTTTCATGGATCAGGATTGGGCGAACAATTCCCTCAGCACCGGCAGGCTGCGGATGTTGAGGGGATACTCCAAATGGTATTCAAGATAGTGTAAAAGGATTTCACAGAGGGCATTACGCTCCGTTCCGTTCAAGGGAAGGAGCAGGGTGGCGGAGAAGTCGGCACCCAGAAGGGTACGGAGAGCGGCGAGGTGTTCTCCCGCGAAGGGAGCGATATCCTCCAGGGAAGGGCGGAACCCCATGGCCCCCGCGAATTCCAGCAGCCAGCGGAGCGGATAATTGGGATAAGCGCCCTGGAGCGAATCCAAGGTCAGGACACTGCTGCGGGCCCATGCATACAGTCCCGGCTCATTCACGCCGTCCCGAAGGGCCCTCAAGAGCACTTCCGACAGGAAAAGGGTCATGGCATTTTTGCCCATGTTTCCCCGGATGCCGGGGAGCGGCTGCGCCTCCTGAAGGTGGCGGGCCGTCCAGAGTTCCGACTTTGGATTCGGGACAATCTCCGCCTCCACCAGACTCAGCGGCGAGAGCAAGCCCTGGGGGCTCTTTTTCCCGATGCGGACCAGATAGCCCCTCCGGCCGTATTCCTGGGACAGGCTGTGGAGGACGATGCCGTTCTCTGCGAACTTCGTCGTCCCGAGGACCATCAACTCGATGCTGTGAGGACCTCCGTTCATTTCTTCAAGGCTGCAGCCATGGCCCGGAGCGCCTTTCCCCGGTGGGAAATGGCGTTCTTCTCTTCCTCGCTGAGTTCGGCGGCGGTACAGTCATATCCTTCCGGCATGAAGACCGGATCATAGCCGAAGCCGCCGGAGCCGCTGCGCGCCTTGGCGATGGACCCTTCCATGACACCCTCGTAGAAGTGTGTCTCGCCGCCGACAATCAGGGTCACGACCGTCCGGAAACGGGCTGTGCGCCCTCCTCCGGCCTTTTCCATCTCCCGGAGGAGTTTGTCAATATTGGCGGCGGAATCTTTCGCCTCCCCGGCATAACGGGCCGTATGGATACCTGGCGCACCGCCGAGGCTGTCCACCTCCAGGCCCGTATCGTCGGCAAAGCAGTCCATGCCGGTCCGTTCATAGAGATAGCGGGCCTTCTGGAGCGAATTTTCCCGAAGGGTCTGACCGGTCTCCGGGATATCCTCCAGGATCCCCGCTTCGGCGGGAGTCAGCAGTTCAAACCCCTCTCCGAGAATCTCCAGCGCCTCGCGGATTTTTCCGCGATTGCCGCTTGCAAATACCAGTTTCATCGCGAAGGGATCAGCGTAAAGTTGTATTGATAACTGCGGTCGGTCCAGAGGGTCCGGCTGCTTTCGGGCCAGGCTCCCCAGCTGTCATAGCCCCCGACTCCGGTCATCGCACCGTCCAGGCAGACTTCGGCGAAGGGCTGCGTGGGAACATCCGAGAGATGGGTCTGGGCCTTGACGGGACCGCCGTCCAGGTCTTCCACCCGCTGGCGAAGGACATTGAACTCGAAGGGCGCTTCGGCTGTGATGCGGAGCCCCTTCAGCTGGAGCCAATCGGTGTCGGTATGGTGTCCCGTCTCCTGGGGCCGGACGTAGGGATAGTACTGGGCGGAGGCCGTACTCCTATACAGGCTCTTGTGCGTCCCTGTGAAGCGGTCGCAATAGTTCTCCACCGGACCGCGCCCGAAGTAGGAGAAGGTCTCGTCGGAAAGGCGCATGCGAAGGCCGATGCGCGGAAGGTCGCGGTGGATGCTTCCGCCCCGGAAGTCCATCCCGACGGTCATCACTCCGGAAGGATACAGCGTCAGATGGCACGTCTCGGTGCAGCCGTCCGGCAGGGCATAGACCGCCTCGAGCCGGACGGAGCCATCCTCCTGCTTGAGGGCTGTCGCCTGGCAGGAGAAGCGTTCGGACGCCTCTTTCCAGGCGGCGCAGCGCTGCTGCATCTTGTTTCCATAGTCATTGTCCACCGGGGCTCTCCAGAAATTCGGCCGCAGGCCAAAGCCTTCCTCAATCACGTCCCGCCCCTTCACCTTCCAGGATTTCACATAACCCCCTACCTTGTCGAAGACCAGTTGGACGCGGTCGTTGGCCATCCGGATTTCCGCATCTCCGTCCACCACCTGGAGCGCCTTCCCTCCGGTGCGGAATTTTTCCTTCAGCCGGGCATTCTTCAACAGATAGGCGTCAAAGGCGTTCTCGGTCTCGAAGATAATCCGGTATTCGGCCTTGCGGCCCATCCGAGGCAGACGGACCCGGAAGGTGTCAATCCCCTGGGCCGGCGTGTCGAAATGCAGTTTGCCCCTTCGGATGCGCCTCCCGTCCCGTTCCACCCGCCAGCGGATGGTATAGGGCTTCAAGTCTTTGAAATAGAAGCGGTTCTGGACGGAGAAAATCCCTTTCAACGTATCCACGGGCGCGATATGGATGTCCTGATAGACATGCTTGACTTCGTAGAAGGCCGGATGCGGCTCCCGGTCGGGATTGACGATGCCGTTACAGAGGAAATTGCCGTCGGACGGTGCATTTTCCCCGTAGTCGCCGCCGTAGGTCCAGCCGCGCTCCTTGTCATACAGCCCCTGGTCCACCCAGTCCCAGATAAAGCCGCCCTGGAGGTGGGTGTGGGCATAAATCTGGTTCCATTGCAGGTCCAGCGAACCGGTGGAATTCCCCATCGCATGGGCATATTCCGACGGGCAGACCGGACGCTCGGCGTATTTTTCGCCCATGCTGCGGAACCAGTCGGCGTCCGGATACTGCGGGACGATCATGTCCGTATGGGCCTTGTACTCCGCCCGTTCATAGACGACAGGACGGTTCTGCCCATCCTTCTCCAGCGCCTTCAGCACCTTGTAGGCCTCGGTAAAATTCACCCCGTCCCCGGCCTCGTTCCCGAGCGAGAGGATGGTGACGCAAGGGTAATTCGCCGTCCGGTGGTACATGTTCAGGATGCGGTCGATGTGCTTGGGATACCATTCGCTCTTGTTGCCGAGGGTCCGCTCCGGCGCATAGCCCATGCCATGGGACTCGACATTGGCCTCGTCATAGACATAGAAGCCAAGCGAGTCGCAGAGTTCGTAGAACTCCCGCGGCTGGGGATAATGGCAGGTGCGGATGGCGTTGATATGGGCCCGGCGCATCAGCAGCAGGTCCTCCAGGATATTCTGCCGGGTCAGATAATGGCCGGTCCAGGGGTTGTGTTCATGGAGATTGACTCCCTTGAACTTGACCGGCTGTCCATTGACCAGCAGGGCCTTGACCTCGCGATCGCCATCCTTGACCTTCGCGATTTCGATCCGGCGGAAACCGACATGGAAGCGGGTGTATTCCCCATTGACCTGCAGGAGCAGGGTATAGAGCTGCGGCGTCTCGGCGCTCCACTGCCGCACATCCGGAATGACATCCGTGATGGTCGCCATCTCGCCGGAGAATTCGAAACGGGCGTCCGCGACCGTCTTCCCGTCCTGGTCGATGAGTTCATAGAACACGTCCGCGGGAGCATCCGAACGCATCTTCATCCGGAAAATGCCGTTCCTCAAATCCTCGTCCAGGGTAGATACAATGCTGAAATCAAAGCCGCAGGCGGTCTTCTCGCTCGAGAGGTACACATCCCGTTCGATACCGGAAATCCGCCAGAAGTCCTGGCACTCCAGATAGGAGCCGGTCGAGTAACGCAGCACTTTCAGCAGCAGCTCATTCTCTCCCTCTTTCACTGCATCCGTAATGTCATAGCGGGCGAGCGACTTGGAGTCCTCCCCGTAGCCGATCTCCCGGCCATTGACATAGACATAGGTGCCGGACTTGACCCCGCAGAGATTCAGGAAGATGCGGCGGCCCTGCCAGCGCTCCGGCACGGTAAACGTCCGGTGATACAGCGCCCCCGGAAACACTTCCGGCAGCTGCGGCGGCTGCGGATTCACCGGGCAGAAATCGTAAGGATGGTTGACATAGATGGCTGTTCCCCAGCCCTGGATCTCCCAGTTGCCCGGTACGCGGATGCTGTCCCAGGCGACCTTTGCGCCCGGTGCGGGAATCCGGTGATGGTCTTCGTAGTACTTGAAATCCCAGGTCCCGTTGAGACTCAGGTAGTTCTCGCTCTCTCGGAACCCCTTGACGAGGGCATCGTTCCGGTCGGCGAAGTAGATGACTTCCGTCCGCCGGGTTTCAGCGTTGACGCCCGTTACCTGGGTGTCTTTCCAGTAAGGAAGTTCCTGGGCTTCGAGCAGGGACGCCGTCATCGCAACGGCAGCAAGCAGTGTGGTCAGTTTCTGTATCATATCCTACAAATATACGACTTTATTTTGATATGCAGAAACTGTCCTCTCGACGATTTGTCCGGGCACGTTTTCCGGCCTTTTTCTGCCCGCGCCAAGCCAGGGGCGGGGATGGTCCTAGGGGTGAATGGGGAAGGTCCCGGAGATGAATGGGGAAGGTCGACTTTCGTGGGCCGGACCTTCCCCAACAAAAGGCCACCACAGCACCCTCTGACACCGAATCACCGGGGAAGGTCCCCGCCCTCAAATTCGACCTTCCCCATGAGGCGGGCCCTTTTTGGTGCTCAGAATAACACTATGACTATTCTAAAGGATCATGAAGCGCATAGTTCTCCACCAGCGTCGCCACCGGCTCGATCAAGTGGTTCTCCTTAACCGCACGAATGTAGTGGCGGACGCCATTGTCGAGACGGCTGAGAGCGGCAACGTTGGAGCCTGGTTTTGTATTGGCGATATCGGAACCGGCTATCGTCACGGACTTCCCTCCTTGTGCCGAAATCGTCATTTCAGCACATTCGCCTCCCCAGAAGAGCTCGTCAAAGTAAAAACGGAGCTGCTTGCTCTCTCCAACTTCGAGATGAATTTCACTTTGCTGCCCTGTATGTTGGTCCAAATCAAAGTGAATATCATAGGGGGTCGAGGAAGTGTTCGTGAAGGAGATTTCGTTGGAACACAGGTAGTCAATGATGGCTCCGACATTCGCTTGGGAGCCCGGATAGGCAACGGCGGTTTCCAAGACCTTGATACGGAAGGCTTCCCCGCCGATGGATCCGGAAAGGTCCATGACGGCACGCCCGTCGAATCCGACGCTTCCGGAAACAGAGACATTTTCAAAGGGGAGATCCTCCTGCTTGAACCCGTTTAATAGAAGAAATCGCTCAATGGAAGAATCTGTAAAGGACCACACCCCCTGCAACTTCTGACATTGAACATCAAAACGATCCTCATTCTTCTTCATGGACACATTCGGGATAAAAAAGTGCAGAGAAAAATGCGCTGAAGAATAAACGAAGTCATAAGAGAGCGTTAAGTCACAAAGGCCCTCCCGGGATTGAGCAACTGATAGCGTCGCCTTTTCGGGCCCCAGGTCCACAAGCTGATCGCATCCCGCTTCACTGCTGACGATGTACAGCGTTTTCCCTTCCGCGATCTCCTTGGAAAAATCCTGGGAAGCGCCAGACGGCGCATCCGTTTTAGCACATGCCGTTGCAACAAAAGGGACGACAACGGACACGGCGACCAGTAAATGAATCAGTTTTGACATGGCGTAAACAATAAAATATAATAATCATTTCATTACATCAACAACAGCCCGTTTCGTCTCAAACGTTTCGTAAGGTGGGAACATGTGAATATCCTTCATCGCCTCTGTCGGGGGATAACTGATCGTCCAATGGAGACGTTCCATATCTTCTCTTTTTAAATCATAACGGACAAGGACATCACTATAATCTTCCACCTTCCACCACGTTACACTATTATGATTTGCGTCAAAAACCGTAATGGATAGGTATCCCCCATAATCTATTTCAGAAACAGTAAAATAGTCATACCACGACATGGGCTTTTCGAAATGACCATGTATTTCCCGAAATGATTCGCCAGGAGATATTATGGCTTTTTTGTTCCATATAATGATAGACGAGTCGGCCGGATACATATCTGAAAAGCCCCACTGAAGAGCTGTGTCGGATTTGTTCTCTATCACGATGAAATAATCTTCTGTACGGGGTGTACATGCACACAATATACAAAGGTATAATGTAATGACCAAAACAGATTTATTCATTGCTAAAAGATTCATAAGGTGGGAACATGTGTACACCCTTCATGGCCGGTGTCGGAGGGTAACTGATTGTCCAATGGAGACGTTCCATGTCTTCTTTTTTTACGTCATAACGGACAAGGACATCACTATAATCTTCCACCTTCCATCTCGATGTACTATTATGATTGAAATCAACAAGGGTTATGGACATATATCCCTGAAACTCCGAGTAAAAGAAAGAATACCAAGTTGAGATGCCTTCTTCATAATTCGTCTTAGTATAAGACTGTTCACTGTTCGGTCTTACACATTCACTTTCATCCGCTCTCCAAAGAACAACAATAGAATCAACCGGGTACATGTCCGATAGCCC
>JAEEGL011792144.1_pt1 | contig 23111 bp, 15 predicted proteins | sample 9134231 | NCBI WGS metagenome assembly JAEEGL01 (sample SAMN16246548, study PRJNA631951) | gut metagenome | biome: gut microbiome; feature: rumen; material: fiber-attached | host: Bos | place: Iran: Karaj | collected 2018-10
TCGGATACAACTGCTGCCTCGTAAAGGCTTTCGGCAACATCGATCATACGGTCAAAGAGATAAACCTTGATACCTGCTTCTTTTGCTTTCTTAAGAACTTCGTCCCATCCTGTTGTCTCTGCTGCAGAAATAAGAAGATAGTCAACGCCTTCTGTGATGAAGCCCTGAGCTGCCTGAAGCTGCTCATCGTTCTTTAAGCTGTAAGCTGTCTTTAATTCGTAACCGTTTTCTGCTGAGAATACTTTCTCCATGTCCTTTACGTTTGCTTCACGGTAACCGGACTCTGAAGGAGGGTTGTTAACAACACCAACCTTAATTGTTCCGCCCGACTTTCCGCCGCCGCATGCTGAAAGCACAACCGATAAAACAAGTACTCCCGCCAATAACACTGCTTTAAACTTCTTCATTACGTCTTTTCCTCCTTTTTTAGCTGGGCCACAATCGACCGTCTGGATACATGGTATCTTATTTGGAAAAAAGGGTAAATCGAGGTTTGTTTTGAGATGGTTAAAAATCATTCCGTGTTATCGGCGGGAGTATCTATTCGGTTAAAAATCTTTTCAAAGCGGTTAAAAATTATTTTATTCCGCATTTTTCCGGTTTAAATTCATACGGTTCAGTACTGCGCTCTGTATTCTGAGGGAGTCATTCCCACGTTCTTTTTAAAGATATAACTGAAGTAGTGGGAGTCGTTGTAGCCGACCTCTCTTGCGATCTGCGAGCCCTTGGTATCGGTGGTACGCAAAAGTTCCTTGGCCTTGTTAAGCCTTAAATATATGAGATATTCGGTAAAGGTCTGACCCGTCTGCTGAGAGAATACGGTTGAAAAACGACTGTTACTCATACCAACTTCCCTTGCAACGTCCTGCAGCATAAGATTGGGATTGTTGAAATTTTGGGACATATAAAGCTTTGCATCGCTTATGACCGAAGGCGTCTTTTCATCTGCCGCCTCTCCCATTTCGCGAACACCCAGTATTATCGCCTGTTCATCGGTACGTTCAACCAAAAGGTGTCTTATGTGCCTTGCTGCTTTAAAAGAGTTGATTATCATCTCGGGCTTATCGACGATATCGCCTATACCGACTCTTATCTCGTTACAGTCAAGTCTTTCAAGTTCACGCACCAAAGATGTTGCAAAAGCATATGCTCTTTCTTCGGTCTCTTCGGCGGTTCCACCCGTTACCAGCATCCTGGTGCCGACTCTTCCGGGGGATACCTGTACGATCCCGTCACTGCTCTCCGCAAGTGTCGCGGCAACCTGCTGTCCCGTGGCAACCGGCGAAAAAGCAGCGTCAATGACCGCATAATTATCGGCGGGCACCGGACATCCCATCTGCCTTAACTGTTCAAGTACGTTTACGGCGTCTTCCTCGGCCGCCTCGTCGGAAAAGAGTGAACCCACAAGTTTTTCCTTGACGAATTTGCCGCCGTTTTCCATTCTTACCCTCAAACTCGCGGCATGCTCAAAAGACTTGCGTTCGGCCTCTATCTGAGCGCTCACTTTATCGAGCACCTCTTTAAGATCTACGGCGTTTATGGGCTTTAACAGATATTCACGGACACCTAACTGGATGCACTGGCGCGCATATTCAAATTCATCGTATCCGCTGAGTACGATTATGCCTATCCACGGCATCTGTGCACGAAGCATCCTGCAAAGCTCTATTCCGTCCATAAAAGGCATCTTGATATCGGTTATGACTATATCCGGGTTCGTGTCACGGATGATCGGAAGCGCCATCTCACCGTCGGGAGCCTCCCCTACCAGAACGTAAGGAGTTTCATCCCAGGGAAACGATTCCCTGATACCTTCCCTGACCACTATCTCATCGTCAGCCAGAAATACTTTCATTTTCACCTAACTCCTCTCTCGTCCTGATGGGCACCTTAAAGCTTACCACAGTACCCGCATCGCTGCTTTCTATATTAAGTCCCTCAGGCATGTTGTAATAAAGCCTGATACGCAAGTTTACGTTCACAAGTCCGAAACCGCCGTTTCCTTCGCTTACGGTGGCACGGCCTTTTTTCATTCTTTCCTTAAGTTCCCTTAACTGCTCGGGCGTCATGCCGCATCCGGTATCTCGTACGCTGAATACAAGATAATCTTCTTCAAGTCTTCCCGAAACCGTTATCTTACCGCCGCCTCTTCGTATCTTGATGCCGTGATAAAGGGCATTTTCAACAAGCGGCTGTAATAAAAGCTTAAGCATCAGATAATTGCCGATCTCATCGGGAATGTCGATCTCATAAGACATGATGTCACGGTAACGGGTCTGCTGTATCTTAAGATATCCTTCGATATGTTTCTTTTCCTGGCTTATCGGTATCCAGTCGGCACCCGACGAAAGGCTTATGCGGAAAAAGTCGCTTAATGCACTTGTAAGCTGTATTACCTCATCCTTTTCCCCGGCCTCTGCCTTCCACACTATCGCATCAAGCGTATTATAAAGAAAATGCGGGTTGATCTGCGCCTGAAGCGTCCTGAGTTCAGCTTTACGAAGGTTTCGCGCGTCGACGTTACTCTTTTCCATCATGGCCTTTAAGCGGTCAGCCATCGTGTTTACCTGAAGTGTAAGATTACGGAGTTCCGTTACGTCCGTATCTTCTACCCGGTCATCGAGTGAACCCTCGGCTATCCTTTCCGCAGCCTCTTCAAGTCTTTCTATAGGCTCTCTTACGGAATGGGCGGTCGCTTTAACGGAGCTGTTTCTAAACCACAGGGCAATGATGACTATCAATACTTCGGCACCCGCCGTAAAGAGTATTACAAGCCGTAAGCTTAAGCTCATGCGGGCGGTTGAATTGATCTCCTGGGCGATGTAATCGTTTAACATACTGTCCACAAGAGTCGCAACATCTCTGACTTCACCGAGAACTTTTTCGTTTTCGACAACCGGCACCTCGGCATTTATATTATCGCGGATGGTATCCACATAGTTTTCAAGCGTCTGCATGGTGCGGCTTGCCACTATAAGAGAAAGCCTGTTTTCCTCGCCCGTCTGATCGGTGATCGTTTCGATCGTAGACTCTACTGTATGTATCTTTTCGTATATCCGGCTTTCCGGAAAAGACTCACGTCCGCTTATGATGTTCCATGCACTTCCCGGGATCACTTCGACAACTTCGTTCTTAAGGCTTGCTATCGTTTCCATTCTGACTATGGAACTGTGATATTTGTATGCATAAAAAAGCATCAAAATAAGACTGATAATGATCGGAATAACCAACATCAGCACCAGTCTGTGACTTAGCTTGCTTATCTGTCCGAGTATGCTTTTTTCGCGTTTTATCTTTATCATATTATCTTTGGTTTAATCTGCTGCCGTTGATCCCGGTATCCCGGCATGATTCCTAATATCCCCTCGGTGCGAGATTGTTTAAATCCATTTCATCGGAAAATACCTGTTCTTCGGGATGTATGAGCGGTTCGACGGTCTCGCCGCCTTTTAATTTAAGGGCCGTCTCCATGAGCGCTTTGCCGAGTTTTGGTGTACATTCGACCACGCAGTTGATCTTTCCTTCCATCAGTACGTTGATCGCTTCCTGACCGCCGTCAATGGATATGATAATTATATCCTTTCCGGGCGTGATCCCTGCTTTTTCGATCACGGGAAGAGCTCCCAAAGTCATCTCATCGTTATGGCTGAACACAACATCGATGTCGTCACCGTATGTTTCCAAAAGATATTTCATACATTCCGCACCGCGGCTTTTTAAAAAGTCGCCGTCAATGCTCTCAAGCACGGTCATTCTGGGATCGTTTGCTATCGTATCGTAAAATCCCGCCTGACGCTGTCTCATGGGAGTTGAATTGATGGTGCCCGATATTTCCACTATGTTGACATGGTCGAGTTCTAAGCTGTCGGCTTTACGGATAAGATACTCCGCCGCCATGACGCCTTCTTTGTAAAAGTCGGCACCGATAAGGCATGTCGTAAGGCCTTCTTTTTGCGTATTGATGTCACGGTCCACCAGTATCACCGGTATCCCTGCGTCGGCGGCTTCCTGTAAAACATTGTCCCAGCCTTCTTCGACGATTGGCGAAAAAGCAATGACATCGACTTTGTATGCGATGAACCGCCTGATCGCTGCGATCTGGTTTTCCTGTTTCTGATTGGCGTTTTCAAGCATTAAGCTGACACCGTAATTGTCGGCCTGCTCCTCAATATCGCGGGTGTTTCCGATACGCCAGGCGCTCTCCGATCCGATCTGGCTGAAACCCAGTAAGAGCCTCGGCTCATTGGGGTTTTCTTCCTTTTTGCCGCAGCCCACAGAAAAACAGATCAACAGCGCCATACATAAAACAAGCGCTGTTAATCTGCCGACTTTAACTCTTTTAAGGGGCTTTGCCCCCAATATATTTCCTGTTATCTTATTTCCCATATCCCGTAACTTCCCGTTCTCTTAACTCATTCCCTCTGCCGGCCTTACACATTTGGGGCTGCCGGCCGGGTCAGCTGTTACATATTGCTTACCAGCTCTGCTGCCGCTTTGGGAGGCATGGGACGTCCCCATACGTAACCCTGTATGTAATCGCATCCGTTTTCTTTGAGCGTATCTACCTGATCGTCCGTTTCAACGCCTTCCGAAACGACCTGCATGTTAAGAACATGCCCGATAGAGATGATGGAAGCGATGTACTGCTTGGAGGAGTCGTTTGTGTTCATGACATCGATAAAAGATTTGTCGATCTTAAGTATATCCGCAGGAAGCTTGTTTAAGTAGCTCAACGACGAATAACCCGTTCCGAAATCATCGATCGCAAGCCTTATCCCGAGTTCTTTGACGGCGTTAAGTATCGCAAGCGACTTCTCGCCCGAATCTATCATTATGGATTCGGTGATCTCTATCTCGAGATTGTTGGCCGGAAGACCGCTGATATTTAACAGTTCCTTGAGTTCATCCAGGAAATTGTTCCTCATCAGGTGCTTAACGGAAACATTGACACTAAGTATAAGGTCTTTGCCGCTCTTTTTGATAAGGTCGGCAACAAACGCAGCAGCTTCCCTGAACACGTATTTATCTATACGGTCGATGATACCTATCTTTTCGGCTATCGGCACGAAATCAACAGGGCTTATGGTTGCTCCCTCATTGTCCTTGATCCTTGCAAGTGCTTCAAATCCGCGAAGCTTATGATCAAGTCCGAACTGCGGCTGCAGGTAAAAGAAAACGGAATCGTTTTCCAGCGCCGTTCTTAACTTTCGCTCGATCTCAAGAGCATGCTCGGTATCGATAAGTTCCGGAGTGAAATGGAGGATATGATTTGTACCTCCCGATCGCTTTACCTCATGCATAGCCGCATCGGCATCCGAGAAAAGCGATCCTACATTGTCCGCGTCATCTGGATACTCCGAATAGCCGAAGCATGCGGTCACAAAATAATCGCATTCATCTATCACTATCTTCTTTTCAAGTTCTTTTCTGTAGGCATCTATCGTATTGCGGATATCGTCTTCGCTCTCGTATCCTCTTATGATGATCGCGAATTCATCTCCGCTGAGATGGGTAACAAAATCAACCGTTCCGGTCTTCCACGATTCGGCAAGATTACGCCAGCGTTCCGCTATGGTTATCAATACATCGTCGCCCACATCATGGCCCATTGTGTCGTTAATGCTCTTAAAGTTGTTAAAGTCTACCGATACAAGGGCAAATTTAACACTCTTGCCGATCAGTGACTGCATGAGTTCGGTACAGGCAAATCTGTTCGGAAGGCCGGTCAGTTTATCCGTGATCGCCTGATCGCGAAGACGTTTCTGATATCTTGATAACCTCTCATTGTTCATATGAATGAGGATTATCGCCACAAGCGCCACCGTATTGGAAAAGATACCGGAAAGTGCCGTAGCATTATGAACGAAAAAGAATTTATGCAACAGATACGGAAATGATAAAACAAGTATCGTAAGTGTTGTATAAAAGCCGGGCTTTTTGTAAAAAACGACAAGATAAATAACACAGATATTGCCAAGTGAAGAAAAAACACCCGCAAAAGTCTGAATGGGGATATGCATACCCATAAAATCTATTCCCGGAGGCGGTCCTTCAAAAGGGCCCGCCGCGGCCATTGCCACCCTCGTAAGCGCAATATTTGCGCCAACATAAAGCAGCAACAAGACCACAAACATAAATTTCGGTGATTCCTTGTGAGTGGACAGTTGTTTAAATGTACTCTCCTGACCACCGCCCATGCTGATCTTTTCTTTTGTCATAAAAACCCTTTCCCATAGCGCTTCATACGGTCACAATCCCGTATTTATCAATGCTAAGCACCCATGATACGACTATAACCCATATATTATACACATATCACGATTACGGATTATTAACAAGCCCTAGGAATCAGTAATTTGTTACGCAAATTACTGACCGCAATGCAAATTGTGTGAAATTAATATTCTATTAATGTCATATATTGTATTATAATGGAAATGCAATAAAAAAGCCTTAAAAATTTAAGTGCAATTTGAAAGGACAAGAGAGAATGAAGACAAAGAAAAGAAGATCTTTAAAAAGAACACTCGTTACACAGATCATTATCTTTGTGGCAGTCATCATTGTGATAATCACACAGATCAGCATCAAACTGCAGGCTGACAACATTCAGTCGCTTACAAATGCCGTACTTGCGCGTGAATCGGTTTCTTACTCCAATGAAATACGCAGCTGGTGGCATGCCATAGAGGAAAGAGTCAACCAGACCGCCAATGTTATCAGGAGCACACGTAATCTTCCTTATGAAGAAATGCATGATATGCTCCTTAAACTTACCGCGGAAGACCCCGACTCTCAGGATATTTATATGGCTTACGGTAATACGGGAAGATTCTTAGACGGTTCCGGATGGATCCCCGACGATACATTCGTATTTACCGACAGAGCCTGGTATAAGGGTGCGATCGAAGGAAAGGGCGATCTTTATACATCCGATCCTTATGTTGATGCATCAACCGGTAAGACATGTCTTGCATGTTCCGTCATGGTAAAAGACAACGTTGTATTGTCAAGTGACATCAACTTTGATACGGTATCCGAGAAGATAAACGGTTTTAAGTCCGTATCACCCGATACCAAGATCTATCTTGTCAACAAAGAATCCAAAGATGTACTGTTAAGTACCGTTCCCGAGACGGTCGGACAGAATTTCGCGGATACCACCGATCCCATTGTAAAGGGCCTTGCAAATGTATTCGATTCGCTCGATACCAAGATTGAAGCAGACGAAGCCAAAGTCGTTACCGGCAAGACTCCCGCAGGAGCCATGATGTTCACCGCAACGGATATCGAAGGTACTTCATGGGCTATCGTAAGCGCGGTTCCCTCTTCTTTCCTGAGCCAGCGTATATTAAGAGTCATGATGATAACATTTGTGACTGCCGGTATCCTTCTTTTGCTCCTGTCACTCCTTATATATTACATCATCAACAAGACGATCAATCCCGTCACCAAAGTATCCGCACGTATCGGTGATATCAGCGGCGGTGACTTTACAGTTAAACTTGATCCCGAAGGCAACAACGAGATCACGACCTTGAGTGAAAACTTAAACGACTACATCGAAAACATGCGCTCCACGCTTCACAGCCTGTCATCAATATCCGGTTCCATGAGCGAAAATGCGGGAGAATGTTTCGAAGTTACCCAAACTCTTAATTCCGCCAACCAGAATCAGGGCGAATCGATTGAAAAGCTTAATTCAACATTAAGCGATATGAATAATTCGATCGATGATGTGGCAAGAGGAGCCACCGAGCTTGCAGCTACATCAAGTCAGCTTTCCGAAAGCGCATCGGAAGTTAAGGATCTTTGCAATGCCACACTCGATGCATCTACCACAGGCCGCAGCGAGATGGAAACGATGACCAGAAATGTTACAACCCTTAATACCACCATTGCAGAACTCACAACCCTTATCCGTGCAACTGCCAAGTCGATCGAAGAGATCACCGGTATCACCGATGCCATCAATGCTATCTCCGAACAGACAAATCTTCTTTCGCTCAACGCTTCAATCGAGGCCGCAAGAGCAGGCGAAATGGGCCGTGGATTTGCCGTTGTTGCATCTGAGGTAGGCGCACTTGCAAATCAGTCTACAGAGGCAACCGAGACCATCAGAAGACTTATCGAAGAGATCACCAAAAACATCTCCGAGATCAACGGAAAAGCCGATACCTGTACAAAAGATATGGAAGCATGCTTAAGCGGTGTTGAAAGCGCCAACGCTTCGTTCAATACGATTTGCGAAGATGTTGCCAAGGCAACGGACGGCATCATCGATATCGCAAACGGTATCGAAAGGATCAACGATGTTGCCGCCGACAATGCGGCTACAACCGAAGAACAGGCATCCACGATCAGTGAGATACTCAACTTAAGCGATATGATCGTAAACGAAAGCAACAAACTTCTTAAGGAGACCGAGAACATCTCCCGTATCTCCGAAAGCCTTAACCGTTACTCCGAAGAGATCAGTACAGACCTCGCACAGTATACACTGTAAGGGCTACGCCGGACCGGTTGCAATCAAATACAATACTAAAGGGACTGCCGAGGCAGTCCCTTTTTAAATCATCATCCAATTCTTTTATGTCATTTTTCATTGCCTGCAGGCTTTAGCTCTTTGCGGGTGTAGCTTTCTTGCCGTTTCCGGCTTTGGGTTTTTGAGATGTGCGCTTTTTTGACGGAGCAGGTTTTTCCGGCTCTTTCTCGCGTATATCTGCCGCCTCGGGCGGGATCTCGATCTCGACCGGCCGGTCTCCCGACTCATCTTCGGGCTTTTCTATCTCGGTAACTACGCGGTTACGACCGTTCTGTTTACCATAGTAGAGCTTTTCGTCGGCCTCTTCGACCAGTTTCTCTATCGTTGTCTGATAGCCTTCCACCACGCCGAATGTAAGCGTTACCTTAATATCGTAGCCTTCCGTCCGAATTGTCATTTCGCGGATCTTTTCAAGAGTCTTCCAAAGATGTGTTGATGCGTCGTACATTCCCATCTTGTTAAAGCATAACACAAATTCCTCGCCGCCCCATCTGGCCGCAAATCCGCAGCCCATCATGGATTGTTTTAATTCATTGGCTACAGCCTTTAAAACTTCATCTCCGGCATTGTGTCCGTATGTATCATTGACCTTCTTAAAGAAGTCGATATCGGCAATGGCTATCGAGAACGGCTGGTTGTTCTCATGGCTTCTGGCGATCACTCTCTCGGTCTGATTAAGGAAGTAACGGCGGTTACCGAGTTTTGTAAGCGGGTCGCTCTCCACGAAGCTCCTGATGCTCTTTTGCATTGAAGTCGTCGATTTTGCTATCTCTCCAAGCTCATCTTTTCTTTTTAAAATATTGATATCGAGCTCTGTTGAAAGATTACCTCCCGCAACCTTGTTAAGGAATTCCTTAAGGCCGCTCAATACACCTGTGATCTCGCGTGTGGAACGGTATGCCAAGAATGTTGCCAGCAGCATTCCCACAACCACAAACAGGATCATGGGCATTACGGCTCTTCCTACCGTGGAACGCATCGATGTGCTTGACTTGGCGACTTCCACCATTCCGACTATCGAACCGTCCTCGTTGGTGAGCGGAACGTATACCACAAGGTATTTGTCGTTAAACATCTTAACGTTTTCGTATTGCACGATCTGTCCGGTGTTAAGTACGCGTTCCGAAGTATCAGCATTGGTGGACACTCCCGCGAGACGCTGCCCGTCAGGCCCTCTGAATGTGGTATTTACACGCACATCCATATAAAGAAGGGATATCTCATCCCCGGTCACACCCGACACGCGGTCTATTATCGAACAGTCACCCGTCAGATTCAGATCGCCTTTGTAAAAGTCCGTCGTTCCGTCTGCTTTTTGTACCGGATAATAATTGCCCGAGCAGAAAATGTCATATGCCATCATAACCGAATGGGCTTCGTTGACCATGTCTTCTTCGGCTCTTGCATATATTATGTTGGTGAATCTGACAAAAGAAAATACCATGATCATGATGCCCAGAACCAGTATGGGCACCACGTTCATCCTGATCATTTTTTTGTACAATCCGGTATTGTTCATTTCATCCCGTCCCTTCATGTCACGACCCGATCGAAGGCCGAATATTTAGCTTAATTTATTTACCCGCTGCAACTTCGTCGAATTCACGGACCATCTCATCGGAAGGAGCCTTTGTGGCAAGTGATACCACAACGTTTACGACGATCGCAATAACAAATGCGGGAAGAAGTTCATATATCGCAAATGCACCGCCGAGTTTGGCGATCACGAATTTCCAAACAAATATCATAACACCGCCGGTGATCATGCCTGCGATCGCTCCCTGAAGGTTTGAACGTTTCCAGAAAAGTGCAAGTAAAACTACCGGACCGAATGCGGCACCGAATCCCGCCCATGCGAACGATACGATCTTGAATACCGAGCTGTCGGGATTCCATGCGATGATCATACCAAAAAGTGAGATCACGATAACCGAAATTCTTGCAACAAGCATCTGAGTCTTAGCCGTAAACTTGATACCGAAAGATGAACTTAAAAGGTCCTCGGTGATCGAAGATGCAGCGGCAAGGAGCTGTGAGTCGGCCGTTGACATCGTAGCGGCAAGTACACCTGCTAAGATAACGCCTGCGATTACCGCACAGAGTAAATTGTTTTGTGAAAGAAGCGTTGCGATCTTAACAAGAACGGTTTCGGAAGCGCTGCCTTCAAGTGTCTCGATAGCGCCCACATGGCTCATTCCAAGACCTACAACACCGATAAGTATTGCAACACCCATCGAGATCACAACCCATACGGATGCGATACGACGCGAGAAAGTAAGTTCCTCTTCCTTGCGGGCTGCCATGAATCTTAAAAGGATATGGGGCATACCGAAGTATCCGAGTCCCCATGCACATGTCGAACAGATCGTCAAAAGGCTGTAAGGTGAAGCTTCACCGGTCGCGGGACTGTATGTTTTTACAAGACTTAAAAATCCCGGAAGGCTGCTTGCGTTATCAACTACCGCACTCCAGCCGCCCGCTACGGAAACACCGAAACCGAATACGGTGATAATGGCGATCGTCATTACTATCGACTGGATAAAGTCGGTGGTGGATGCTGCCATAAATCCGCCGAGTGTTGTGTAGATCGCGATAATAAGTGCGGCAATGATCATTGCCATATGATAATCAACTCCGAAAAGGCTCTTAAAGAGCTTACCGCATGCCGCAAATCCCGAACCCGTATAAGGTATAAAGAAAATAACTATGACAATAGCGGCTATCGTCTGAAGTATATTGTGCGCATCATGATATCTCTTTGTGAAAAACTCAGGGATAGTGATGGCGTTGATCTTAACCGAATAACGTCTTATCTTACGTGATACGATAAGCCAGTTAAGATATGTTCCCACCGCAAGACCGATAGCGGTCCACGATGCGTCTGCAAGTCCCGAAAGATATGCAACTCCGGGAAGTCCCAGTAAAAGCCAGGAACTCATGTCGGATGCCTCGGCACTCATGGCGGTTACGAAAGGTCCTAACTTTCTGCCGCCCAGGAAAAAGTCGTCGGTATCCTTGTTCTGTCGTGAGAATTTAAATCCCACATACACTACCATTGCCAGATAAGCCACAATGGTGAGTGCGATAAGTACGTTTGTAGCGTTAAACATTTTCTTTTTCTCCCTCTATTTTTTACAGCGTAAGGCTGCAAATTACTGCACTTTGGGGCCGTAAACTTTACAACTCCACGCCGTTCTTTTTAAGAAGTTCTCTGGCCGATTCCACCGAATCGATACCGGTCTTATTTTTGATCGGCGCAAATTCACGCTCACGCACTACCTCATAAGGCAGACATGAGTCCGCAAGATGTATCATATCAAGCACGAGCTGTTCAAACTTATAGCCGTTGGGGCTCTCGGGCTTAACGGTATTGCCGTTTTCATCAACATACGGGATCTTTTTCTCAACAACGTGATAAGGAAGGCTCTTGTTGACGATCTCAACAAGCTCGTCGACGTTAAAGAGGTAATTTAAGATAACTCCGAAGTTATAAACTCTCTCTCCGCGCTCATCCGCCAGATCCATCATCTCATCCGTAAGTTCATAATACTCAACGATCGAAGGCTTGCCGTCTTCAAGACATATAACGCCCACACGCTCGTCACGGGTTGCCTTTTTAACGACTTTAGCGCCCACTGTTCTTTTTTCAAGAAGCGTAGCACCTATAAACTTGGGATCGCATATACGCTGACATACATTGTCGACCGCAAATACATTAAGCCATTCGATGTCGAAGTTTTTGATGGTATCAAGAAGGTTGTTCTTCATCATCGACAAAAACCATCCGCCGTTACCGTTGGGTGAAACGGCAACCTTGTCCTTGGCTTCCAGGAATACCTTGCCGTTGTAATCGCACGCGGGTGCCATTTCCTGTTTAAAGAAGAATATGTAATCCTTGGGATATCCGAAATAGTTGTTGTCATCAAAGAACTCAACCGTTTTCTCATGGTTTAAGTCGCTCGTCATAACAAATAACGGGATAAATGTCTCAGTCTTATGCACAACATCGAAAAGATTGTTCATAAGACACTGAAAGATCGATAACTTACGTGTTATTCCGACATTATACATACCCTTTGGATCATCCGATCCGAGTCTTGTTCCCATTCCTCCGGCCAAAAGAACGGCTCCGACCTTTCCCGCACGAATCGCTTCAATACCGGCCTTTTCGAGTTCTTCGCTTCTTGCATTGATCTCGTCAAGTTCCATGCACTTAAGAGGTGTTATCTCACCCTTCTTAAGAGTGGGCTTTTCGTTGATGTTCTTAAGGACCGAAAAATCAAGCGATTCTATCTGATCGCTTAACTTTTGTTTCTGTTCGTCGGTAAGCTCACTTTCAAATCTTAAAAGCTGTTCCTGTCCGTATTGTCTGAGTATTTCTGTTGCTTTCATATCTGTCTCCCTGTTTTATGCCTGTGGCTTATAGTAATCATAGTATATCTTGCCTGCGAGCTCTTTGGCCTTCTCGGCTCCGTCAAACGCTTCCACGATCCTTAATGCAAAAGCGGTCGCACATCCCGCGGAACGTCCCGTAATGATGTTGCCGTCCCACTCAGCCTCGCTTCCCGTATACTCGGCATCGTAAAGCTCCGCTTCCATTCCCGGGAAGCATGTTGCCTTTTTGCCTGCCAAGACTCCGGCTCTGCCAAGTATTGTCGGCGCGGCGCATATGGCTGCAAGATATTTGCCCTTATCGGCAAACTTTCTGACCTTTCTCATTAAAAGATCGCATTTTTCGAGATTTTTGTGTCCCGGTCCTCCGGGCAAAAGCAGCATATCGAAATTATCGATATGTACTTCATCGATACAGTAATCCGTTTTGTACATGGATCCGTGAGAACCCATAACGTGATGTGAGTGACTGACCGATACGGTCAAAACTTCGTGTCCGGCCCGTTTTAACAGGTCTACGGGTGTTACTGCTTCGATCTCTTCAAAACCTTCTCCAAAAAATACAGCTATCTGCATAAACCCTCCGATCTTGTGTCTTACACATTCCCCAATGTGCTATAATCATAATAAATATAAATCATTATATCCTTTTTGCGCATAATTAACAATTATTATAAACGGAGAAAAATATGGAGATTGAAAGGAAGTTTTTGATAAACCCGGGTGACTTTGAATATAAAGAATACCCCTGCAAACGACTTGAACAGGGGTATCTAAACACCGATCCCGTTGTAAGGGTACGAAGAGAAGGGGATGAGTATTATCTTACATACAAAGGGGGCGGTATGATGATCCGCGAAGAGTACAATCTCCCGCTCACCGAAACGGGATACGAGCATCTGATCCAAAAAGCCGACGGAAACATCATACGAAAAACGCGTTATCTCATCCCGCTTGGATATCTGACCATAGAACTCGACGAATTCGACGCTCCGTTCGCTCCGCTTTTAATGGCGGAAGTTGAATTCCCGAACCGCGAAACGGCCGAATCCTTCACTCCACCCGCATGGTTCGGACGCGAAGTCACCAATGATCCCGCCTACCACAACTCAAATATGTCTAAACGGAAACTATAAATATACGGCGGATGTATAATACATCCGCCGTTTGATAAAGTTCACTGCATATATTAAAGGCATCTACCGTAAACGTAGGTGAGGTTTGCGATCTCGTCGGGAAGTTCGGGTGAGATCGCGTCGGGCTCCATTCTCCAGGTCCAGTTGCCGCCGAGTACGGACGGTGTATTGATGCGGGCTTCGTTGCCGAGGTTGAGATAATCCTGCATCATGATGATACATGTATCGCACACCGATGCCATTGCCTGTCGGATCATGGATGCCGCAGCCGTATCAACATATTCGTTGCCGGTGTAATCGTCAAAGTATTTGGCGGTCCTTGGATCGTCGGTGCTGACTCTCTTATACCAGCCGCGCGAAGTCTCATTGTCATGCGTTCCCGAATAGATCACAGAATTGTTGGAAAGCATATGCGGAAGATATTCGCTTAACGGTGATGAGTCAAAAGCAAACTGAAGAACCTTCATTCCGGGGTATCCCGTAGCCTTTACGAGATCTCTGACCGAATCGGTCAAAAAGCCCAGGTCTTCGGCGATGATCTTTCTTTTGCCCAACTTTTCATTGATAGTGTTGAACAGTTCGATACCGGGACCCTTTTTCCACTTTCCGTTCTCGGCGGTAGGATCGCCGTAAGGTATCGTATAGAATTCATCGAATCCTCTGAAGTGATCGATACGGACCACATCGTAAAGATCGAAACAATATCCTATTCTCTTTATCCACCAGTCATAGCCGCTATTCTTGTGATAATCCCAGTCATAGAGCGGATTTCCCCAGAGCTGGCCTGTGATCGCAAAAGGATCGGGCGGACATCCTGCAACGCTTACGGGAATGTTTTCATTGTCAAGATCAAAGAGTTCGGGATGTGACCATACATCTGCCGAGTCAAAAGCAACGTATATCGGAATGTCGCCTATTATCTCCACGCCCTTTTCGTTGGCATAATGTTTAAGAGCCTTCCACTGTTTGGAAAACCAGAACTGCTGGAAACGATAGAAATCCATATCATCCCACAGTTTTGAGCGGTATCTTTCAAGCGCCTCGGGTGTACGGATACGTATGTCCTTGTCCCATTCGGTCCAGACTTTTCCGCAAAATTCCTTTTTGACGGCCATAAAGAGTGCATAATCGTCAAGCCAGAACGCATTGTCGGCCACAAACTCGTTAAAGAGTTTATCCTGCCTTGCGTTGCTGCGTTCATAAGCCATACGCAAAAGGTCGAAACGATTAAAATAGAGTCTTGAATAATCGATCGACCCGCCTTCACCTGTCGCATCGTAATCGATACATTCCTGTTCGGTAAGAAGGCCCGCCTTTACCAGCTCATCGAGATCGATAAAATACGGATTGCCCGCAAATGTCGAAAAGGCCTGATAAGGTGAATCTCCGTAGCCGGTAGGGCCAAGCGGCAGGATCTGCCAGTATTTCTGCCTGGCTCGTGCCAGAAAGTCTACAAAATCATATGCTTCTTTGGTAAATCCGCCTATTCCGTATTTACCGGGAAGTGCAAATATCGGTAACAAAATTCCGCTTGAACGCATTTGGTAATCCCCCGATTTTTAATGACTGTCAGTAAGTATCACAACTTTTCTTAAAATAGATTGTAACACCATATCGCTTTTTAAAAAATGCTTTTTATTAATCACCGATATGCCAGATGTCAGAGTTGTATTGTGCGATCGTACGGTCCGATGAGAAAAATCCCGCTTTTGCTATGTTTATGAGCATTTTCTTTTTCCATAAAGAACGTTTCTCGTAATCGGCGAAAACCTCGTCTTTTTTGGCGATATACTCTTCGAGATCTAACAATGTCATGAACGGGTCCTCTTTGATCAGGTGATCGTGGATCCTCTCAAGATTCTCCTTGAGGCTTAAGCGCATGCACTTTTCGTTCAGTATGAAGTCGACGATCCTGCGGATCTGCTTGGAACCTTCATATATCTTGGAAGGATCGTAATCGTGTTTGGCTATGTGCTTGATAACGGTATCCGAATCCTTACCAAAGAAATAAATATTGTCTTCGCCGACCAGCTTTCCGATCTCTACATTCGCACCGTCTCTTGTGCCTAAAGTGATGGCACCGTTTAACATGAACTTCATGTTGCCGGTACCGCTGGCTTCCTTGGATGCAAGCGATATCTGTTCGGAAACGTCACATGCGGGAATGAGCTTCTCGGCGTAGCTTACGTTGTAGTTTTCGACCATCACGACTTTCATATACTTGGAAACATCGGGATCGTTGTTGACGATCTCCTGAAGCACCAGGATCAGGTGAATGACGTCCTGCGCGGCCACATATGCGGGGGCCGCCTTACCGCCGAAGATAAAGGTTATCGGTGTGGTAGGCTTGCGGCCGTGCTTGATCTCAAGGTATTTGTAAATGATGTAAAGCGCATTCATCTGCTGACGCTTATATTCATGGAAACGCTTGGCCTGAATATCAAAGATCGAATGGGGATCGATCTCTATGCCCTCGCGGTCTCTTATGAAACGTGCAAGTGCTTTCTTGTTGTCGGTCTTGATCTCTGCGATACGGTCAAGTACCATCTCGTTATCGGTAAGCTCCATAAGCTTTTCAAGCTGCATGGAGTCTTTTTTGTAATATTGACCGATCAGGTCACTGATGTAATCTGCAAGCTCGTGATTGCATGACAGAAGCCATCTTCTGAAGGTTATGCCGTTGGTCTTATTGTTGAATTTATCGGGATAGATCTTATAAAAGGCGTTAAGCTCGGTTTCTTTTAATATCGATGTATGAAGCTCCGCTACGCCGTTAACCGAAAATCCGTAGTGTATGTCGATATTTGCCATATGCACAAAGCCGTCTTTATCGATGATGTGCACCTTGGGTGAGCGATATTTAGAGCGTACCTTTCTGTCAAGTTCCCTGATGATGGGCACAAGCTTGGGGGCTACCTTTTCAATGTATTTAAGCGGCCACTTCTCAAGCGCTTCGGCGAGTATCGTATGGTTGGTGTATGCCACGCATTTTGATACGACTTCTATGGCCTCGTCGATCGTAAATGCCTTGTCGTTTACCAGGATACTGATAAGCTCGGGGATTATGAGTGTGGGATGAGTATCGTTGATCTGAATAACGCAGTAATCATACATTCTGCGAAGGTCATACTGCTGTTCTTTTAATTCCTTGAGGATCAGCTGGGCTGCGTTCGATACCATAAAGTATTCCTGGTAAACGCGCAGGAGATTGCCCGCCTCATCCGAATCATCGGGATAAAGAAAAAGTGTTAAATTCTTTTTGATCTTGGTCTTATCGAAATCTATGCCCTGCTCGGCTATCGATTCGTCAACGCTTTCAATATCAAATAAATGAAGCCTGTCGGTACCGTTTCTGTAGCCCACGATCTCTATGTCATAGAGGTGCGAGTGAACGGTAAAGTCACCGAACTGTACCGGGAATGACATTCCCGTATCAACAAGCCAGGACTTGCGCTCGATCCATTCGTTTTTCTCGGCTTTCTGGAATTTGTTTTTAAATACCTGCTTAAACAATCCGAAATGATAATTAAGGCCTATACCGTCGCCGTGGATTCCCATGGTAGCCATGGAATCCAGAAAACATGCTGCAAGACGTCCGAGTCCTCCGTTACCCAGAGAAGGTTCGGGCTCGAATTCCTCGATATCGCTTATAGACTTGCCGCGCTTGGAAAGAATGGATTCGATCCTGTCGTAAAGGCCGAGATTTATAAGGTTATTGGAAAGAAGCTTACCGATCAGGAATTCCATGGAGATATAGTAAACTTTCTTGTCTCCGCTTATACGTTCGGAAAGACTTGTCATCTCCTTGGTAAGCCCCAAAAGAATATAGTAAATCTCTTTGTTGTCACATTCATCGAACTTTTTGTTAAAAAGGCGCTTTGCCCGGTCTTCGAGTTCAGACTCCATGTTCATCAACATGACTTCTTTTTGCATATCAGCTCGTAATGACATATAGATAACCTCCCCGGATGATATCCTATAATCTGACTACTTCATAGGGTATTTTGATGTCACGGCCCTTTGAACCGTGCATAAGTGCATAAAGTTCATCAACAGCAGCCATTGAGATGCCGTAGAAATCCTGTTTAACGGTCAGAACGTGGTTGCCGACATATTTCATAAGGGTAATGCCGTCAAAGCCGCATACGGGCTTAAATACGTCCATCTGAGTAAGGGCTGAGATAGTACCTATCGCCATCATATCGGAAGCACATGCGATCATACCGTAATTACGCCCCTCGTTTAAAGTGATCTCTCTTGCGCGGTCCTCGGAAAATTCACCGTCTGCTACGGTAAGGGATATACCTCTCTCCTCGCAGAGTCTCTTAACAGCTTCGGTACGATAATCGGTCACGAAACCGTTCTGTTTGCCCGAGATATATAACATTGAACCTACGTTATCGGTCTTTAACACTTCGCTTATTACATCGTACTGAGCCTGTGCCTGATCGATCCATACGCATGAAGTGCTGGGATTTACGATATCGGCGTCTACAAGAACGCATTTGTATTCGCGGTTTTTGGCAAGTTTTATAAGCACATTGTCGTCTTTGGAAACACCGAACATTACAAGACCGCCGATGCTCTCGGAACGAAGATATGCGCAGAAATCATCATGCGTCCAGTCCTTAAACATTGAATAGAATATCGTGATCACGTCAAGGCCGAGTTCCTTGGCCTTTGCAAGCGCTCCGGAGAGATAACGCATATCGACTTCGTCGATGGGTGTCTCCTGGGCAGTCTGATCGATTACTATCGCGATACGGCCGGCATATTTGCTGGATAATGCGGAAGCCATTTTGTTGGGAACAAATTTTAACTTCTTGACCGCACGCTCAACTTTCTCACGTGTATCAATACTGATGTTGGGATAATTGTTTAATACTTTAGAAACAGTAGATATTGCAACGCCCGCTTCTTTGGCGACGTCCTTGATTGATGCCATATTATTATTCTCCTTTCGGAAATCGTTTTCCATAACTAATATAGCACACTTGGATGAAATGTCAAATCCGGAGCGGGGCAAATGATCATCCTGCTATATAAAAAACAGGCGGATGCCGAAGCATCCGCCTGTGAAAAACTTTGTTTATTCAACAGCTCTTGACTTTCTGTGCTGTATTACCAGGAATACTCCGCCGCAAAGTACTATAGCGGCCGCAAGTATCGTTGCGGGAAGATCGTACTTATCTTTCCAAAAGAAACCGCATCCTGCCAAGATCAGTATTGCGAGCACTGATACGATGATATCGAGTATCATGCCGCGTGTTTTCTTGTTATCGTTTTCATTGTAATTATCTGACATAATCTCATACCTCCTATCAGTTATTCGAAGTACCTAACTTAGCTTCGTTTTCTTTTTTAAGTGATATTCCACGTACTGCTACATATGCACCATAGAGTACCGATGAGAGCAATACGATCCAGTGTACCAGACAGTGATCCGCAGCTGCGAGAGGAACATCCTCTTCCTCGATCTCAACTTCGGGAGCGAGAGGAGCGGGTTCGGGCTCGATCTCAACTTCAGGTGCCTGAGGAACGGGTTCGGGTTCGATCACCACTTCAGGCTCGGGCTCATCAGGCTCGGGATTACCGGGCTGAGGGTTATCAGGCTGAGGGTTGTCAGGCTGAGGGTTGTCAGGCTGAGGGTTGTCAGGCTGAGGATCATCAGGCTGAGGATCATCAGGCTGAGGGTTATCAGGCTGAGGATCATCGGGCTGAGGGTTATCAGGCTCGGGAGTGTACGGATAATATGTAGATGTAAATACTGAATCAACTACGGTATCCTCTTTGATAAAGCTGTAGTCCTTGTTCCAGCGGGTAAAAGTAAATACATATCTGCTGCCGTCAGGATTATTTACCGTAAATCCTGCGGGATTTGCAGGTGCTGTAGCTGACTTACCGTATTCAACCTGCTGTACATCACCGACCTGAACGTTTCCTACTCCTCTGAAGGTAACATTGTACTTTCTCTTGGTTGCGGTGTATGAAGCATATACCGTGATGTCTTCGGTAACTTCTGCAGGTAATACTACAGCGTTTCCTTCTGCATCGGTCCAACCTGCAAAGCTGTATTCGAATTCAGGCGAAAGCATTTGTGCTGCCTTATCGGTTGCATGATCGTCTGCGATCTTCTTGTCATCCGCAGATACGGAATCACCGTATTTAACATTTACGGCATCAAAACCATCGTTTGACTCGCTGTCATAAACAAACATTACTTTTTTAATCTGCTTGGTAGCGGTTATTATAGCTGTGTCGGTTGTATATCCGTCTACGGTATATGAAGGCTGAAAATCTTTTGTAACTTCATAATCCCATTCAGCATCATCTTCGGGACAAACAACGGGAGCTATATCGGGAATAGGTGTTCCGGCTGAAACAAATTCGCTCTCCTTAACAAGTTCGGTAACGTTGTTGCCGCCTTCATACTGAATCGTTCTGTATAAATAGAGTTTATAATATTCCGCCGATTCTGAAGTGAATGTTATTGTAACAACGACACTTTCTTTGACATTCTTTATACCGGTCTCGGTCAATGTAGCCTGAGCGTTCGTGCTGAGTTTCCAACCGTCTGTTTTGTACGTTGTTACTGTCTCAGATAAGTCTTCAGTTCCGCTTACATCAACTACGGGTTCGGGATTCTGAGGGAATTTGGCAATCGCTTCCGAAGGGAAACTGAGTTCATTGTCGTCATTCCATGTTACGCTAAGGGCAGCAGACTCATAAACTGTATCAGCAGCCTCTCCGTCAGCTACTATTACCTTAAATGTTACGGTAGGAACAATCGAGCCGTAATTTACTGTGAAGTCGGTATTGTCGGTAATCTCGGTTCCTAAAGGAGTTACATTCCACTGACCGTTGGTCTTACCTATATCGGTATGATCAGGTATCTCAGGAACGTCCGTATCCTGAATAACGGTTCCGTAAGTAACATCATTCATGGTCTTAATGGGTTGACCGGTTACACCGTCAATAAAGTTTACGGTAAATTTCTTGGTTGTATAATTAACAACTACCGAAACATCACCTTCAGGCATTGAGAAATCGTTATTGATCGTAGCCGTAGCTCCGGTAACAACATATGTCTCTGTATACTTGTTTGTATCTATATTAGGAAGAGATGAAAATTTAACTGTATCTTTATATACATAATTCTCTGAAACAGCCTTATCAGCCTGTTCAACGCCGTCGATCTTGTATGTTACATTGAAGCTGTATGATTTGAAAGGTACTTCGGGAACGCCTACTGCATCCGTAACTGCTGCCGATGCATTGATACGGTCATCTGTAATGGTTTCGTCCTTAACATTTGTATATGTAACAACAACGCTGTCGTTCATATCAAACCATACGCCGTCCGTCGTGTTCATGTCAGCTTTAACTTTCTTGATAGCGGTAGCAAGGTCATCATCCGGATAAGTCTTGGCTGCATAAGCTGCTATCATACCATTGACATCAAGAGTAGTTTCGATCGTAACTTCCTTGGTATCATCTGCACCGAGATCCTTAAGATTCCATGTGACTTTATTACCTTCGATCGTAGCTGATTCCTCATCATCAACACTGACAGGTGTCATATATGACGGGAATGTATCTACAAGATGTGCGCCCTTAGCAGCATCAACATCCTTCTGTACAGAAGATGTTATAAGAGCCATAACATCGGAAAGACCATCTACATCGGATGACTTAAACTTACCTGCGGAAGCACAGTTTCTGAGAGTATATTCCGCATGTGCTTCATTGCTGATATCATAACCTATTGAATAGATAATAACGCCTTGATCTTTAGCAATTTTAGCTTCGGAAATGGCGGTTAAGCCATGGTTGATGGGAAATTCAGTGCTCTTTTTAGTAACCATTAATAACTCTACTACAGTATCGCCATAATGATAAAGTGATGTGCTTGTATAAATTTTGCCTGACTGTGTCGCATTTAATGTGTATTTTTTGTTACCGATACTTACCCTATTGTTTTTATCTACATCCGTTGTTGTTGCCTGATAATACCATTCTGAATCACGTGCAACCACACAGTAATATGTGCCATTGGCATTAATGATATTTGCCTCATCAGACGTCACTAAAGTATTATTGTAGTAGTACCCATTTGCAGAATTCGGAACAGGAAGGGAATATCCTGCTTCGTAATTCCATGATCTTTCTGACTGTGTAATATGATTATAATCAAAGTTAATAGGCAGATATGTTTCTAATTCTGTCGTTCTATCTGCATAGTTTAATGTAACCTTTTCGTTTGTAAGAGCGGAGGCCTTAAATCCCTGGGTAGGATTACCATCACCAAGAAGAACTATTATCTTGGTAGCACCTTCTTCAACCTCTGAGCTGTTGAGCAATGCATTTGCAGCATGAATACCAGCCTGAATATTGGTTCCGGAATTATTGGTTACACCGTCAACTGCGGTTTTAAAAGCATTGATATCGGTAGTAAATCCTTTATTACCAACACCAAACGTCTTAGTGCTTGCATTACTGGTGAAGCTGACAAGACCAACCTTTACAGTATCGGGATTCTCTGTTGTATTATTCTTTAATAACTCATCGGCAAATGACTTTGCAGCAGCCTTGGCGTTTGTAATCTTGTTTCCCTTCATACTGTTGGAAGCATCCATTACGAATACTATTGCAGTTTTTCCTACTGTGGAAACATTGACTGTAGCATCATTACCGTTTACTACAAACTTAACCGAAACCTTACCGGTTTCTTTGTCGTAAGTTGCAGTTTTAGTGATCTCAATACCTTCGCCATCCTCGGTTGTGATAGTCACTGTACTGGGATCATTGACCTGAGCCGTCGGTGTGGGGTTTGAAACTCCGGTGTCAATAGGTCTTGCAGCAACAGTAGGAACATAGTTGCTGAGCAACATAGTAATTGCCGTTACTACACTCAAAGCCGAAGCGATCACCCTTCTTTTCAGTGCTTTCATTCTCTCCTCCTTATTGGATCCAAATAAAATTTATCGCTTTTATGTCAAAAAAAAGGCCCGTATCAAGCGGAAACTATGCTTCCGAAA
>JAEEGL015469877.1_pt1 | contig 23111 bp, 27 predicted proteins | sample 9134231 | NCBI WGS metagenome assembly JAEEGL01 (sample SAMN16246548, study PRJNA631951) | gut metagenome | biome: gut microbiome; feature: rumen; material: fiber-attached | host: Bos | place: Iran: Karaj | collected 2018-10
ATAAAATAATAGCTAAAGCTCATAATAACAAACAATCTTATTACGATGTCTTAGGACACGCAGAGATCAATTGTATAAAAAAAGCCTCAAGAAAATTAAGAGACTGGCGTTTAGATAATTGTATAATGTACGTTACTTTAGCGCCTTGTAAGATATGTCAATCAATTATTAAAGAATCTAGAATTTCAAAAGTATATTATTTAATCAATAATAATAAATATGATATAACACAAGATAATATAATGCAAACAAATGTTTGTAATGATATTAATGATAAGTATAAAAAAATGTTAGAACAATTTTTTAAAAATATGCGAAAATAAATGTATTGTAGGCCTTATTATGCTATAATTATTAGTGAAAGGATTATGCACCTATGAATTATAAAGTTTTATATAGAAAATATAGACCTGATGATTTTGATTCAATTGTGGGTCAAGAATATATAATAAAGATTTTAAGAAATTCTATAATTAAAAATACGATTTCTCATGCGTATATTTTTTCAGGTCCAAGAGGTACTGGTAAAACTTCGACTGCTAAAGTATTTGCTAAGGCTATCAATTGTATGAATAACATTGATGGATCTCCGTGTGGTAAATGTGAATTTTGTAAGAATTTTGTTGATAATCCAGATATTATAGAGATAGACGCCGCATCTAATAATGGTGTTGATCAAATAAGAGAATTAATTGATAACGTTAAATTAACTCCATCTAATGGTAAATACAAGGTTTATATAATTGATGAAGTACATATGCTTACAACTAGTGCATTTAATGCTTTATTATTAACTTTAGAAGAACCACCATCTCATGTAGTTTTTATATTAGCTACCACAAATATTGAAAGCGTTCCAATAACAATCCTTTCAAGATGTCAAAGATTTGATTTTCAAAAGATATCAAAAGAAACAATATCTAACCATCTAAAAGATATATCTAAGAGGGAAAAAATTAAAATTGATGATGATGCTTTGAATGAAATAGCGTATTTATCTGATGGAGGAATGCGTGATGCACTTAGTTTATTAGATCAATTATCAAAAAACAATGAGAAAATAACTTATGATTTAATAGAAAATCAGTTTAAATCTGTATCGAATAAGTATATAAATGATTTATTAAATTATGTTGAAAAGAATGATGTTAATAACATAATTGATAGTGTTGAAAAATTAAAGAGTAAAGCTGTTGATTATAAAAATTTAATAAAGAAATTAATTGATGCATTGTTTGTAAAGGCAATAAATATAAAGAAAACTGGAAAAATTGATAGATTATCTTATGAAAATTATAAGAATTTAATTGAGGAATTATCTCAAACTATACTAAAAGTAAATATTAATATTGATTCTTTTATAATTTTAGAAATGATTTTGTTAAATTATTGTAATGTAGAAAATAAAGAAAAAATATATAAGATTGAAACAATTTCTAATAAGGAATTGGCAAAAGAAGAGATAAAAAAAGATAATATATCTAAAGAAGAATATATAAATATTAGAGTTAATAATTGTTTTGTAAATGCATCAAAGCAATCGTTAGAAAACACTAAGGAATTAATTGAAAAAAATTAAATAGCAAAACTGTTTCTGGAAAAATAAAATCAGCATTAACTGATAGTGACGTAGTTTGTTCATCAGAAGATTATTCAATATTCACAGTTGAAAATGAGCATTCAGTTAATAGTTTTAATGAAATTCACGAAGATATAGAAAAAATATTTGGTACTAAATCAAAACATAAAGTAGTGTTTATAAGTGAAGAAAGATGGAATAAAGAAAAATTAGATTATATTAATAATTTAAAAAAAGGAATTAAATATGAATTAAAAGAAGAAGTAGATCTGGATAATGATGTTATTGTCGATAATGTATTTGACATTAATAAAGTAGAGATTATATAAGGAGGTGATTTAGATGAATATGCAAAATTTAATGGCACAAGCACAAAGAATGCAAAGGGAGATAAACGCAAAAAAAGAAGAATTAGAAAAGATGGAATTTGAAGGTAAATCTGATTGGGTAACAGTTGTTTTTACTGGAGGACGAGTAATTAAAAGCATTAAAATAACAAAAGAAGGTCCTATTGAAGGTGATGATAAAGAAATATTGGAAGATATGATTGTCATTGCTACTAAAGATGCATTTGTAAAAATAAACAAAGAAATGAGCGAAAAATTAGGACAATATGCTGGAGCATTGGATGGTTTGATGTAATATGATATATCCAAAAATATTAGAAAATATTATAAATTATTATAAAAAATTACCAGGAATAGGTGATAAATCAGCAGAACGAATGGCTTTAGCAACATTAAATTTAAATGAAAAGGATTTAGAAAAGTTTGCTGGAGATCTAGTTAACTGCAAATCGTCATTACACAAATGCGCTATATGTGGTCATATTACTGATAATGAAATATGTAATATTTGTGGTGATAAAACCAGAGATCATAATTTAATATGTGTAATTGAAGATTATAAAAGTGTTTTTACATTTGAAAAAGCTGGTAATTATAATGGTGTTTATCACGTATTGGATGGATTGATATCTCCAATGGATGGAGTTGGTCCTGAAGATATTAATATATCTAGTTTAGTAAAAAGAGTTAGTGAATTAGATAAAGTTGAATTAATATTAGCATTAAAATCATCTATTGAAGGAGAAACGACTACATTATATATAAAAAAAATATTTGAAAATAATAGCAATGTAACGATATCTAGATTATCTTATGGTATTCCAATGGGAGCTGAAATAGAATATTTAGATATATTTACATTAGATAAAGCATTAGAAGATAGAAAAAAAATATCAGAATAATAATTAAATCATTAAATATAATTTACTAGGTGATTTAATGAATAGTAAATTAACTAAAATACTTAGAAATATAGTATTTGCATTTGGGTTAATATATGGAGTTAACGTACTATTAAGCAAAGTAAGTATATGCTTACCACTTAATATTTATACTGTATCTATAGTATCTATTCTTGGAGTACCTGGTTTAATAACAATATTCTGTATTTTTTTTCTAGTTAACTAGGAGGTTTTAGTATAGAATTAGAAAAAGTAATACAAGATTATCAATGTAACAAATTATCGCATGCTTATATTATTTCAACTAATAACATTGATAAATGTATGAAAGTTCTTTTAGATTATATAAAGAACATTTTTTGTAGTGATATCTTTGAAGAAAATTGTAAAAAATGTTCTTTATGTCATTTAATAGATATTAATTCATATCCGAATTTAAGAATAATTGAACCAGATGGTAATTTTATAAAAAAACAACAAATAATTGATTTAGAATATGCATATTCTAAGTCATCACAATTGAATAATTATGAGATATATATAATAAAAAACGCAGAAAAGATGAATAAAGAATCTGCGAATACTATGTTAAAGTTCATTGAAGAACCAAATGATTTTGTAATTGGTTTTTTTATAACAACGCATATTGAAAACATATTGCCTACAATTATTTCAAGATGCCAAAGAATTGATGCAATATTTACTAATGATAATTATGAGAATATTGGTATTAGTGAGGAAGATTATAATCAATTATATGAAATGACAACAAATTATATTAAACTAATTGAAAATTCAAACAAAAAATCTATTATAAACAATGAATTATTAAGTGATTTAGAAATAAATGATATAAAAATAATATTTAAAATAATGTTATCAATATATAAAGGAATATTAGATAATAAGAATAATATTGAATTTATAAATAACTCAAAAGAAAAAATAATAAAGAAAATTAATTTAATTATTAAAATATTAGAAGAATTAAATTATAATGTTAATAGTAGTTTATTACTAGATCGATTTGTAATTGAGATGGAGGTAATTAATAATGAAAGTTTATAGTGTTGCATTTAAAATAAATGGAAAAGGTTATCATTTTAAAAGTGAAAAAGATTATGATGTAAATGATTATGTTATTGTTGAAACTGAAAAAGGATTACAATATGGAAAAATAATTAAAATATTAGATGACGGGGTTGATTATTCAAACTTTAAAGATATAGTTAGAAAAGCTACAAAAAAAGATACAGATGAGTATTATAAAATATTAAAAGATAATGAAAAAGCATACAAAAAATGCAAAGAAATAGTATCAGATATGGATTTAAATATGAGTATTATAAGTGCTGATTTTGCATTTGATAAATCACAATTGGTTTTTAATTTTATATCATCAGAAAGAGTTGACTTTAGAGAACTTGCCAAAAAATTAGCCAGTATATATCATACTAGAATAGAATTAAGACAAGTTGGGGCAAGGGATAAAGCAAAAGAAATAAGTGGAATTGGTGTATGTGGTCAAAAATTATGTTGTAGTAAATTTTTAAATGAAATTGATGCTATTACAATGAACATGGCTAAAGATCAAAATCTTGCCTTAAATCCCTCAAAAATTAATGGGTTATGTGGAAGATTACTATGTTGTTTACAATATGAAGATGAAGAATACGTTAGATGTGGAAAAGGAATGCCATCTGTTGGTGAAACTATTAAAACTGATAATGGTGATGGAACAGTTATAAGCGTTGATATACTGAATAGAAAATGCAAAGTTTTAGTAGGAAGCAATAAAGAAGAAATTTCTTTTGATGATAAATAATGAGTATAGTATTAAATGATTTATTTGATTATAAAAATAGAATGATATATCAGGATAATGAGTGTTTTAAATTTTCATTAGATTCTATTTTATTAGCTGAATATGTTAAGTTAAAAAAAGGCAATAATATACTTGATTTATGTACTGGTAATGCGAGTATTCCATTAATACTAACAACAAAATCAGATATAAATGTTACTGGTTTTGAAATTCAAAAAGAAATATATGATTTAGCTATTAAATCAATTGAATATAACAAATTAAATAACATTAAAATAATAAATGCTAATATATTAGATATTGATAAATATTTAAAAGGTAAAAAGTTTGATATTATTACATGCAATCCTCCATATTTTAAATATGAAGACGATAATTTTATTAATGAAAAAGAAAGTTTAGCAATAGCTAGACATGAAATATATGTAAAATTAGAAGATATTTTTAGTATTTCTTCTAGATATTTAAATGATGGTGGTATATTATATTTAGTACATCGGGTTAGTAGATTAGACGAAATAATAATATATGCTAATAAATATAATATAAATGTTAAAGAAATTAATTTTATACAAACAAAAAAAGATAATTTACCAAGCATTGTATTAATTAAATGTATTAAGTCTGCTAAAAATGGTATAAAACTAAATAAAACTATTTGTATAGATGGACTTAGTAGTTACCAAAATATATTTGAGGAGGAAAAATGAAATTAGTAGTAGGATTAGGTAATCCAGGGAAAGAATATAAAAATACCAGACATAACATTGGATTTATGATTTTAGATAATTATTTGGGTAAAGTACTATTTAAAAAGAGATTTGATGCAGAATACTATATTAATGAAGATGATATTTTATTTGTAAAACCTCAAACATATATGAATCTATCTGGAATATCTATTATTAAATTTATAAACTATTATAAAATAAATATAAATGATATATTAATAATTCAAGATGATTTAGATTTAAAAGTCGGGTCATATAAAATAAAAAGAAATTCATCTTCTGGTGGTCATAATGGAATTAAATCAATAATAAAAGAATTAGATTCAAACGAATTTGCAAGGTTAAAAGTAGGTATTGGTAAAAGTAAGTTAATACCAACTGATAAATATGTATTAAGTAAAATACCTACAAGTGAATTAAAATTAATAAAAAATAATTATGATATATTTAATGATATAATTGATGAATTTATAAATAATAATATAGATTCATGTATGTTAAAGTATAATTCAAATAAGGAGTAATTATGAATTTAAGCAAGTACTTTAATTATAAAAATGACAGTACTACATATGGGTTAACTAATGAGTTAATCGCTTTTTACTTGGAAGAATTATATAAAAATACTAATAAAAATATAATATTAGTTACCAGCAATTTATATGAAGCAAACAAATTATATAATAGTATTTATTTGCGTAATAAAGACGTATTATTATTTCCTATGGATGATTTTATTTCATCTAAAGTACTTGCAGTATCACCCGAATTTGAATTAGGAAGAATTAATACTTTAGATACTTTAAAAAAAGAAAAAAGAATAGTAGTAACAAATTTAACTGGATATTTAAAATATCTACCAAATAAAGATGCTAATAATATTATAAATATAAATAAAAAAGATGACTTTAATTACAAGGATTTTATTAATTTGTTGGATAATTTTGGATATAAAAAAGAATCTATAGTAACTACTAGTGGAGAATATGCTATAAGAGGATTTATTATTGATGTTTTTCCAATTAATCTAGATCATCCAATAAGAATAGAATTCTACGATAAAGAAATCGAGTCAATTAGGTATTTTGACGAAAATACTCAAAGAATGATAAAAAATATAGATGAATTAGAAATAAAGAATTTTAAAGAATTAGATACTGAAAATAAAAATTCTTTATACGATTATTCAAATAAAGGAATAGTAGTATTTCACAATATAGATCAAATAAAAGCAAATTATGAAAAACTATGTTTAGAAATAGTAGATTATAATAAATCAAATAATATAAATGAAAAACACATGTATGAATTAAAAGATATAAAAGCGGAATATACCCTTTATATTGATACAATTAATAATATGTCTGAAACTTCTATTAAAGAAGCACCTAATTTTAATGAAGATTTTGATCTATTAAAAGCTAACTATGACAAATGGATTAAAGAAAAAAAAGAGGTATTTTTTTATTTAACTAAAGATAGAGAAATAAAAGAAATTAAGAAGCTTATACCATCAGCTAAAATAATAAAAGAGAATATTAATAAAGGATTTATTATTGGTAATTATGTATGTATATCTGAAAACGATATTGGAAAACATGCTAAAGAGATAGCTAAATATAAGAATAATTTACATATTGGTAAAAAAATTAAAAGCTATGAATCATTAGAATTAGGAGACTATGTCGTTCATATTAATCATGGTATTGGTATATATAATGGTTTAGTAACTTTAACTAAAGATGGACTAAAAAAAGACTATATTCAACTATTATATGAAGGAAATGATAAAATATATATACCAGTAGAAAAGATAAATTCAATTTATAAATATTCTTCTAAAGATGGAAGTAAACCCAAATTAAATAGATTAAATTCTACTTCATGGTTAAAAACAAGAGAATATATAAAGAATAAAGCAAAAGATATTTCTAAGGAACTATTACTTTTATATAAAAAAAGAATTGCTATTAAAAAAGATGCATATAAAAGCTATGAAGAAGAAATACTATTTGGTAACTCATTTTCTTATGAAGAAACTAAGGATCAATTAAAAGCAATTGATGAAATAAATAGTGATTTAAGTAGTAATATTCCAATGGACCGATTACTTTGTGGTGATGTTGGGTTTGGAAAAACTGAAGTTGCAATGAGAGCTATATTTAAAACTGTTTTAAATAATCATCAAGTAATGTATTTATGTCCAACCACTATATTATCAAGACAACAGTATAATGTAATTAAAGAACGATTTAAAGATATTCCAGTTGAAATAAGACTTCTTAATAGATTTACATCGCCTAAAGAAGAAAAAGAGATATTATCTTCTTTAGAGAAAGGTACAGTTGATATATTAGTTGGTACACATAGAATATTATCAGATGATATTAAACCTTCTAAATTAGGATTATTAATTATTGATGAAGAGCAAAGATTTGGAGTAAAACATAAAGAAAAGATTAAGGAGTTTAAAACAGATGTTAATGTATTAACACTATCAGCAACTCCAATACCAAGAACATTAAAAATGGCTTTATCTGGATTGAGGGATTTATCTATAATAGATACTCCTCCAACCAATAGATATCCAGTACAAACTTATGTTATAAAAGAAAATGATTTATTAATAAAAGATGCAATTTATAAAGAACTATCAAGAAAAGGTCAAGTATTTATTTTATATAACAAAATAGAAAATATGGATAATATAGTTGACCGAATTAAGAAGCTAGTACCTGAAGCTAGAGTAACTTATGCTCATGGTAAAATGACTAAAACAGAATTAGAAAATATAATGACTGATTTTATTAATTATGAATATGATGTACTTGTATGTACTACCATAATTGAAAATGGAATAGATATAAGTAATGTTAATACTTTGTTAGTATTTGATGCAGATAACTTTGGTCTATCTCAGTTATATCAAATAAGAGGAAGAGTTGGAAGAAGTGATCGTATTGCCTATGCATATTTATTCTATAATACTAGAAAAGAATTAAACGAAATAGCAGTTAAAAGATTACAAGCAATCAAGGAATTTACTGAACTTGGTAGTGGTTATAAAATTGCAATGAGAGATTTAGCTATAAGAGGGGCTGGAGATATATTTGGCTCAGATCAAGCTGGCTTTGTTGATTCAGTAGGTATTTCTCTATATATGAAATTAATTGAAGATGAATTAAAAAGATCAAAAGGGGAATATGTAGAAGAAGATGACGATAACGATAATAATCTAATCGAAGTTGGAACTCATATTGATGATAGTTATGTAAAAGATGAAGATATTAAAATAGAAATTCATCAAAAGATTAATGAAATAGATTCATTAAAGAAATTAAAAGAGATTAAAGAAGAATTAGAAGACAGATTTGGTCATATAACTGAAGAAATCGAAATCTATATGTATGAGGAATGGTTTAGTAATATGTGTAAGGAATTACATATAGATAAAATAAATAAAACAGATAGAAGCATAGAAATAGTATTACCAATTGATTTATCTAGTAACATTAAAGGAGATAAATTGTTGTTTGAAGTAATGAGTATTAGTAATAAATTTAATATAAAATATTCAAATAAAAGAATATCAATTACTTTATTTTATAAAGGATTAGAAAAACATTATATTTATTATTTAGTTAAACTGTTAGAAGCCATTAAAGATAATTAGTATAAAATATATTAAACTATTCACAATAATATAAGAGGTGTTTAGTTTGAAAGGAAGCGGAATTACTAGAAAAATAGATGAATTAGGAAGAATTGTAGTTCCAAAAGAAATGAGATATAACTTAGGTATAAGAGATGGAGAACCATTAGAAATATATATAGAAAATAATAAAATAGTAATAGAAAAATATTCAGAAATAGATAATATAAAGTTAGTAGCAGATTCAATAATTAAACTAACAAATGATATCTTAAATATAGATATTATGATAACTGATAGAGATAGAATAATATCTGCTACTAACAATATCAATTATTTAATAAATAATAAGTTATCAAATAATCATAAATTATTAATAGATGAACGATTAAGTTATATTAGTAAAAATAAAGAATTAATGTATGATTTAGATAAATATTTTTATATATTACCAATAATAACTATAAATGATTGTAGTGGTTTAGTAATAATTATTAATGATAATTATAATGAAGAATATATTAATTATGGAAAGATAATTAGTAAGATAATATCTAATAAATTAGAAGGCAAATTATAATTGATTAAAGGTTAATATTATGATAAACTAGTTCTAGTTAGCGAAGAATAGATATAATATTTAGATGAATTTTATAGAGAGTTAATGGTTGGTGTAAATTAATAATGAAATCTAAATTGGTATGGATCTAGGAGTTAAATCGGTTAAACGCGTTATAGTATAAGTGTATGATTAATTCATAAATAAAGGTGGTACCGCGGATATCATTCGCCCTTTGTTTATGAATTTTTTGTTATTTGAGGTGATAAAATAAAAGCTATTATATTTGATGTAGATGATACATTAATGGAATGGAAAAAAGAATATATCAGTGTTTTAAAAGAAACACTAGAGGAAACTAATTTTCATTTTGATAATAATAAAATTAATGAAATAGCAGAAGTTATAAGTAAAAATGAATCTTATTTAAAATCTTTTTCAAAACAAATATTATTAGATTATATAAATAGCAATTGCAATACTAATTTAGATATGAATTTTATGGATAAATTAGTTGTTAATCAAGGAAATTGTTATGAAAAAGATGATAGATTAGAAGAACTACTTAAGTATTTATCTAATAAATATGATTTATTAATAATAAGTAATTGGTTTACTTATACACAAAAGAAAAGATTAGAGAATATGGGTATAATCAAATATTTTAAATTAATAATAGGAGCAGATGAGAACTATTTTAAACCAGATAAACGGATGTACAATATAATTAAAGATAAATATGATTTTAAAGATATTATATCAGTTGGAGATGATTATAACTTAGATATATTACCTGCTAAAGAAGTTGGTATGGATGTTATCTGGGTAACTGATAAAAAAGATGACAATATTAAAACGATTAAGAATATATATGAATTAAGGGATATATTATGAGAAAATTTGAAGTAATTAGTTATAACACGTTTATTAATGAAAATATAGATAGCAATCTATATGATAAGGTGATACTTCCTAAAAGAAGTACAAAAAAATCAGCAGGCTATGATATAAGATCTTTAGAGCATTATATATTAAAAAAAGGTGAATCAAAAATATTTAATACTGGAATTAAAGTATCAATGAATGATGATGAAGTATTATATATTTATCCAAGAAGCTCATATGGTTTTAAATATAATGTATGTTTAGCTAATTCAGTTGGAGTAATAGATAGTGATTACTATAATAATAAGGAAAATGAAGGACATATAAGAATTAAATTAATTAATTTAGGTAATGATGATTTAGAAATAAATATTAATGATAAAATTGCGCAATGCGTATTTATGAAATACTTATGTGTAGATAATGAAGAAGAAATAGAAAGTATTAGAACTGGTGGAATAGGTTCTACTGGTAAATAAGGAGGAATAAAAATGAATAATAAAAGATTTTACATAACAACACCTATTTATTATCCAAGTGCTAATTTTCATATTGGGCATTGTTATACAACAATAGTAGCAGATGCTCTAGCAAGATATAAAAGATTAGACGGATATGATGTTTTTTTCCAAACTGGAACTGATGAACATGGATTAAAAATAGAAACAAAAGCTAAAGAAGCAGGAGTAACACCAAAAGAATATGTAGATAAAATAATAGAAAATGCAAAAGATTTATGGGAAGCATTAGAAATATCATATGATTTCTTTATAAGAACTACTGATGATTACCATGTTAGAAGAGTTCAAGAAATATTTAAAAAATTATATGATAAAGGAGATATTTATAAAGGAGAATATAAAGGATTATATTGTGTTCCTTGTGAATCTTTCTGGACTGAATCACAATTAGTTGATGGAAAATGTCCTGATTGTGGTAGAGAAGTTAAAGAAGTATCAGAAGAAGCATATTTCTTTAAACTATCAAAATATCAAAAACAATTAGAAGATTATTATGAAGCAAATCCAGATTTTATATCTCCGGTTGCTCGTAAGAATGAAATGTTAAACAATTTTATTAGACCAGGATTAGAGGATTTATGTGTATCTCGTACTAGTTTTACATGGGGTATTCCAGTAACATTTGACCCTAAACATGTAATTTATGTATGGGTTGATGCGTTAAGTAATTATATTACTAGTTTAGGTTATCCAGAAGAAAGTGAATTATACAATAAATATTGGCCAGCAGATCTTCATTTAGTTGGTAAAGAAATAGTTAGATTCCATACAATCATATGGCCAGCATTATTACTTGCTTTAGAAGTACCTCTTCCAAAGAAAGTGTTTGGCCATGGATGGTTAATCGTTAATGGTGGTAAAATTAGTAAGAGTTTAGGTAATTATACTGATCCAAGAGATTATATAAAATCATATGGAGTAGATGCAGTTAGATACTTTGCTTTAAGAGAAGTGCCATTTGGAAGTGATGGAGTATTCTCTGAAGAAGCATTAATATTAAGAACTAATGCTGATTTATGTAATAATTTAGGAAATTTAGTTAGTAGAACAATCCAAATGGCTATTAAATATTTTGATGGAAATATTGAAAACAAAAATATTGAAGAAGATATTGATAACGATTTAATATATAGTACTAGCCATTTAAAAGAAATTACTGATAAAAAGATGGAAGAATTAAAAGTAAATGAGGCTTTAGAAGAAATATTTGATGTATTACGCAAATGTAATAAATATATTGATGATAGTACTCCATGGATATTAGCAAAAGATGATTCTAAGAAAGATCGTTTAGAAACAGTTTTATATAACTTATTAGAGTCAATAAGAGTATGTGCAACATTATTGCAAGCTTATATTCCAGATACATCTAAAAAAATATTTGCATCTTTAAAAATAGATGTTAATAATTTTGATGATATAGATAAAAAGGTAGAAAGATATGAATTAGGATTAGAAAAACCAGCAAATTTATTTGAAAGGATTAAAGAAAATTAATGTTTACTGATACACATTTACATTTATTTAAAGAATATTATGATGATATAAATGAAGTATTAGATAGATCAATAAAGAATAATGTTAATAGATGGATTAATAATGCATCTAATGGAATAAATTGTAAAGAAGTATTAGAATCTTCAAAAAATATTGATAATTTATATTGTGCATTAGGAATCCATCCAGAAAGTGTATTTGAATACACTTTAGATGATATAAAATATATTGAAGATAACATTAATAACGATAAAGTAGTAGCAATTGGAGAAATAGGGTTAGATTATTACTATACAAAAGATAATAAAAAAGAACAAATATTATTATTTGAAAAAATGCTAGAATTAGCAGAAAAATATAATAAACCAGTTATTATCCATAGTAGAGATGCTACTCAAGATACATTAAATATAATAAAAAAATATAAAGTAAAAGGAACAATACATTCTTTTTCAGGAAGTTTAGAAACTGCAAAAGAATATATTAAACTAGGATATTTAATTGGAGTAAACGGGGTAATTACATTTAAAAATGCTAATATTAAGAATGTAATAAAAGAATTACCATTAGAATCTTTAGTTTTGGAGACAGATAGTCCTTATCTGTCTCCAGAACCATATCGTGGTACTAAAAATGAACCAAGCCATATTCTTGATATAGCTAATTTTGTTTGCGAGTTAAAAGGCATTTCTTTAGAAGAATTAGCAGATATAACTAGCCAAAACATAAAAAATATGTATAATATATAGTCACAAAGGAAGGTATTATGATATTAAAAAACAATAAAAAACCTATTGCATTTTCAGGTTTTACTAACTTAAATGTTAATTATAATATAATTGCAAATGAAGGCAATAAAAAAATAATTGATGAATTATTAAATAATGAAAATCATGATAATGTAATTAATTTATATGTTAGAAAAGCTCCTAGTTCATGTGTTAATATTACATTAAATAAAAATGAAATATTAATAAATGGTGGAAGTAAAGAAGCTATTATGTTAGGAGTAGCAACTCTTAACTCTTTAAAAGAAGAAAATTTTATTCATGAAAATGCTACTATTTATGATTCACCAGAATATTCTATTAGAAAATTTTCACTAGATCTTAAAAGAAATATAACAGATGTAAGTGAACTTAAAAAAATATTAATTGAATTATTCAGAAATAGAATTAATTATTTAGGGTTAAAAATAACTAGAGATAAAAAATTATTAATAGATTCTAAATTAAAAGAATTAAATACTATTACTTATTTTAACAAAAACGAAATAGAAGAAGTAATTAGATATGCAAATTTATTAGGAATTAAAGTTATTCCAGAAATAGATTTAAATGATATTAATAAAGATGCTTTAAAATATATAATAGACGAAGTCTCAGAATTATTAAATAATAGTACTATTAATTTATTAACTAATAATTTACCAGATAAATATAATTTAGATACAGTAAATGATATAATTGATTATTTAAACAAAAAGAATATTGATCCTATTATATCAAGTGAATTACTTCAACTAGGAGAATTAAGGGGTACATTTACTATAGAAAAAAGAACTAATAAATTTAATAGTAATATTTATACTTCAAAGAATAAAATAATTAATACATCTATAAATGATTGGTATAACTTAAATTATTCAATTAATCATTTAAAAAATACTTATCATAACAATAATGAATTTGTTAATAATATAGAATATTCAAATAATATTGGTATTAACTCTTACATTAATACTATTAGTATAACCTCTAAAGATGAATTAGAAGAATTGTTATTTCCAAGATTAGAAGCTTTTGGTGAAAAAGCATGGACAGGAAATTATCCGGGAGATTATAAAGACTTTTTAATTCGTTTAAAACAAGAATTAGTTAATTTAAAAAATAGAGGAGTAAGTTACACATCTTTAAATGTAGTAGATGATACTAAATTTGATGAATTAATGGATTTAATAAGAACTGAAAATGGAATACATTTTTATGAAGAAAAGAGATTATTAAAGAAGAATAAAGCAAGATTACTTAAGAAGTAATCTCTTTTTTTGACAAAAAATAATAATAATTATATAATTAGAATAATTAAGAAGGTGAGTATATGAAACATGTTATAAGACTATTTCAATTAGTAATTATACTAGTGATAACTGTTGTTGCTACTAGCTATACTCACATCATAGAACTAAAAACTTTTAGTGACAATGTTAATAAGAATGTTAATTTATCAACGATGGCATTAAAAGTTGAAGAATTTAAAGAAAATGATATTTATAGTGTTAAAGATACTTATACTGGAGATTTAACTGGTTATATTTTTAATTGTCCATTATGTAATGGCACATTAGGATGTAAAAGAAGTTATGATATAACTGATGGTAAAACAACTTATCCAGATGAAATGTATGGTGAAGTAAGGATAGTAGCATCATCATCTAATTTACCATGTGGTTCAATTGTTAGATTTCAAACAAAAAGAGTGTCAGAAGAACCTGTTATTGCAATTGTATTAGATCGTGGTGTTAGAGGAAATGCACTAGATTTATTAAGTCCATCATATGAGTATGCTGTTAAACTAGGTAGAAGTGTAATTACATATGATGTTCTAAGAGTGGGTTATGGAAAAAAATAAAATGAAAGTTAATGCTAAAAAGAATTTAGGACAAAATTTTTTAATAGATGAAAATATAATTAATAATATTATCTCAAATATAGATGCTAAAGAAAAAGATTTAATAATTGAAATAGGTCCAGGAATGGGTGCTTTAACATGCAAATTAAAAGATAAGAATTCTTATCTTATTTGTTATGAAATAGATACTGATTTGAAAGTATATCTAAATAAATATGAGGATTTAAAAACAAAAATAATATATAAAGATATACTATTATCAAATATAAAAGATGATATAAAGGATATAAAATATAATAATTTATATATAATTGGTAACTTACCATATTATATTACTACCAAAATAATTAAGCATATAATATCACTAGATTTAAATATCAATAAAATGATTTTTATGGTTCAAAAAGAAGTAGCAGATCGTTTTACTGCAAAACCAAAGTCAAAAGACTATGGAAGCATAACAATATATTTAAATCACTATTTTAATGTTACCAAACTATTTAATGTATCTAAAAATTCATTTAATCCAATACCAAAAGTAGAAAGCGGAGTAATATCTTTTATAAAAAAAGATAATATAATTGATTTAGATACTAATAAGTACTTTAAACTAATAAATGACTCATTTAAAATGAAAAGAAAAACTTTAAAAAATAATTTGAGTAATTATAATCAAAATATAATAGATTATATATTAAAAAAATATAATTTAAGTGAAACAGTCAGAGCTGAAGAATTATCTGAAGAAATATTTATAGATTTATTTAATGAATTAAATAAATAATATATTTCTTTTTTTATGCATAAAATTACTAAGGGGTTTTTATGAATATACAAACAGGAGATTATGTAACAAGAAAAAGTTACAATAACGATATTGTATTTAAAGTCATTAATATAAAAGATAACATATATTATTTAAAAGGAGCATTAGTAAGATTATACGCTGATAGTACTTTAGACGATTTGGTAATATCTAGTAAACCAGAAGATATAGATATTGATTTGGAAAGAAATAATGCAAATAAAAAAGATGAATATTTTTATTTGCCAGGGAAAATATTGCATATTGATGGTGATGATGAATACTTAGATAAATGTTTAAGGTATTATAAGAAAAATGGATTATATGCAATTGGTAAAAAAATAAAAGAAGAAGATATTAAAGATCAAATTGGAACTCTTTTAAAAGAATATAATCCTGATATAGTAATTATTACTGGTCATGATGCTTACTATAAGAAAAAAGGAAGTAAACTAGATATAAAGAACTATAAAAATACATCTAATTTTATAAAAGGAATTAAAGAAGCTAGAAAATATGAAAAGAGTCACGAAAAATTAGTTGTAATAGCGGGTGCCTGTCAAAGCAATTATGAAGAATTAATAAAAGCTGGAGCAAACTATGCATCTAGTCCTAAAAGAGTAAATATACATGCATTAGATCCAGCTATAATAGCATCTTCAATTGCATTAACAGAAAGAAATAAAGAATTGGATTTAAAAAAACTACTTCAAAAAACAAAATATGGGAGTGACGGTATTGGCGGAATTGAAGGGCATGGTCTTATGTATGTGGGGTATCCAAGATAATGAATTTAGATATAATAAGAGAAAAAATAAGCAAGAATATTGGCAAAGAAGTAGTAGTTACTCATTACGGAATTAGGAACAAAATAAATAGATATAGAGGTAAACTTTATAAAGTTTACCCCAACATCTTCTCTATAATAGAAGATGGGGTGGAAAAAAGTTTTTCTTATAATGATTATATAACTGGAGATATTAAGATAAAAGTATTATAAAAATATTGAAATATTATAGTATTTAAGTTAAAATATTAGTATATTGTGATAGCAGGATAAGGAGTGTATATTATGGAGATTACTAAAGTACGTGTTCACAAAGTAGATAGAGAGGATTCAAGACTTAAAGGTTATGCTACTGTAACTATTGATGATTGTTTTGTTGTTAGTAACATTAGAATAATCGAAGGTGAAAATAGATTATTTTGCGCAATGCCAAGTCGTAAAGTAAACGAAAGATTTGAAGATATCGTTCATCCAACTAATGCTGAAACTAGAGAAATGTTCGAAAGTAAAATCTTAGAGGAATATAATAATCCAACTGAAGAATAATGTTGATAACTTAAAAGTTATCAACTTTTTTTTCATATTATCTATATAATTTAATATATTTTACTGGAGGATAATATGGAAAATAACATAAGTTATGGTACTCATGAATTAAAAGTAATAGATAGATCAGTTATTTGTTTTACAGGTATTAATAAAATAGATAGCTTTGATGATAAAGAATTTTTAATGGAATCTAATATGGGAACTATTCTATTAAAAGGATCAGGTTTAGAAATAGTTAAAATAGATACACATGATGGTAATGTTAAAATTAAGGGTAAGTTAGATAGTATATCTTATATAGAAAACAATAAAGATAATAAAGAAAGTTTTCTATCAAAATTATTTAAATGATGAATAGTATTGTAAGTATAATTAGTTTAATAATATCTTTTTTATATGGAATACTATTTTTTTATTTAATTAAACTAAATAATTATTTTACTATTAAAATGAATTATTTAATAAAAGAATTTATTACAGTATTATGCATAATTGATATAGTTATTTTATATGTAATAATTTTATTTGGTATTAATAAAGGCTATTTTCATATTTATTTTATATTAATGGTAATAGTGGGATACATTATTTCCTATTATATCAATTCAAAATATTTGTAAAAAAATTGTAAACTCACTTTTTATGAATTGTTTTTATTGTAAAAACTGTGATAACATCAATATAAGAATAGGGAGATATGATGCATTCTAGAACTAGCAAAAAAGAGAAAAAGAGATTAATTATTATTTCACTAACAATTATTACGTTGTTAGGTGTTTTAGTTGCATCTGTTTATAGTGACTGGAAAAAAATTCTCCAAAATAGAAAAGTAGAAGCTTCATTAAATAATAATTATGAGAAATTACTTGAAGAAGAGGAAAGATTAAATGCTGAAATAGCAAAATTACAAGATGATGAATACTTAGCAAGATACGCTAAAGAAAAATATATGTTATCAAAAGAAGGAGACATAATAATTAAAATGGATTAATTATTATGTTTTTTTATTTGACTATAATATCTATTAATCCATATTCTAATGCTTCTTTAGTATCCATAAAATAATCTATTTCAGTATCTTTTTCAATTTGTTTAATAGTTTTATTTGTTTCTTTAGCTAATATTTTATTTAATTTATTTTTAGTTTTAATTATTCTATCTGCTGCTATTTTTAAATCAGTAGCTTTTCCTTCTATACCTCCAAGTGGCTGATGAATCATTACTTCTGCATTTTCTAATGCGCATCTTTTTCCCTTTGTTCCACTTGCAAGTAAAAAAGCTCCCATAGATGCCGCAAGCCCAATACATATTGTTTTAACATCACTTTTAATATAATTAATCGTATCATATATAGCCATTCCACTAGTTATACTTCCTCCTGGTGAATTAATGTATAAATATATATCATTATGGTTTAAGCTATCTAAATATAATAATTGAGATACTACAACACCTGATAAATTATCATTTATCTCTCCATTTATAAAAATAATTCTATCATTTAATAATCTAGAATAAATATCATAAGCATATTCTCTATTTCCATCTTTTTCTATTACTGTTGGAATTATATTCAAAATATCACCTATAATTATAATATATAAATTAGTAATTTTTTATTCAAAAAAATTACTTAATATGATATGATTAAATATAGTAAAGGGTTGACAATATGATTAAAATTACGACTAAAGATGGAATTACTAAAGAATTTAATAATAATACAACTTACTACGACATAGTAAAAAGTTTTAATGTTTCTAATGATATAGTTGGGGCAAGAATTAATAATAAAGAAGTATCTCTACATTATACTGCTGATAAAGACGCTACTATAGAATTTATTGATTGTAGTGATATTATTGGTAATAAAATATATAAATGTGGAATTGAATTTCTATTTGAAGTTGCGCTAAAAAAAGAATTTTCTAATTATGAAATAACATATCAACATAGTGTACCTAAAGGTTTTTTAGGAGAAATAATTGGAAAAAATGTATTAACTAAAGATGATATTGAACGTATTAAAGCTAGAATGGCTAAAATTGTCCAAGAAGATCATTTAATTAAAAAGTTAGTAATAAATAAAAGAGAAGCAGTTGAATTCTTTAAAAAGATAAAACAAACTGAAAAGGCATTTAATATTGATAGTATAAATGACAAAGCAGTAACTATATATGAATTAGATGGTTTTTATAATTATTATTATTCAGAAATGCCTTATTCAACAAAGGTATTAACTAAATACGATATTATTTATTTAGGTAATAATAGATTGATATTTATTATACCTACTAAAGATAGTAAAGGCCATTTACCAGAATATATTCATCATGATGCAATTATTAAGTCATTTTTAAATGGTAAAAATTGGTTAGAAACATTAAAAATGACTTATGTTTCATCAATAAACAACGATGTTGGAAGTGGAAAAATAAAAGATTTTATTAAATCTAGTGAATTAACTTTTAATATTCACATATATGATGTTATTAAAGATGTAATTGAAAATAAAGATATTAAATTTATAATGATAGCAGGGCCATCTTCTAGTGGTAAAACCACTACTACTAAAAGATTATCATCATATTTACTTGCTTTAGGATATGATCCAATTAATATATCAATAGATGATTTCTTTAAAGAAAGAGAGGAATCACCAAAAGATGAAAATGGTAATTATGATTTTGAATGCTTAGAAGCTATAGATTTAGATTTATTTAAAGAATTAATTGATAAATTATTAAATGGTGAAGAAGTAATATTCCCAACATTTAATTTTGTGTCTGGAAAAAAAGAATATGGTAATAAAAAAGTTAAAATGAGTGAGAATTCTATTATATTAATGGAAGGGTTACATGCATTAAATGATAGATTGTTACCTAATATTAGTAAAAACAAAAAATATAAAGTATATTTAAGTCCATTTATTCCATTAAATATAGATAGACATAACTATATATCTACACTAGATTTAAGATTATTAAGAAGAATAGTAAGGGATAATAGAACTAGAGGATATGACGTTAATAATACTATTAAATCATGGCAAAATGTTCGTAAGGGTGAAGAAAAACATATTTTCCCATTTATTCACTTAGCAGATGCAATTATTAATACAGCACTTCCATATGAAGTTGGAGTATTAAAGGTTTATGTTGAACCACTATTAAGAGGGGTTGGAGTAGAAAGTGAATACTATGAAGAAGCAAGAAGATTACTTAATTTCTTAAAAGTATTTTATCCAATACCTGGCGAATATGTTAATAAAGATTCAATATTAAGAGAATTTATAGGAGGAAATGATGATTAGAGTAGCGATTAATGGCTTTGGAAGAATAGGTAGAATAGCATTTAGAGAAATGATTACTGGCAGTGATTTCGATATAGTTGCTATTAATAGTACTAAGGAAGCTAAAGAATTAGCATATTTATTAAAGTATGATTCAGTGCATAGATCATTTCACGAGGATTTAATTGAAGGCATAGGAGATGAAATAGTAATTTCGGGTAAAAAGAGAGTAAAAGTATTTACTGAAAAAGATCCTATTAATTTACCTTGGAAAGATTTAAATATTGATTTAGTATTAGAATGTACTGGACTGTTTACTGATTTAGAATCAGCAGAAAAGCATATAGCAGCTGGTGCTAAAAAAGTTTTAATATCAGCTCCCGGTAAAGGAGATATGAAGACAATAGTTTATAGTGTAAACGATAATATATTAGATGGAAGTGAAAAAGTAGTATCAGCATCTAGCTGTACTACTAATTGTCTTGCACCTGTATTAAAATTAATAAATGATAATTATGGAATTAAAAGAGGATTTATGACCACTGTTCATGCTTATACTTCTGATCAAAACTCTTTAGACGGTACTCATAAAAAGGGTATGGAATCAAGAAGAGGAAGAGCAGCTGCTGAAAATATTGTTCCTACATCAACTGGAGCAGCATCATCAATTGGAAAGGTAATACCAGAATTAAATGGCAAAATGGATGGAATGGCATTAAGAGTGCCTGTATCTGATGGTTCTATTATTGATGTGACTTTAGAATTAAATAAAGATGTAACTAAAGAAGAAATAAACAAATTATTTTTTGATAATCAAACTGATAGTATAAGAATAACTAATGATCCAATTGTATCATCTGATATTATAGGTAAAAGATGTGGAGCACTAGTAGATGCATCATTAACAAACATATTAGAAGTAGATAATACTAAACTAGTTAAAATAGTAGCATGGTATGATAATGAACTTGGTTATACTGCTCAAATGTTAAGAACAGCTAAAGCTATGTTTAAATAAGAGGAAATATGATAAAGAAAATATTATTAACAATTATTTTGATATTAATAATTATATTATCTTATATATCATTTGATTATTTTAAACAAAAAAAGACTTCTATGTACAATATTGAAGAAAAAAAAGAAAAAGATGATAGTAATAAAAATGATCTTACTGGAGAAGAAATTAAAGCAGTTAAAATCGATAATGATACTATTTTAGATATATATCTAAGTTCAATTAGTTCTTATGATATAAAAAACGATATGAATTATGGTAATCTAAATTGTAAAGCAGAGTTTGAAGATAAAGGCTTTATTAACTATACTATGAAAGAAAAAATAATATATTTATTAAATAAAGGCTTTATTAATTATATGAATATAGATGATTATAAAAATGATGATTTAATAATAGATAAAGAACATTTTGCTACATTTGAAGAGATAATAAGTAAAGCACTATATGTATATAGTTATGTAATAACTAAGGAAGAATTAATTGAATATTTTAGTATAGATAATGATTCAAATTATGTTTACATAAAAGAATTAGATGGTATAGCAAGAAGAGATAATAATTGTAGTAATATTGATATTATTGATAAAGTTGTTGGATATAAAGATGATAATAATAACAAAATAGTTGAAGTTAGAAGAGCATATTATGAAGGCGGAACGGTTAGATCTAATGATATATTATATGAAAATGTAGATATACAAGATTTTAAATTCACTAAAAATAATTATAAATCATTTGATTTATATAAATATACATTTGCTAAAAATAATGATGGTTATTATTATTTATATGATATCTCACCAGAAAATAAATAATGTTATTAATTAACATTATTTTTTATTTATGATAAAATTATAATGGTGATAGTGTGAAGTATTTAAAATATAATTTAATATCTAATAAGAATGTATTACTTAGATGTGATTTTAATGTATCAATTAAAGATGGGAATATATTAGATGATAGTAAAATAAAAAGAAGTTTAAAAACTATTAAATATTTATTAGATAATAATAATAGAGTAATTATATTTAGTCATTTTGGTAGAGTAAAAACTTTAGAAGATAAAAAAAATAATAGTTTATTACCTGTATATGAATATTTGAAAAATATTATAGATATAGAATTTATAAAAGATCCTTTTGACTTAGATGGTATAAAAGGAAGAAAAGAGAAATGCTTTTTAGTTGAGAATACTAGATTTACTGATATTGGAGGAAAAAAAGAAAGTGCTAATGATATATATTTAGCAAAATATTGGGCAACATTTGGTGAAGTATTTGTAATTGATGCTTTTGCATCAATGCATAGAGATCACTCTTCAACATCTGGACTCGCATCAATGCTTCCAACTTATTTAGGATTTTTAGTAGAAGAAGAATTAACTAATTTAGATCCATTAGTTAATAATCCAACGCATCCATTTTATGTAATAATGGGTGGTAGTAAAGTAGATGATAAAATAGAATTAATATCATCTTTAATAACTAAATGTGATAAATTAATAATAACTGGTGGAATACTTAAT
>JAEEGL016477206.1_pt1 | contig 23110 bp, 12 predicted proteins | sample 9134231 | NCBI WGS metagenome assembly JAEEGL01 (sample SAMN16246548, study PRJNA631951) | gut metagenome | biome: gut microbiome; feature: rumen; material: fiber-attached | host: Bos | place: Iran: Karaj | collected 2018-10
GAAGAGGACATTTTCTTGGCATGGGTTGTATCATTGTAAGAGCCGGATTTGTAATCTATCACCCGGAGTGTCTCGTTGCCTTCCGGACCGTATATATCCAGCCGGTCAATAATACCTCCCATCCGTACTTGTCCCCTTCCTTCTATTGACAAAGGGAAATAACACGGCTGCTCCAGTTTGTAAATCTGCAAGCCTGCTTTCGCATCCTCGCGGTCGCGGAGAAGGATATTATTGATATATCCCAGAATAATGACATTCTCGCCGGAATGGTGTTCAGGGATATAGTTCTCCATTCTCCGGTAAGCCTCAGCCAATGCCTTCTGCAGCTTTGCCTCGTCCGTACGTATGGCTTCTATCGCCTCCGGGGTGACACGCACCGGATGGGTGTTGTCGCATCCCAGATACTCGGTATAGATATATTGCATCGCGTGGTGGACAAAAGATCCCAAGGTGTTGGCTTCAAAGAGCACATCCTCTTCCTCGCACGGATGCAGATGTTCGATATATTGCCGGTAATAGCATAGCGGGCATGAGATGTAGGTATTAAGCGCACTGGGTGACAGGTGCTCAGGCAACGGTGCGGGTTGGTCCAGAGTCGCCTCTTCTATGACCGTACGGGCAAGTATTCCCGGCTCTCGCATTTGCACTTTTTGTACGTTGAATTCGGGCGAAACGAGCATCTGCATGATAAACCGCGACATGCCTTTGCCTCCTTCCGAACTCTCCGCCGTGGTAAACAGGATTGTTGAATGGCCTGCACGGCTCAACAAGCGGAAGAAGTTATAGGCATAGATAGTAGCCTTCTCGTCCGAAGTCTGCATATGGTATGCCTTACGGAGATAGAATGGGATAAAACTGGCATCGTTCTGCCGCTGCGGGATGATTCCTTCTTCCACATGCAAGAGAAGCAGTTTGTCGAAGTCCAGCAAGCGTGTCTCCAGCACGCCCATTACCTGGATATCCGTTACCGGCTCTCCATGGAATGGCATTGTCACACTTTCCATAGCCCGTCGGAAGAGCAACCGCAAGAGCCTGAGAGTAACAGGGATATCCCCCAGCCCGTTCACGATCAGAAGCCGCATCTGGTTGGCTATCTTGCGAACCTGATATTCGGATTCCAGGATCAGCAGATCCTTCCATGTAAGGCTGTCGGACGGATTGTCTTGTCCGGACTCGTCAGAAGGATCCGGCAACAGCGAACTCAATAATTCATCGATGAAACCGGGAGAAAGCGCCTGCTCCGCATCCCCTCTGGCTTTGTCATACAGCCAGCTTATCGTACGGGCGTACACCGCCGTATTGCGGAGCGGAAAACCTTTGGTTATATTGATCGGTTCCGGTTGTTCTTCACCCGGAAGCGTGATGGCGGGCAAGGTATGGATGACGGACTCCAGCATCGTCTCGTCGCAAATGACGACACCTACTTTCTGTCCCCTCTCCGTATAGTTCTCCTGAAGCCATCGGTGGACGTATTGTGCCTGCGATTCGCGGGAGACGCACGATACTACCGTCACATCTTTTGGAGCATCCGACAGCACTCTGTGTTCCGTATTCTGCGCTCCTCCCAAGATTCCGGCGTTCAGGCGTGTGAAAGCAAATGCTTTCCCGTTGGTCTTGAAATCCGGTACGTAGTCCCAATAGAACAATGCCCTGCCGGTGTCCCGTAGAAGAATCATCAGTTCGCGCTCTACGGGCAGCAGATAATTGAAGCCCACGAAGATGAATGTTCTTCCGGCTATCTGGGCTTGTATCGACTCACTCTCCCATTGCTCTATCACGGCGCGGTACCGCATCCCGTTGTATCCTTTCTGTTCCGCCGCCATCTCTTCACGCAGTGCCAGGTACAGCTCGTATAGCCGGTGCCATAACTGCTCGTACTGCCTGCGGATTGATTCGTCATTGCTCTCCGTCTGCACTCCGCCGGATAGCAGCGTCCGTAACCGTGCCATCACATCCTCGTCGAGTTGCCATTGGCTTAACTCGTGAGCAGCTATCGTGTTATCGAAGAAATCAGGCACCTGCCGGGCTGGCATGGAGGCGTCGATATTGGTAAAGTCCGCTAACATCCGGCGTCCCCATCCGTAGAACAGATCCAGCGGCATGAGATCTTTCTCTCCTTTGCTCAGCCTCCGGTAATGACGGTACAGCCGCACGATAGTAGGCAATTCGTCCTCGGCGTAAAGCGGTGATAGCGAGTCCAGCAACTGGTTCAGCGTATAGACCTTAGGCGACCATAACGCTTTTATGTTCTGCTCGGCTTGCAAATCGAGTATCTCGTTCGTCAAGACCAGTCCGGCACGATGGGAGGGCAACACAAATGTAGCGTTGCTCAGCTGGTCCCATCCTATTGTCTGAACAATAGACTCGGCTGTATTTCGCAAAAAACTATTTTTCATGCACTTCTACCAGTTTATGATCCTTCTTGCGTGCGTACCATAGGTATCCGCGGACAGAAGGGTGTCCTAATTCTTTCAATGCCGCCATATAGCCCCTTACCTGCTCTTCATATTCCAGGTCCGGTTTGCCGTGCCAGGTGCCGAACTTATAATCCAGCACGATGGCTTCGTTGGTGCGGGAGTTGATCATGACACGGTCCGGACGTATCGTCTTACGGTCTATCAGTACGTCGTGCTCCAGTTCCAGCACCCATGGCGAAGTAAACCAGTCGTGCATCTCCGGGCTTCCCGTCCACGCCGACGAGATCAATGTGCGCAGTTCCTCCCTTTGCTGCGGGTCGCGAATCTCTCCGCGGCTCTCGAACTCATCCAGCACGTTCTCCAGTTCGTCTGCCTTGCGGATATTGGCAAATATCTCATGGCATAGCGTACCTTCTTCCATGCGTGCCACTCTCCGGTAAGCCTCGTCGCCCATGTCGGTGTATAACGCTCCTTCCTGCGACTGTACGAACCGCACACGATCGCTGTTCGCCCACAGCTCCGCCTCTATCACCGCCGCACCCTCAAAGGAAAACGGTTTTAAACTTTCAACTTTCCTCTTTGAACTTTGAACTTTCAACTTTAAACTTTCAACTTTCCTCTCTCCCGCTTCGTATTCGTCGCCCTGTACAAAATCCATGATATAGCGTCCCACATGGTTGCAGGTACCCATGGTACCGTCTTGCTTGACAGGATAGGAGGTAGAGACAAACAGGTTGTCCTCTGCACGGGTCAATGCCACATAAAGCATATTGAGGTTGTCGATACGCATGTTGGTGTGCTCCTCCTCATACTCCGCGCAATAGGCCGAATCCGCCATCTCTGCGCCGTCCTGGATAGGAACAAAGTCCTCATCCCCTATCTCTTCCGCCACCCTGCACCATATCTTCTGCGGATGTTTGCCTGCCTCTTTGGTCCACATGCAGAAAGGTATAAAAAGCGTCTGGGACTGCAGTCCTTTGCTGGCATGCACTGTCAGGATACGGATAGCATCCACGGAGGCGGCAGGGATGGATTTCTCATGCAGTGTATCCTCCCAATAGGTCAGGAAATCCTCCATATTGCTCCCGTATGCGCTTACGTACTCGCGCGTTCTGTCTAATAAGGAGTTGATATAGGCGGTCTCCGTACCTTTATATTGGCCGTCCTCGTCTGTCACCAGTATCTTAACCAATTCGGATACCGCCTCGTATAACGGTGTCCTGGTAGTTAGTTTATGCGCCTTGATTTGATCGGTGAAATCGGACTTTTGCGTCACCATGGAGATATATCGGGCTGCCACTTCGTCTTTCTTTGCTATCACCCGCAACCCTGCGATAACAGCCAGTACCGCCTCCGATGCTTCTAATAGGAAACTGTCCGCCGAGACAATCGCCGCAGCCGACAGGCAGGGGAATTCCTCTTTCGCTAATGCGGAATGGAGATCGGTGATCAGCGCGGCTTCTTTTTTCTCCCGCACAAGAATCATCATGTCTGCAGGTCTGGCGCCTTGTTGCAACAATTGCTCCATTTCATCGAACATTTCCGCAGCCAGGTCCTCTTTCGTTCCGTTAGGTACTGCATGGAAACGTACATATCCGCCTTTTTTCTTGTTTGACTGGTAGAATTGCTCCAGTTTCTCCGGCGTATAGTCTTCGCCGTAGATGCGTTCAGCCAATTCGCCCATCTTGTCTTCCGACAGAGTTCCGATGATATGTTTGAATAGCGAGAGGTTAAATTTAACCACCTCCTCGCTGCTTCGGAAATTGCGTGTAAGAGAAGTGAAACGCTCGTTGATACGTTCTCCCGCCGGACCGCATAGCGGTTCCTCCTCCAATCCCTCCATGATATGCCAGTCACCGTTTCTCCATCTGTAGATAGACTGTTTGATATCTCCGACGATGAGCAGTGTGTTTCCTTCGGAAGCCAGCACATCCTGCAGCAGCTGTCGGATCACGCTCCATTGGAGCCGGCTGGTATCCTGGAATTCGTCTATCAGCACATGGCGGTAGCGGATACCGGCTTTCTCCAGGATAAAATCCGCATCGCCTCCCCGGAGCGCATTACTCAGCGTGCCGGCGGTACGGGCGAGAAGGGCGCAGTTCGCCTCCGCCAGATTGCGCTGTATCAACGCCTGCAGCGAGGACATCAGTTCCATATCCCGGCTGAAACGGATGGTCAGTTGCAGCGTGTTATAGTGTCTTGCCAGTTCGCGCGCCAGCTCGGTAGCACGTATGGCGTCTTCCACCACCTGCTCCGGCAGTTTGGTCCATTTGCCGGCTTTGGCATCCGCAAGCTGGTTCTCCGTCAGTCCGCGGAAACGGTCTTTAGACAGGGTCTTGTCCGGCGCCTGCAATGTCCTGCGGAGGCGGTCACAGGCGTTGTTGATATCCTTCACATGCGGCAGAGGCTTCGGCACAACGCCGCCGTCCGCAACCAAACCCTCCGTATGGATACCGTCCAGAACAGACGCCAGCTCGTGCAGCCGTTTATCCTGCGCCCATAGTTTCTCTACCTTCTCACGCCGGCGCTCGATGGACGCGGCATGAAAGAGTATCTGCCCTTTGGCGTCCAGCATCTGCACCGACTCATTATACAGCTCTTTCGCCATGGCGCACAGGCTCTGCCGTACGTCCCACCGGCTTTCCTGATCCAGTTTGAGGCGCATGTAGTCTTCTAAGATATGCCTGTCCGCCGCCGTCATCTCTGTCGTCAGCAACTGATCTACCGCTGTGCGGATCACGTGATCGATATCCAGCTCCGTGTTCAGCCCTGCGCTCATCCTCAACACACTCGCCAGCCCGTCCAGCAAGGTCTGCAGAAACGCATCTATCGTACGTACATGCACATTGTCAAAATCCGCCAGCATCTCGTTGAAACACTGCCCCGCCCTGGCGTCCAGTTGTTCATCCGTTGCCTGCCGGTCACGGATCATGAACCGCCGTGCATAAGCCAGAAAATCGCGTTCCCCTCCCTGCGAAAGCGAATACAGATAAGTGAGAATGCGCTCACTCATCTCCGCAGTAGCTTTGTTAGTAAACGTGATAGCCAGTATCGAGCGATAATCCTCGCCCGACAGCAACAGACCTATATAATATGCCGCCAGCGTGTAGGTCTTGCCCGTACCCGCAGAAGCTTTGCATACCGTCACCGGCCGTTTGATATTTATCAGTGTATCCATATATCGCCTGCAAATTTACTGCTTTTTTTTGACATACGCAAATAAAAAGAGAAAAAGCAAAGAAAAATCGCCCCGAAGGACGATTTTTCACAAATTCCCAATTCTCAATTCCTTCGTACTTCGTAATCTTCGAAAGTACAGTCGCATCTTGCGGTACATACGCAAGCATAAACGTCTCATAGCCCCACACAACAGATAAAATACATTTTATTTGGCAAAAAAATGTCCGAACGCTTGCACATGTGCAATTTTTGTAGTAATTTTGTAGCCGATTTGAACAATCGTCCAAAAGAATGAGAATAGCGTTTACCACCGAACTGCCCCAAGAAGGGTTTCTCCGGCTCACAGAGCGAGGGTTAACCGACCGGGTCATGATGCACGGAGAGGACAGCGCATGGCAAGAGGCGGAGATATTGGTCAGCACGTTCGACTACCGGGTTCCACGGGAGATGATAGAATCCATGCCGAAGTTGAAATTGATAGCCAATTTCGGTGCAGGATATAACAATATCGACATAGACGCCTGCCGCGAACGCGGTATCCGCGTGACCAACACCTCGCAACCCGTTGTGGAACCTACCGCCGAACTGGCGTTTGCACTGATGATAGACATTGCACGGCGTGTGAGTGAGTTCGACAGAGCTGTCAGAAGCCAGCTGTCAGAAGTCAGCCATTTTGAGGGATTCGGAGTGATGAGGAACCTGAGTCATTCGCTGTACGGCAAGACATTGGGCATCATCGGTATGGGCAGGATCGGTCAAGCCTTGGCGAGACGAGCTATGGCAAGCGGGATGAAGATTCTATATTTCAATCGGCATAAATTGCCCGTTGAAATCGAACAAAAATACGAAGCAACATACGTGGATTTCCAGACGCTGCTGCAGGACTCCGATTTCGTTTCGCTGAACCTCCCCTACACCCCGGATGTCCACCATATCATCGGCAAGCCGGAGTTAGGAATGATGAAACGCTCGGCATACCTCATTAATACTTCGCGCGGTGCGCACGTTGACGAGGCTGCATTGGTGGAGGCGCTCCAAAGCGGTATCATTGCCGGAGCAGCCATGGATGTATATGAGCATGAACCCTCGGTTTCAACGGCACTTTTAAGCCTGCCGAATGTAGTTCTCTCCCCGCATACCGGCACCGGCACATGGGAAGGACGTATCGCCATGTGCGAGAACGTGACAGACAACATTCTGGCGTTTATGCAAAACGATCTTCAAGCGATGGATATCGTGTTGTAAATTGAGAATTACGAATTACGAATTACGAAATTACGAAATTAACAAATTACAAAATTTAAGACAATATGAAAAAAATTATGATTTTTGTTGCAGCCACCCTGATCATGGCAGGCTGCGGATTTATGAAGAACAGTACCGGTAGCAATCAGAATTCAGCCGTCAGCAGTCAGTCGACGACCACAACAACCGCTCAGACCGGCAATGCCGCCATCAGCGCAGGTCAAGGAGCCGGAAACGCATTGCTGGCATTATACAACCAGTACAAAGCTGATGGCAACAAGTACGACTACAAGAACATGCAGAACATTCTGAACACCGTAACACTCGTAGCCAACTGCGAGGGTCTGAAAGACAATTTCAAAGACAAGACCTATCTCAAAGAGTTCGGCAAAGGAATGGTTGCTTCGTCCCTCGGTCTGGTAACCCAGAACAACGTAGAGACCGTCACCAACAGCCTCGTTGACATGGTCAAGAACAGCGAAGCCGTAAAGAACGCCGGCGCCAAGACCACACAGGCCGTTCAGAGCGCGTCCACTACCGCAGCCGGTTATGCCGACCAAGCAGCTTCCTATGCCAACACCGCGGCACAGTATGCAGGTGCTCTGAGCACGCTACTGGGTGCTTTCAGCGGAAAGTAAATAACCCCACCCAACCTCCCCTAGGGGAGGAGAAATAAAATGAATATCGTTGATCGTTTTCTGAAATACGTGTCGTTCTGCACGACAAGTGACGAGAACACCGGCATGACTCCATCCACCCCCGGACAGATGGAGTTTGCCCGGTATCTGGCAGAGGAACTGAAAAGCATCGGTATGACCGATGTTTCGCTCGATTCCAACGGATATATCATGGCGACATTGGAGAGCAATCAGCCGTCAGAAGTCAGCCGTCAGGTCCCCGTCATCGGCTTCATCGCGCACATGGACACGTCTCCTGACGCAAGCGGACGGAATGTGAAGGCAAGTATCGTCAAAGCCGAAGAGCGCGATTACATCGACCCGCGTTACGCCGGTCAGGACGTGATTGTAACCGACACGACCACCCTTTTGGGAGCCGACGACAAAGCCGGTATAGCAGAGATTGTAACCGCCATGGAGTACCTGATCCAGCATCCCGAGATCGAACACGGCAAGGTGCGCATCGGTTTCACGCCGGACGAAGAGATCGGCTGCGGTGCGGACCATTTTGACGTAAAGAAATTCGGAGCGGAGTTCGCTTACACCATGGACGGCGGCGCTGTTGGCGAGTTGGAGTACGAGAACTTCAATGCCGCGGCATGTAAGATTCACGTTCATGGACTGAACGTCCACCCGGGCACGGCGTATCACAAGATGCGCAACTCCATGCGTATCGCCTACCAGATAGCGGTGATGCTGCCGCGTTTCCAGACGCCGGAACACACCCAAGGATATGAAGGGTTCTATCACCTGATCGGCATGAACGGCACCGTGGAAGAGACCACATTGAGTTATATCATCCGCGACCATGACCGCACGCAGTTTGAATACCGCAAGCGGGAGTTGGAGCACCTGGTGCGCAAGATCAACACCGAATACGGCGAGGGCACGGCGGAAATCGAGATTCGCGACCAGTATTACAACATGCGCGAGAAGATCGAACCCGTAATGTATATCATTGACCTGGCCAAAGAGGCGATGGAATCGGTAGGATTGACACCTGTTGTCAAACCCATCCGCGGCGGCACGGACGGCGCACGCCTTTCCTTCGAAGGACTGCCCTGCCCCAACATCTTCGCCGGAGGAGAGAATTTCCACAGCCGATACGAATATCTGCCGATTCCATCGATGGAAAAGGCGATGGAAGTCATTCTCCAAATCATACAAAAAGTAAAATAAATCCGACATATCGTCATACCGATATATCGTTATACCGAAAAAAACAAGTACTATGTTAAAAACAACACCGTTTACAGACATTCATATTGCGCTGGGCGCAAAGATGGCGGAGTTCGCAGGCTTCAACATGCCTATCCAGTACCCCACAGGTATCAACCAAGAGCACATGATCGTCCGCGAGGGCGTAGGCGTGTTTGACGTCAGCCACATGGGCGAGTTCTGGGTCAAAGGCGAGAAAGCACTCGATTTCCTGCAGTATATCACCACCAACGACCTGTCAGTCATCGCCGCAGGCAAGGCGCAGTACACCTGTATGCCCAACGGAAGAGGCGGTATCGTGGACGACTTGATTATTTACAAATACTCCACTACCAAATATCTGATGGTGGTCAATGCGGGCAATATAGACAAGGACTGGGAATGGGTCAACAAAGTACTGAAGGACAAAATACAAAGCACCCATCCCGAATGGGAAAGCATTTCTCTGGAGAACGCTTCGGAGCGATACGGTCAGTTGGCGGTACAAGGTCCCAAAGCCGTAGAACTGCTGCAACTGCTGACCGACGCAGATCTCAAATCTATTGACTACTACGCATTCCGCGAGTGGAGTTTTGCCGGAGTACCGGGTGTGATCCTGTCCAACACAGGCTATACCGGCGCCGGAGGATTCGAACTCTATTTCCCGGCAGACAAAGGCAAACAGATTTGGGATGCACTCTTTGAGGTAGGCAAACCGTTCGGTCTGGCTCCTATCGGTCTGGGCGCACGTGACAGTCTGCGTCTGGAGAAGTGGTACTGCCTCTACGGCCATGACATAGACGACACCACATCGCCTCTGGAAGCCGGATTAGGATGGATCACCAAACTGGACGCCAAGGATTTTATCGACCGCGACTTCCTCAAGGCGCAGAAAGCCGAAGGCGTGAAACGCAAACTGGTGCATTTCGAATGTCTGGAGCGCGCTATCCCGCGTAACGGATATGAGATATGCGATGAAAACGGCAAAAACATCGGTCATGTGACCTCCGGTATCATGCTTCCGAACACCAAGACAGGTATCGGTATGGGATATGTACAGACGGCTTTTGCAAAAAAAGAAATGATAATCTATATCAAGATCCGCGAGAAACTGATACCGGCAAAAGAGGTATAAATGACCAAATGGTAAATGACCCAATGGTACATAAAAATGTTGCCTTGGTTCTAGGTTCCGGCGGCGCAAGAGGACTTGCCCATATCGGCGCGATAGAAGCATTGGAGGAACGCGGCTATACGATTAGGTCCATAGCCGGTTGCTCCATGGGCGCTATCATTGCCGGCATGTATGCGGCAGGTCAACTGCAAGAAGCCAAAGAGTGGTTCTTGCGCGTGGACAAGCAGCTGATACTCCGGATGATGGATATCAACCTGTTGAGCAGCAACTCGCTCGTCAAGGGCGAACGGATTATTCAGGAACTGGAAAAGGTGGTGCCGGACAGACCTATCGAGACACTCAATATCCCGTGTTCTCTCGTTGCTTCCGACATGGTGAACACCGAGGAAATAGTGTTCCGCTCCGGCAGCCTCTTTGAAGCAGTACGCGCATCTATCAGTATTCCGCTTTTCTTCAAGCCCGTACAAATAGACAACCGCCTTCTTATAGACGGCGGCATCCTGAACCCTCTTCCTCTGCATGTGGTAGAACGCACAGAAGGAGACATCCTTGTAGCCATGGATATCAGCGGCAAGGACGCCATGCCGATGGATACAGAGTATGAACCCATTGACGTGGACGGACGTATAGCAGCTATAGAGGCAAAGGGGTTTGATGTGCCCGACGGGCTGGAGGAGCAGTTGCGGCAACTCGGAAAAAGAATAGATGCAATCCGTCAACGCCGCGCAAGAGATCTGGGACGGAATGTCAGTTTCGTCTCTCTGCTGGACCGCATGAGCGACATGCAGATTCAACAGAACACCCTTCTCGCATTACGTCTCACGCCGCCGGACGTACATGCCGTGATGCGGCAATATGCCTATAACACCTTTGATTTCGACAAGGCGGAAGAGATCATAGCGGATGGCAAACAGCTGATGACGGACGCACTAATAAAATATGAACACGCGCACGCATGAAAGACAGAAGACAATATATCATCCGCAAAGCGATGGAACTCTATGCTCTGGAAGGGTATCAGAATGTCAGTATCACCGATTTGCAGAACGCACTTGATATAGGACGCGGTACGCTTTACTATTATTTCAAAGACCAGGACGAACTCTTCCGTACATGCATGGAAACCTATTTTCTGGAGCCCAAACACCGCGCACTGAACAGCGTAGGAGAGGATGTGACATTCGAACAGATGATCCAGACAATGATGAGTTATCTGCATAGTCTGGAGGATGCACTGATGACTTTTGACGACAAACGGGTCAATACGTCCAATGTCAACAACCTGATGTTTACAGCCTACAGCCTATTCCCCGCCCTGCACCGCAAAGCACAGCGTCTCGCCCTCAAAGAAGTAGAGTTATGGCGCAAGGCTATCTATAACAGCCAACGGGCAGGGATCATACGAAGGGGCATCGACGTAGAGATGATTGCACTCATGTGTGCACACATAAAAAACAGCTACGATTCAGGACTCGGACAGACACAAATGGACTTTACTCTACTTGAAAAAACATATAATTTATTCTATAATTTATTAAAAAAAGAATAATTATTCCATTTCTGAACGAGTGTTCGAAAAAAAAGCAGTACCTTTGCACTCGTAAAAAATAAGAGTATGGCTACAAAACACTATTTAGCATATCTAAAGGACACAATGAGCCGCCGTTGGGATTGCCTCGCATTGGAGGATCTGGACGGCGAGAACAAATATACGTATGCCGAGTTGGCAGCAGCCATGACGCGTTTGCATGTGACATGGAAGGAAATGGGTATCAAGGAGGGCGACAAGATAGCGCTCTGCGGCCGTAACTGCGCAAACTGGGGTCTGCTTTTTCTCGCTGCTGAGAGTTATAAAGCTGTCGTAGTATCTATTCTTCCGGATTTCACGGCGGACGGTATCTATTCGCTGGTGGATCACTCCGAAGCGGTGCTGCTCTATGTAGGACCGAACGTAAAGAAGAAAATTGATCCCGCACAGATGAAAGGTCTGAAGGCCACTATCTTTATGGATGATTTCTCCATCGTCTCTGCGGATGCCAAAACCGAGAAAGCATATGCCGGAGCGGAGGCTGCATTTGTCAAAGCTTATCCTAACGGAGTGAAGCTCAAGGATCTGCAGCTGCCTACCGACAATCTGGACGAACTGGCAGTCATCAACTATACCAGCGGCTCAACGGGTAACCCGAAGGGAGTGATGCTGAGCCATCTCAACCTGAGCGGAAACGTAGATTTTGCATCCCATCGTATTCCTCATAAACCGGGCGACCGCGTGTTGTCGATGCTTCCTATTGCGCACATGTTCGGATTGATGTTCGAGTTCCTCTATCAGGTATGCGAGGGCGCAGAGACGTATTTCCTTACGCAGGCTCCTACTCCTACGGTGTTGATGAAAGCGTTTGCCCAAGTCAAGCCGTTCATGATTCTGACCGTACCATTGGTGGTTGAGAAAATCATCAAGAAGGGTGTACTGCCGAAAATCAGCAGCCCGCTGATGAAGGTATTATGGAAGACTCCCGGTATCAACCGTATCATCCGAAACAAGGTGAAAGAAGGTCTGGACAAGACTTTCGGCGGCAAACTGCGTTACCTCATTATCGGCGGTGCGGCTCTTAACGGAGAGGTAGAACAAGTACTGCATGATATCAAATACCAATATTGCGTAGGTTACGGTATGACGGAGTGCGCTCCGCTGATCAGTTACGAGGACTGGTGGGCATATAAGTTCCATAGTTGCGGAAAAGACCTGCCTCAGTGCCGCGTACGTATAGACAGCGAGGATCCGATCCATAAAGACGGCGAGATCCAAGTGAAGGGCGTAAATGTCATGATGGGCTATTATAAGAACGAAGAGGCCACCAAGGCTGTCTTTACCGAGGACGGATGGATGCGTACAGGCGATCTGGGCGTATTGGACAAAGATGGAAATATCTTCATCCACGGACGGTCAAAGAACATGATTCTCGGTCCTTCCGGACAGAACATCTATCCGGAGGAGCTGGAGGACAAGCTGAACTCCATGCCTTGCGTAGTAGAGTCTATCGTTGTTGACCGCGATCATAAACTGGTAGCCCTCGTCTTCCCTGATACATCGGCAGAAGGCAAGAAGGTGCTTGGTACCAAATCGCTGACACAGCAAATGGAGGAGAACCGCATAGCGGTTAATAAAGACCTCCCGCAATATAGCCAAATAAGTGCCGTAGAATTAGTCGCTTCGGAGTTTGAGAAGACGCCGAAACGGTCTATCAAACGTTACTTGTACAAGTAATTTGTACCAGTAACACCCCGCATTGCGGAGTGGTTACCGCAATGTTTTTTTCATAAAAAGTGAGTAAGTAGATGGACCTCCTTCGGGAGGTCAGAGCAAGCGCGCGACTGGGAAGCCGGCGCTTGTTTTTTTTGTATTTTACTTGCGTATGTCATTTTTTTTTTGTAATTTTGCAGCGCAAAATCGGCAAACGCCAAAATAGAACGCCTATGAACAAGCATTATTTGAATTATCTCCCCGATGTAATGGCGCATCAGTGGAACGATCCCGCCCTAACGGATTATAACGAGAATCATGAGTATACATTCGGCGAACTGGCTATAGAAATACTGCGTCTCCATGTACTCTTTGAGCAAATGGGGATCAAGCCGGGTGACAAGATCGCTCTCGCCGGACGCAACTGCGCAAACTGGGCAGTAGCCTATCTCGCAATCGCTGCGTATGAGGGAGTGTGTGTCAGTATCTTGCAGGACTTTACAGCAGAAGATATCACCCATCTGCTCGATCACTCGGACTCCGAGTTGCTTTTTGTAGGTCCGTACGTATGGAAAGAGTTGCAAAATCAACCGATGCCAAGCAAGATAAAAGCGGTTCTTTCTCTGGCAGACTGGAGTTCTCTATATACTGCGGAAGGTGTTATAGTACCGGACAGCAAAGCCTGGGATGCCGTTTTCAAAGCCAAATACCCTCATTCGATAGAACCCGAAGATATCGCTTTCACAGCGGATCCCGATAAGTTATCATTGATCAACTACACCTCCGGTTCTACCGGGAGTCCCAAAGGCGTTATGCTAAACGGCCGGTCGCTCAGCAATAATGTAGAAGTAGGAATGAAGATGCTTCCGGTCGATCCGGGACAACGCCTTGTCTCTATGCTTCCGTTGGCTCACATGTTCGGTCAGGTATGCGAGTTATTATACCCCCTTTCTTCCGGCACCCATATTTACTTCCTTACCAAATCCCCTACCCCTTCCATTCTTCTAAAAGCGATGAAGGAAGTCCAACCCTATCTGGTTGTTACGGTACCATTGGTAATAGAAAAGATATACAAACAGAAGCTGGACCCGACACTCAGCAAATGGGCTATCCGTTCGTTCTGGCATGTTCCTCTCATCGGAGACTTGCTGAAGAGCCGCGTTAAGAGCGGACTGAGAAATGCCTTCGGCGGCAAACTGCGCTATTTCATCTGCGGCGGCGCAGCAATGAATCCTGTGGTTGAGAAATGTCTAATGGATATTCATTTCCCGCTCTCTATCGGGTACGGCATGACAGAATGCGGTCCGCTTATCGGCGGCAACCCGCCAAAATACTTCAAAGCGAGGACAGGAGGTGTGCCTGTCATGAATATGGAAGTGAAGATTGACGAGCCCAATGCAGCCGGTATCGGCGAGATTTTGGTTAAAGGCGAGAATGTCATGATGGGATATTACAAGAATCCGGATGCAACCAATGCCGCATTTACCGAGGACGGATGGCTTCGGACCGGCGATTTAGGACGTCTGGACAAACGGCAAAACATCTATATCAAAGGTCGCTGTAAGACCATGTTCCTTGGTGCTTCTGGTCAGAATATCTATCCGGAAGAGATAGAGGACAAACTGAATAACCAGGAGGCAGTAGGCGAATCCCTCATCGTAGAGCGCGAGGGCAAATTAGTTGCACTTGTTTTCCCGGATGAGACCCTCACCAAACGAATGACGTTTGAGGAGATTCAAGCAATCATGAAGGCTAATCTTGAGAAACTGAACAAACTGATTCCTTCTTACAGCCGCGTAGCAAACATCGAAGTACAGGACAAGCCCTTCGAGAAAACGCCTAAACGGTCTATCAAACGATTCCTATATAAATAATAAAAGCGCCCCCGAGGCGCTTTTATTATTTGTGGACCAGGTAGTACTAGGTAGTTCTAGGTTTCTAGGTTTCTAGGTTTCTAGGTTTCTAGGTTGTTCTAGGTTATTCTGGGTAGTACTGATATGTCTTCTGATTAAAGTAAGTGGCAGGTCACAGTCAAACCTGCCATGACGATAGAAACCATTGACATCAGTTTGATAAGGATATTCAGGCTCGGTCCCGATGTGTCCTTGAACGGATCGCCTACCGTATCTCCAACGACAGTAGCTTTATGGCAATCCGATCCTTTTCCTCCGAAATGACCTTCCTCCACATATTTCTTAGCGTTATCCCAAGCACCTCCTGCATTCGCCATAAAGACAGCGAGCACAAATCCCGTAGCCAGGCCGCCTATCAACAGTCCGAGCACTCCGGCAACGCCGAGAATCAATCCTGTGATAATAGGTACAATAATTGCGAGTATGGACGGCAGCAACATCTCTTGCTGCGCTCCTTTGGTAGAGATAGCGACGCAGCGTGCATAATCCGGATCGGCTTTTCCTTCCAGTATCCCTTTGATTGTCTGGAACTGGCGACGTACTTCCTCTACCATCTTCTGTGCGGCGCGTCCGACTGCATTCATTGTCAGGCCGCAGAACAAGAACGCCATCATCGATCCTATAAAGATACCTACCAGCACAATAGGATTCATCAGGTTCACATTGTATGCATCCATGAAATCCACTAATGTAGCTTTAGCCGCCTCAACGCCGTTCGGCAAAGCTTCTCCGGTACGTATAAGAGCTATTTTGATTTCTTCCACATAGGAAGCAAGGAGTGCGAGTGCAGTCAAAGCCGCAGACCCGATAGCAAAGCCTTTTCCCGTAGCTGCAGTAGTGTTACCGAGCGCATCCAGAGCGTCCGTCCGTTGGCGTACTTCAGCCGGCAGCCCCGACATTTCAGCATTTCCTCCTGCGTTATCTGCTATTGGTCCGTAAGCATCCGTTGCCAATGTTATTCCTAAGGTCGAAAGCATGCCAACCGCAGCAATACCAATGCCGTAAAGTCCCATAGACAGGTTTGCCGCAGTAAACTCCACATGGAAACCATTGGCGCAGAGATAGGCAAGAATGATCGCCACACCAACTGTAATAACCGGCACAGCCGTAGAGAGCATGCCTAATCCAAGTCCGCTGATGATGACAGTAGCAGGTCCTGTTTGCGAACTCTCAGACACTTTCTGAGTCGGTTTATAAGATTGCGAGGTATAGTACTCCGTGCTCTGCCCGATAATAACACCTGCAAGCAGACCAACGACCACAGACAGCGATACTTGCCACCATTGGTTGCTGTCCGTACCAAAAAGCCAAGCAAAGATACCAAATGTAGCCACCGCAATCAAGCAAGCAGCCGTGTTTGTACCGATAGCCAGTGCCCGGAGCAGCTCTTTCATGCCTGCGTTTTCTTTCGTTTTAACCAAATAAATACCAATAATACTGAGCAGAACGCCGCACGCAGCTATAAGCGAAGGGGCAAGAACGGCTTTCAGTTGCATACCTTCGACAGCCGAAGCGGCGAATGCAGAAGCACCTAACGCCATCGTAGCAAGGATAGATCCTGCATAGGATTCATAGAGATCGGCTCCCATTCCCGCTACGTCTCCTACGTTGTCACCCACGTTATCCGCAATTGTTGCCGGGTTACGAGGGTCATCCTCGGGAATGTTATATTCGGTCTTGCCAACAAGGTCTGCCCCAACGTCTGCGGCTTTGGTGTAAATACCGCCTCCTACGCGTGCAAAGAGCGCCTGTGTGGACGCACCCATTCCGAAGGTAAGCATAGTAGTAGTGATGGTGATCAAGTCAGCTTCAGCACCTACCAGCGCGAGCAGCCCCGTTTTTTGCAGAATCAAGAACCATCCGGCAATATCCAACAAAGCCAGTCCGACAACCGTCAGACCCATAACCGCCCCGGAACGGAACGCCACCTGCAGCCCCGCATTCAGGCTCTGCCGCGCCGCATTGGCCGTGCGCGCCGATGCATAAGTGGCGGTTTTCATACCGAAAAATCCTGCCAGTCCGGAGAAGAAACCACCGGTCAGGAAGGCAAACCAAACAATACCGTTCTGGAGGTTAAAGTACGCCATCAGCGCAAAAACAAGCGCCAAGATGACAAAGACAACAGTCACCACTTTGTACTGCTGTTTAAGGTACGCCATCGCGCCTTTACGGACGTGCGAAGCGATCTTTTTCATCAACTCCGTTCCCTCGTCCTTTCCTAGCATAGAACGGTAGAAATAGTATGCAAAACCCAGCGCCAATACGGACGCAGCCAGTACTACATACATTAGAACAGTTAAATCTGTCATAGAAATCTGTGTTTTTATAGTTAGTATTAGTTTTAGTATTTTTCCGTGCAAATGCCAATTTTGTAGCGCAAAATTACTATTTTTTTCTCATATATGCAAATTTATTTTACGCAAAAGAAAGTGTATATATACTATGTATATATACAGTAAAAGCAAGGAAAGTAACAAAAGAAGTGTTTATCCTTCGGTTATCCTTGGGGAATCCTTGGGTTATCCTTTGGTGAGGAGTCGCGACGGAGTACTAATTTGCACTTTCCAAAGTATTTTCCCAAGTAAAAATTTGCGTATATGAAATAATTTATGTAATTTTGTGGCGCTTTTGGGGGAAGGGATAAAGGAATAAATTATATGAAAAGGCTAATCGGTATATTACTTTGGGGATTGATGGTGTTGCCGATGGTAGCACAGGATGAATTATGCATTGACGGGACGCTGCTGTTCCGGGAAGATTTCGGAGGGAACGACCCGAACGATCCCGCCGTGAGTATGGCAAGCGTACCCGGCATGAGTTCCCAATACCGCAACTCCGGCAATTCATTAGGCAGCGGCAACTATACTATCCGGAAAGAAGGCTGGCACAACGGCATCCAATGGCACTGGCAGGACGACCACACCTATCCAGACGACAAGACACGCGGTTACCTGTTGGAAGTAGACGGAGTCGGCGGCTCCCAACCCTTCTACAGCAAAACGATAGACGGTCTGCTTGCCAATACCCGATTGACTTTCTCCGCATATGTAGTGAATGTCCATTATGCGGGACAATTGGATTATTTCGGTTCGAGTTATGTCTATCCCCGCATGAAATTCGTCCTCAAAGATCCTACAACCGGCGATGTGTTAGCCGAGAAATCCACCGGCGACATCCAGCCGGACTGGCGTTACGGAACTCCTGATACATGGAAATATGCCCGGGACAACCAGTTATCCGCCGAATGGCAGTTAGTGGGTATGAATTTCGTTGTGCCGGAGGGTGTTGATGCCATTCAGATGTTCATCTATAACGACGTGGCGCGAAACGGCAGCGGCAATGATTTTGCGATCGATGACATAGAGATCCACCTTTGTCTGCCTGTTCCATTGATTACATCCGATCCAGAACCATGTGCCGATTCGGTATATGATTTCACGGTTGAGTTTGAGAACGACGGGCGATTGATAGAACCGTTGGAATATAAGTGGTATTACAGTACAGGGGAAGCCATGGATTACAGTACAGGGAGTGGCATGATTGACGGCAACGGTTGGTGGTGGGAAGAGATTCCGAATTCCAACACGCCGAGTTTGCATTTCGAGGAGTTGCCTGCCAACGCAAGCGGATGGTATAAAATCGCCATCTCGGGCGACGGCAATATCGACTATCCAAACCGCCGCACAGAGAGCGAGCCATTCCAGTTGAGCGTCAAGAGCTGCCCTCCACCGCCATTGGAATGTATGGACGGGATTTTACTTTTCCGAGAGGATTTCGGAGGCAATGAGGAGAGCGATCCGAAAGTGAGTCATACGCCGGTACCGGGCATGAGTTACTCGCAGATTTATGTGCTTGAGCCGGGAGGCAACGGCAGTATGAGATCCGGAAGGTACCTGGTTACCAAAGAGGGGTATCGCAATTCAACAGATCCGACTTACTCCGTTTGGCATATCATGGACGACCATACTTATCCGGACGACAAGACGCGAGGCTATATGATGGAAGTGGACGGCGGAGGAGGAAGAAATGCTTTCTACCGGACAACACTAACCGGTTTATGCCCGGGTTCGAGGATGTCTTTTAGTGCCTATATCGCCAACCTGACGACTGCGGCACAGTATAACATATGGCGCTACGACCGTGATTATGTGCATCCTAAGCTGCAATTCGTTATCAAAGATGTTCGAACAGGTCAAATCATCGCCCAACAAGGAACCGACACCATCAGCCACGACTGGAACAATTATCCGAAGTCATGGAGAGAGTCCGCGGCATGGCAGTTGGTAGGTATGAACTTCACCATTCCTGCCGGCAGCGGGGATATCGAGTTGAGTATCATCAATAATGCAGACGGAGATACCGGAAACGATTTCGCGATAGATGATATCGAGGTGCGGCTATGCGGTCCGACGGTGTCTATCACAGCTCCTGACAGCGTTTGTATCAACACCAAAAATATCTTGACCGCCGTATGCGATAACAACGGTCTATGGGAAGAACCGCTGCAATACAAGTGGTATTTCTCGGCGGACAGTTTGAATTGGGAGGCTGTGAGCGAAGGCAACAGAAAGGAATTGAAGCTGAAGGCGAAACCCAAACATAGCGGCTGGTACAAAGTAGCTGTTGTGGCGCATGGCGGCGATATAGAGCGCGAGAACTGCCGTTCCGTGAGCGAACCGCATAAGTTCTACGTCATTGACGAATGTCCGCCGATCCTGTGTCCGGAGGGGGTGCTGCTGAAACATGAGGACCTGAACGGCAGCGAGACATCGTACTCTACCCTTATGTCTGATTTATGCAGCGGATCAGACCTGTCTTTCATCATCAACATGCCTGCGTCACACCCCGAGACACGACTGATGCTTCGTCTCTACGATGGCGACACGGGTGCTGAATTGGTGGCATACGACACGGGCGACATACCATCGGATTCGCTGCAGGTTGGCACTACTTTTACTGTTCCTGAAGGCGTGAGCAACCTCCGTTGGACGATTAACACCAACGGCGGCAGCGGTCCATTGCATATCGGCAACATCGAGGTGCGTCTTTGCATGGAGCCGATAGCCGTGAGCGGCACCAGCCCCACCTGCCGCAAGAAACGGCACACTTTCCGCGCCGCGTACGAGAACTACGGCACGCTCACAAGTCCGGAGTTCCGATGGGAGTTTTCCGCCGACAGCGCGGTTTGGACGATATTGCAGGAAGGCCCACAAGCGACTTACACTATTCCTGTCGTACACAAGACCGACGCCGGATGGTACAGAGTTACTGTAGCCAATGCCGGTTCGCTGGACAATCCCAACTGCCGCGAAGGGAGCAGCACGTTCCGGCTGGAGACCATGTATTGCAACACCGCTACGGAGCAGCATGTTGACACAACGGCATGCGACACGTTGCTGCATTACGACCTGGAGTGGCGCGGACATATATGGACGGAGACAGGAACCGTAGTGGACACTTTGAAAGATTTTGAGGGCGACGACAGTTTGTACGTGCATAAGACCCTGCAGACCAAGATCTGTTGCCCGGAGATACTGAATTACCGGATAGACTCGGCTATCTGCGACAGCCTCATGCCGTTCCTTTGGTTCTATCAGGACACGATGCTGCTCTTTACCGGCATAGGCGAACAGGAGATCGAGGTTCCCCACCGGCGATGGGAAAACTGTATCGGAGAGATACACACCCTGGCGCTCGACACATTCCATTGCGAGAGGCTGTATCTGCTGATTCATAACAAATACAACTGGCAGTTGGTCTGCAACAACGTGGAGTTGGCACGTCTGTTCCCGGAGTTACATCCGGTTGCATTCCAATGGTTCAAAGACTCGGTGGCCGTTGAGGGAGCTAACGAGGACGATTATGCGGAGCAGAACGAACTGCACGGTGTGTTCCAACTGAGGATCAAGATGGACAACGGGCTTATCGTGTGGTCCAACATTCTGGAGATTCTGGACACGCCCGAGCCACAGCCTGTTCATATGCAGATCTACAACAGCAGCGGAATGCCGGTGAGCGAAGAGAGGATGACCCGCGGCGTTTATCTTATTCGCTATCAACAAGGAGATAAAGTTTGGACAGAAAAGAAAATAGTGCTATGAAACAAAAACACCTGATATTACTATTCTTTTTCCTGCCCATCAACGCATATGCCGAGCATGTGTTTGAGGCGGGATTGCATGGCGGTGCAGCAGGATGGAATGCACAGACCAATTATGTCTCTCCCCGTGCGGGTTTTCACGGCGGAGCACAGATTTATTATACCTACTTTTCTCCGCGTATAATAGGTTTCCGTACGGGCGCAACATTTGATTTTCATCAGCCGGGGTTCGGCAAACTGAATTATGAGGACTCCTACTCCACTATCGATGTAGAGGGCCAGCAGATGGATATTGAGTACAGCATAGGCCGACTGAACGAGAAACAAGCTATCAGTTCGGTCGGAATCCCTATTCAACTGGCTTTTTCAAAGAAACGCTTTACCTTCTTTGCCGGAGCCAAAGCAGTATTCCCGCTTGCCAATAAATGGAGTCAGACAGTGGAGAATGCGGCTCTTTCGGTGTACTATCCGGATTATGATAACAGAATCTACGACTCTTATCCGCTGGCTGCATCGCGGGATTTCAAGCAGAGCAATACAGGCAAATTAGAATTACCAAAGGTACAATGGTGGCTGTCGCTTGAGTTAAGTTACGCTATTCCGCTGAATACCTGGGCGGTACATTACCGCTCGTATCTGATGGTAGGTGCGTATTTTGATTATTGCTTCAATAAATACACGCCTTCCCGGAGTATGGCAGAGAGTCTGATTATGCTGACGGACACAAGGGACGGTTTTCCGTTGCAAAGAGTGCTGACGCCGGTTTTGGAGGCTAATCGTCAGGGGCGTAAATTAGTGACCGACTGTTCGCTTTTCGACGTAGGAATCAAGATTTCGTACGCCATTGCTCCATACGACGCGCATAGAGACGCCAAACGTTCATGTAATTGTTTAAGTTACTAAGGGCGTTGAAACGGATTTTATGCATATTAACCGTACTGCAGCTGATGCTGCCGCTGGGAGCTCAGCGCAACAACCTGATGCCGACTTCAGCGGGAAAAGATTTCTATTTCACGCTGTTAGACCATTGGGGCTGGAGCGGCAATTCTGCTGCGCAGCCTATCAAGCATGTGGGTATAAGTATTACAGCCGTTGAGGCTGCGGACATCACCTTCTCAACGCCTCTGTCAAACGGCGGCGGAGCCTCTCCAAGTTATACGCGGCATATGGATGCCGGCAGTAGTTTGCTCTCCAGTTTTGCCTATCCGGACCAACTGGTGTTGCAAGGCGTCAATATCCATTCTACGGGTGATCTTTACATCAATATATGGGTACACGGAGGGACATCGTCCGACCAGAGTGTCATTCTGCCCAAACATCTATTGGGCAAACACTATATAGTGCAAGGCATACCGGGTTCGATTATAGAATCCGGAGAGGGCATTCCCACTCCCACCTATTCCCAGTTTACTGTGGTTGGCACGGAGAACGGGACAAGCGTGTCTGTTACCCCCCGCGTGAACATGGTATGCCGCAGCAGAAGCGATACCCTGATAAATGCCGGACAGGTGTACACGACCTCCATCCAAGAAAACGAAGTGCTGCTATTCCAGACGGAGAACTACAGCCACGATATTAGCGGAACCGTTGTAGAATCAGACAAAGCAGTCGCCGTCTTCCAAGGCAACAACCTCACCCGTTTTCCTGCTGATGTCAACTGGGCGGACTACACATGGGAACAGGCGCGCCCGACCGAGGCATGGGGCAAAAAGTTCATCGTCGCCGGGACAGGACGGCTCGTAGAAAAAGCCTTCGCCATAACCGCCTTGGAGGACAACACCCAAGTGGAGTTTTATATCTACAGCATGCGCTACAAGACCGTCACTCTCAACCGCGGAGAGACGGCTTGGGGAGGAGAAAACATCAGCGGTTACGGAGGTTTAGGAACAGAATATATCAAATCCGACAAGCCCGTCTGCTGTTATATGTACACCACCGGTTGCACCCAAAATAACGACAAAGGCGATCCATCGATGGCAGAGATATTGCCCGTTGACCACATGGC
>JAEEGL012241257.1_pt1 | contig 23109 bp, 12 predicted proteins | sample 9134231 | NCBI WGS metagenome assembly JAEEGL01 (sample SAMN16246548, study PRJNA631951) | gut metagenome | biome: gut microbiome; feature: rumen; material: fiber-attached | host: Bos | place: Iran: Karaj | collected 2018-10
GTGCCAGCACGGCTCCCGTCGCATCGACCCGGAAAACACCTTCATACGAGGCCGCCCAGAACCCTCCTTGTTCAGGCAGGAGATCGTAGACCCAGTTATGCGTCCCGGCAATGCGCAAGGTCTCGAAGGATCTTGTCAGTTCGTCATAGCGAAGGCAACCGCCGTCCGTGGCGGCCAGGATGGTGGATGTATAAGGGTCTTCGACGATCTTGTGGATCTTGTTGTGCGGAATCTTGCTGCTGGCAGATGTCATCGTGAAATGGACCGTTTTGCCGGAAGGATCCATCAATACAATTCCTTGGGTCGAACCCAGCCACAGCCGTTCCCGGCTGTCCCGGAGGATCGTTCCATACCGGGCACCCTGATTGTCCGGCAGACCTGACAGCATTTGGGTGGCTGGGTGCAGATGCATCAGACGCAGGCCGTTATCCGTGGCAAACCAGACGTCTCCGCTACGGTCTGCCGTGCTCGCCCATGCCACGGCCTGGTTAAGTGGTACAGTCTCCTTGGAGGCGGGGTCATACTGGACGATCCCATAGTCGGTCGAGATGATCAGCCGTCCGTATTCGATCGGGCAGATCGTTTTCACGACGGGCATTTCCGGTCTTTCAATGATTCGTCCGACCTTGAGGTCGTAATGGATCAATGAGGAGTGGGAGCCGATCCACAAGTCATCCCCGTCGGGGAAAATGGAAGCGGCTACCGGGATGATGTCTCCTTGCAAAACGACTGTCAGCTTGCGGTCCCGGACCGAGTAGCGACGAAGCAGATTCTCTCCGCCCACATAGATGTCGTCTCCGTTGCGGGCAAGCGAGTAGACGCTTTCGTGCGAAACGCGTTCGACGGTCTGGTGTCTTATGTCTGCCAGATAGAAACCGGCATCCGTCCCGATATACAGGAAGTCTTCATCCTGTAACATTTTATACACCGTCCTCTCTCCGAAGAAATCCAGGAAGTGATACTGTTCTTTTGCAGCATCAAAGAAGTAGATTCCGGCATTGGTGCCCAGCAGCAACCCCTTCTCCTTGGGTAGCAGGCAATGGACCAGCCGGGGTCCGTCCGGGCAAGGGTGTGCGCTGACGTCATATCCGTCGAAACTATACAGGGACTGGTCCGTCCCGAACCACACCATCCCGTCTTCCGTCTGCAGGACTGAACGGATTGAAAACAGATCCGTCTTGTGTTCAAAGTCGTCGAAGATATATCCCGTATGGTTGACACTCGCCAGAATGGGGAGTGAATACAGGAGGAGCAGGGACAGGAGTAATCGCTTCATATCGTTGTTTTTCATAAAGATAACGATTGTTCAACAGAATGGATACCCGTCTTTCAATCCGTGTCACTATCTGTTCCGCCCGTGTCACAAATCGGAATTGGAAAGCGATATATTTGCGATGAGGAAGAAACAACCAGTTTTCAGTCATATGAGGATTAATAAATTATTGACAGCCGCAGTGCTGCTCTCCGTTTTAACCGCGTGCGGTCCGGGGGTTCAGACGGACCCGCTTGTGGTCAAGACCCAGGCCGGTCTGGTCCACGGCTTTATGGACGAGGACATCTATGCCTATGCCGGCATCCCGTATTGCAAGGCCGACCGTTTCCAGGAGCCGAAGAAACCGGATCCCTGGGATGGCGTGCTGGAATGTACAAAGTACCCGCCCCGCGCGATGCAGTCGATGCGCCCCATCGAAAACGATCCGCTCGGCCTGTCGGAGGACGGCGCCACGCGGCTCAATGTATGGACTTCTGATGTAAAGGGCAAGATGCCGGTGATGGTTTGGCTGCACGGCGGTGGATTTGCTTCCGGAGCCGGTTACAACAATCCCAACGACAGCGGTCGCGGCCTGGCCCGTCAGGGTGTCGTGGTGGTGAGTGTCAACCACCGCCTCAACATCCTGGGTTTCCTGGATCTGTCCGCCTGCGGGGAGAAGTATAAATATTCCGGCAACGTCGGAATGATGGACATCGTGACGGCCCTCGAATGGGTACGTGACAATATCGCCGCTTTCGGCGGAGACCCGTCCAACGTCACCATCTTCGGCGAATCCGGAGGTGGCGGCAAGGTCGGTACGCTGATGTGCATGCCCTCAGCCAAGGGGCTCTTCCACAAGGCCATCATCCAGAGTGGAACGCTGCTCAACGGAAATACCGCTGACAAAACCAGCGCCATCGGGCTGAAAGTCCTGGAAAAACTCGGTCTCTCCTCTGCCGAAGCCGACAAGCTCGCGACGGTTCCCTATGATGATCTCGTCAAGGCCGGCAGCGCCGCCACGGCCGAGGTGATGGGAGGTGTACGCCGTCCCGGTTCCGCCAGTTTCTGGGGATTCGGGCCTACGGTGGACGGCGAAGTGCTTGTGATGCAGCCCTTCCAGCCTTCTTTCTCCGAGCTGTCTAGGGACATCCCCCTGATGATCGGCTCCACCTTCAACGAACTTCAGCGGACCTATTATGTCGAGCAGCCTTCCGAAAGGGAAGCCCGCCGGATTCTCCGGGAAACCTATGGCACGAAGACCGACGCCTATATCGCCGCTTTCCGGAAAGCCTACCCGGAGTTCGACACACCTGCCGACTGGCTTTCGGTCGACCAGATGTTCCGCCCGAATACCGTCGCGACGGCAGATGCCCGTGCGGATGAAGCCGGTGCTCCTGTTTATATGTATATGTTTACCTGGAAGTCGCCCGTCCAGGGTGGTCGGATGGGGGCGGCCCACGCCTATGAACTCCCGTTTGTCTTCCATACGACCGAAGTCTCGCAACAGTACTTGGGCGAAGAGACGGACGAGATCCGTGCCTTGGCCGACAAGATGAGCGGCGCGTGGGTATCTTTCGCCAAGACCGGCCGGCCCGTCGTGGACGGGTTCGGGTGGAAACCCTATGAATCCCGGAACGGAGATATCATGGTTTTCGGGAAAGAGTGCTCTTTGCGGCAGGATTACGACCGCGAGCTGGTCACACTGATGCGCAATCGCTGATCGACATGCAACAAACTATATAACTAGTCCACTTTAATTGTTCAACCAAATTTTGACAAGATTGATGAAATCTAATCTCTGTAGTGGCTGCCGGACGCTGATAGCTTCCGCTGCCTGTCTGCTCTTGTCCATGACCGGCATCTGGGCCCAGGCCCAGACTGTCACCGGACAGGTCCTTGACAACCAAAGGGAACCAATCATCGGGGCGGGTGTTGTCGTCCCCGGCAGGACCGGAGGCGCCATCACCGACGTGAATGGTAACTACTCCATCGCCGCCAAGCCCGGTGATATTCTCGAATTCAGCGCCATCGGCTACAAGACCACCCAGATTACCGTCGGTGCTTCCTCCGTCGTAGACGTCATCCTCCCCGACGATGTCGACCTGCTCAACGAGGCCATCGTGACCGGCTACGGTTCCGTGTCCAGGAAAAACCTGACCACGGCCATCGCCAAGGTCGATGCCGAGAAAGTTGACAAGGTGGCGACCGCCAACATGAACCAGATGCTCATGGGCCGTGCAGCCGGCCTCCAGGCCACGATGCAGAGTGCGCAGCCGGGCGGTGGTGTGAGCGTTACGATCCGCGGCGGCGGCACGCCTATTTATGTCGTTGACGGCATCGTTATGCCGGGTGATGCCCTTGTTGGTTCATCCGGTGGAACCGTGACCACGATGCCGAGCAGCATCAACCGTGCTGGTCTTGCCGGCATCAATCCCGAAGACATCGAGTCCATCGAGGTCCTGAAGGATGCGTCCGCATCCATCTACGGTGTGAATGCGGCCAACGGCGTGATCCTCATCACCACGAAGAAGGGAAGGGAAGGCAAGCTCCGCGTGACCTATGACGGAGCCTATTCCCTGGTTACGCTCTACCCTTACATGGAGATGCTCAGCGGAAAGGACTATATGACGTACGTCAACAAGTTCCAGGTGGAGCGGTATCTCTATAACAACAAGATGGGGGCATATGGCCCGAACGCATATGACGGCAATGCGCCTGTCACGTTCAGCGATGCACAGATCGCCGCCGCGACCACAGACACCAACTGGATCGACTACGTCCTCCGCAACGGTCATATCCACAATCACAACCTGACCATCAACGGTGGTACCGACAGGGTCACGTATTATGTCTCCGGCAACCTCTTCCAGCAGAAAGGAAATGTCCAGAACAACGACATGCAGCGCTTCATCATCAGAAGCAACGTTTCAGCCAAGCTTGCGGACTTCATCACGGTCTCCAGCAATCTGAACTACAACAAATCCGTCAACCACAACGGAACCGTAGGTTCTTCCACGCAGGGACGTGGTGCGCAGGCGGGCGGTATGATCATCGCTGCGCTCAGTTATCCCAACTATGTCCCCGTCAGGGACGAAAACGGCAAGTATTCCACCTGGAGTTATTATCCCAACGCCGTCGCCATGCTCGAGATGACGGACAAGAGCGACCAGACCCTGTTCACCGCCAACTTCAATGCGGACGTGGACATCGTCAAGAACATGCTCAAGTTCAAGGCCATGTACGGATTCAATATCGAGAACGACAAGCGCAGCTGCTACATCCCCTCGACGGTGTTCTTTGACGGCCTGTTCCGCTCCAGGGGCAGTGTCGTGACTTCGAACCGTTTCTATGACAGCATCGAGGCCACCCTCAATTTCGATCATAAGTTCTTCGATGCGCTGCAGGTCAACGCCCTGGCCGGTGTAGGACGCTATAAGACCGATTATGAAGGGCTTGGCGTGGCGTACACAGATACCTATGACGCCATCCAGAATTACAACATCGCCGCAGCGTCCGGCGTGGTCAGCCCCTCATCCTGGAAGAAGGCTTCCGAGAAACGTTCCTTCTTCTCTACGCTCTCCCTCGACCTCCTCGACCGCTATGTGCTTGCAGGAACCCTCCGTCGTGACGGTACCGACAAGTTCTTCCCGGGCCGCAAGTATTCCTGGTTCCCGTCCGTATCGGCCGCCTGGAAGATCTACAACGAGTATTTCATGAAGGGAATCTCCTGGATCAACATGCTCAAGCTCAGGGCTTCCATCGGTGTCACCGGTTCCGACACCATCACCGACGAGCTCTACAGCGCCTACTCGCCGAACGGCACGCTCGTGAAATTCGACCAGAATTCGACCACGTTCGTCCCCGTGTACCTGTCTTCCAAGGAGTATTCCGATATCACCTGGCAGAAGACCATCATGAAGAACATCGGTCTCGACTTCGTCGTCCTGGACAACAGGCTGTCCGGTAGCTTCGACCTCTTTGCCAACGATATCACGGACATGTTGACTTACGGCAACACCAGCGCCCTGGACATCCTGGGCTCCAGGCCCATCAACTACGGTCATATCCGCCGGCACGGCTGGGATGCCACCATCACCAGCCAGAATATCGTCAAGCATGACTTCAACTGGTCTTCGACCCTCACGCTGTCCAGATACAAGGCTTATTGGATCGAGCGCGAGCCGAATTACACCTACAACAACGACTATCAGATCCGCGTCAACGAGCCGACCAGCATCAGCTACTTCTACGAAACAGACGGCTTCATCCTTCCCGACAAGAGCAACATGCCTTCCTACCAGCCTGAAGGATGGCAGGATCCGGGCCAGCCCGTCATCGTGGACCAGAACGGCGACGGGACGATCACGATCGACGATATCAAGCACAAGGATGGATTCCCGGCGCTCTACCTGGGCTTCGGCAATACCTTCAACTACAAGAACTGGGACCTCGACATCTTCATGTATGCCCAGCTCGGCGTCGTGAAGGGCAATACCCTTTCGAGCTGGTCGTCTATCGGTGACATCTACAACGCGGAACGCAACCAGTCCATTTACGTGAAGGACATCTACCACTCCACGGACAACTACAAGGATGCGAAGTATCCGGGTATCGCGAACGCGCTCATGGCGTCCGCCCCGCTGCCGGGGAGCTGCGGCACCGATCTGGGCCGCGAGAAGGCCAACTTCCTCCGGGTGAGGAACATCACGCTCGGCTACAACTTCAACACCAGGCGTCTGGGAATAGGGAATGTCTGCAACGCCCTGAGGCTCTACTTCGATGTCCAGAATCCGTTCACTTTCACGCGTTTCCGGGTATTTGACCCTGAAATCAACACGCACGGCAATGCTGGCGGTAAGGCCAACGGCGGAGAATATCCCATGACCCGGTCCTGGTCTGTCGGTCTTAAGGTATCTTTCAACTAACGGAGGAATCAACAATGAAAACGAATATAATCAAAATGGCCGCTTCGGCTCTGGCAGTCCTGCTGGTGGCTTCTTCCTGCGAGAAGAATTTCGACGCGCAGATCTACGACAAGCTCAGCTCGACCAACTTCCCGCTGACCGAGTCGGATTTCGAGAACTACGTCATGCAGTGCTACCTTCCCTTTACAGGCGTATGGGACTACACGCTCTCTGCATCGGGACCGTTCTATTCCTACAACAAGGGCATCCAGTGCCACTTCAACCAGCCTTCCGACGAATCGGCGCGCCCCATTACAAGATGGTGGAGCACGACGCTCGTGGAATGTAATTTCAAGCCCTGCGAAACCTGGGGCAGAGGGGCCGGCGACGGTACGCCGTCCTATCTGAACAAAGTCCGCGACATTACGCGTTTTACCCAGGTCATCGGTGAGTTGGGGGAAACCGACAAACTCTCCGATGCAAAGAAAAAGGCTTTCATAGCCGAGGTGCGGCTCATCCGGGGCATCACGATGTACTACCTGATGCACATCTACGGCCCCGTCGCCGTCATCATCGACCCCGCACTTGTCAAGGACGAGGATGCGCTCAAGGACTGGAGCCGTCCGTCCCTCGACCAGATGTGCACGTACATCGAAGACGATTTCAATTTCGCGGTCGAGAATCTCCCCGAGACGCAGCCGCAGAGCGGCCGCTACGACAGGGACTACGCACGTTTCTGGCTGATGCGCCACTGCCTCAACGAGGGCTCGCATATGTCGGGCAACTACAAGAAGGCATACGATCTCTACACGCAGTTCACGGGCGGTTATAAACTCTTCACCCAGGGTGACAACCCGTTCAAGGAACTCTTCTACGAGGAGAACGAGAAGAACTCCGAGTACATCATGGCCATGGAGACAACCACTAGCGCCGACCTCGAGAGCAAGAACGGAAACGGGCAGTGTATCCTTAACTATGTCATTCCCATGGACCTCGCGAAGGAAGGTGAATTCGAGAACCTCGGCATCAGCTGGTCGGGCCAGTGTTATGCAGTCAATCCCAAATTCTACGACACCTTCGAGGAGAATGACCTGCGCAAGGCATGCATCGTGACCCACTACAATTCTTCCTGGGGAGCGGGATCGTACAGTCCGGAGACCATCAATGCCAACTGGTACGGCTACATCATCTGGAAGTATCCCATGACCAAGAAGGCTGCCTACAGCGGTGCCGACTATCCGCTTGCCCGCTGGGCCGACGTGATGCTCATGCGGGCGGAGGCTGACGTCCGCCTGAACAATGCCGTTTCCGCCGAAGCCGTAGACCTCGTCAACCAGGTGCGCGCAAGAGCGGGACTCGACGGACTCAAGGCAGAGGCTACCGCGTCGGTGAGCGCATTCCTCGATGCCCTCCTGATGGAAAGAGGCCACGAATTGTTTTGGGAAGGCCAGCGTAAGATCGACCTGATCAGATTCGGCAAATACCATACGATCATGACGGCCGATGGCAGGGAGCCCTCCGCGCAGTATCTGCCGATGCCGAATTTCGCCATGGAAGAGGCCAAGGCGGCGAATATCGGGCTTGAAAGATATTTCTTCCGTGATGATTACGACGGTCCCAAGACCCCGCTGAAATAGGCAGGTGGCCAATCATGTCAACACAAAAAGGGGGACGACCGGACGGCCGTCCCCCTTTTGTGAATCCGGATCGCCGGACCCTATTCCAGCCAGCAGCTCTGCAGTGTGAGCGACCACGGGGCGCCGCTGCGCAGCCCCGTCAGGCCCACTTCCAGGCTCTCGATGTCCTGGACGCGGAAGGCGGGAGCGAGTGCCGGGTCCGGGATGAAGTAATCGGGCAGGAAGCCCGGATAGGTCTCAGGACGGAGCACGGTCGGGACGAGTTTCAGCGAGGAGAGCGGAATCCTGACGAGGCCGTCCCGGCAGGGGACTTCGGCCTTGTAGCTGAATCCGTCACGGGTGATGAAACCGGCGCGCAGCGTCTCCGCGCCTTCGTGCCCGTTCAGCTGGATACACAGGGTGTTGCGGCCTGCCAGGTTCGCCTTCCGGCCGGCCAGCAGGTCCCGCACGCACAGGCGCAGGAAGGCTTCTCCCTCGGCGCTCTGGCGGAAGGCTTCCGGCGCATTCGCCACGGGCGGGGTGCGGGGGACGATCGAGGCGAGCCGGGTGGCTTTCGTGCCAGGAACGGGCCCGGCGACCTGCTCTGCCCGGACGTTCCGCACGTCCACGCCGAAGGTTTCCGTCTGGCCGAAGCAGTCACTCCCATAGAGCAGGACCGGGGATCCGGCCGGCTCCAAGGCGGTGCTCCACTGCTGCTCTCCGTTGTAGAAGTCCCAGTCGGCGGGCGTGCCGGCGGCGGCGCCCGGCCAGGTCGTGGCGTGCCCGTCCTTGTAGGTGATGATGTAGTAGGTCAGCTCGGAGCCGCCGAGTTTGTCGGCGGGGATGACGGCCTGGTAGCCGTAGCCGGCTTTGCGCTCCATCCTGAGGGTCGGCGGGGCGAGCGGGCCGCGGGCGCGGCCGGCGTTGAAGGCCCGCGGCGCCGTCAGGACCGGGGAATAGAGGACCACCGAGTCGGGGTCGGCCGGGCCGATCACCGTGGCGCAGACGGCCAGCTCGCGTCCGGCCGTGGCGCTGGCCACGGGCGTGTGCAGGACCTGCAGCTCCTTTTGGCGAGGCCCCGGGGCCACGAACTCATTGAGACGGATGTTGCCCAGCCTGGCCTCCGGGTCCACGGAGTCCGTGGACACGCCGCGGCGGGCGAGCAGCCAGGTGCCGGGAATCACCTCCAGGGTCTTGCCGGAAGCCGTCCCCTGACGGGCCGTCCGGACGTCGATCTCACAGTAGGAGAAGCCCTCGCCCAGGTCGGGCAGGTCGATGGTCATCGGCCATTGGTGCCACAGGATGGTGTTGACCTCCTTGCGGGGGGAAGCCTTGGCGAAGGGATCGGACAGGAGCATCTGGTCAGGCATCACCTCCAGGCGCCAGATGCCGTCGGCCACCTTGTCCAGGAAATAGGCGCCCGTGCCCTCATACTGTACCACGGACGAACAGCCCGTTCCCGCGACGGAGGCCAGGGCGGCGGCGTCCTTGGGACGGATGTCGTTGGAGTGGGTGTAGTAGAACTTGTCCCCGGAGTCCATCACGCTGAGGTCGCGGTCGTACTCGACGTAGAAATCCCCGAAACGGTTGCTTTCCGGATAATTGCCGTAGGAGACGCCCCGCGGCAGGGCGCGCATCGCCTCGGCCGCGATCTTGAAACTGAGCGCCTTGGCGGGCGTGTAGGCAAGGTTGAGGTAGTGGGTCTGGTATTCGGTGTTGATCTGCGCCATGTCGATGGGGTCGTAGGCGAAGAAGGTCACCCACTGGAAGCCGGCGGTGCGGAAGGAGCGCACGATGGCGGGGTAGAGGTAGGCGGCCCACTGGTCGGCGGCGTCGAACTCATAGACGAGGCGGGCCTTCCGGTCGAAGCCCTTGATCCCGTCGAAGGGGATCTTGTACTCCGCCACGCTGGGCAGGAAGTTGCCCCGGCGCGTATGGTTGGCCACCAGGCCGGTCGGGTACCACTGGAAGGTGCCGCCTTCCATCTTGGAGTCGTAGAAGGCCTGGGTGTTCTGGAAATTGTGGCTGACGTTGTAGAAGACGGGCTTCTTGCAGCCGGTGCTGCGCACCGCCGCGATCATCCGGTCCACGAAGGCCGTCGTCTCCTTGGGCGGCGTGCTGTTGGTGGGCTCGTTGTTGATCTCGAATCCCACGATCATCGGGTCGTCCTTGGTCTGGTGTCCGGTGTAGGGGTTGTGGTGGTTCAGGAAATTGCGGATGTATGCCTCCTCGATGACGGCGGCGCCGGGGTCGCTGGTGGCGAAGGCCTTGTTCATCCGCCCGGAGAATCCCGGCAGGTCCTCGCCGGGCTCCGGATAGCCGTTGTTGCCGCCCAGGATCATCGTCAGGACGACGTTGACACCGCGCTCCTCGAGTTTGGCGATCAGGTAGTCGAACAGGTCGAGGTGCTCGTTGGACAGCAGGTTGCCCTCGCCGTCGGTGATCTCGTAGTCCCAGACGTGGATGCGGTAGGCGTTGACGCCCATCCGGGCGAGGTGGTAGGTGTCCTTGTCGATGGTCTGCTTGATGTCCGCGCCGAGCCGGTGGAGCTGGCGGTAGGCGTGGGCGAAGGGTGCCGTGTAGTTGACGCCGAACCAGGCGCCTTCCGCGCGGGTCTTCGCGTCGCGGATGACACCTTTGCTGTCGACTTTGTAGGACTGTGCGGCTGACGGGAGGATCAGTGCCGGCAGCAGGACGAGCAGGAGGATTAAACGGAATCTTTTCATGGTGTGGTGGTTTGCAAAAGCAAATATACCATTTTAATCCGACACATCCACCGGACGCAGGTGCACGGTGTTGGTGTAGCCGTCGCCGATGATGATGGCGGGCTTCATCCAGTTGCCTACACCCAGGGTGGGATAGTTCCAGAGGTTGTTGATATAGAGGCTGATGCCGCCGGCGCCGAAGCGCGGCGCCTCCAGCCGGACGGCGTCCTGCTCTTCGGACAGCGCCTGGATGCCGACGGTCCGCCCCGCGAGCAGGGCTTCCGCCGTGCGGATGTACTCCTTGCTGGCGCGGAAGTCATTGGTGACGGTGGACCGGGCCAGGTTGCCGCCCATCCAGTTGAAATCGTAGCTCAGATTGCCCCAGACGCGTTCCCGGGGCTCGGCCGTCTTGTATGCGATACCCTTCTCGCGGCCGATGTGGTCCTCGGGGTAGGTGGTCCAGAGACCGCGGCGGTCCCACTGCAGGCGATCCACATCTCCCGGCAGGGTGAAGACGACGCCCACCTCGGTGTAGCCGCCGTAGTGGCAGCTGCCCCAGGGGATCGTGGTCACGGCGGGCGGCGGGTCCGGGAGGTGCTTGACCGTGTAGTGCACAGTCATCAGGCCGTTGCCGTCGATGCGGATCTGGAAGGCGCCGGCGATTGGGGAGTATAGCACGTCGAGGTCGATCACGGCCTCGCTCCCCTCGGTGCGCACCGCCACGCTCTGGGGCCAGAATTCGCCGATGGCCAGGTTGGAGCCGAGCACCTGCAGGTGCGGGCCGCCCGTCAGGACGGTCTCGCCCTTGTAGACCAACGAAGCGATCTGCCCGCCCCACTTGTCGAAGGTCAGGGTGAAGTCGCGCCCGCTGACGCGGATCTCGTCGGGCGTCTGCTCCACCTTCGGCGGCGCTGCGGACAGGGCGGGCAGCCGGAACGGCTCGGCGCCGACCGTCAGGCGGTACTCGTCCACCTGGACGCCGTCGGCGCGCTTGACCGCGAGTTCGACGACGTCACCCGCCTGCCAACTCCTGGCGGGGATGTAGAAGGTGCCTTTGGCGCGCGGCGCGGCCTCGGGACCCTTCGCCACGCCGCTCTCGCGCGGAGTCTTCCATTCGATGCTCACCTCGGACAGGTCGGTGTGGCTGAAGCGGTTCTCCGCCTCCACGGCCAGCGGCTGCCCGGGTGCGGGGAGGTCATAGTCGCGCCGGGCGATGACGAACGGGGAATAGGCCTTGCGCATCAGCCACTGCTCGGGCATATCCCAGGCGGGGATGTCGGTGAACATCCCGAACTGGTCCATTCCCAGGGCGCCCGGCGTGTTCCAGCAGACATCCCAGCTGTGCTTGATGCTCTCGCCCCAGAAATTGCGGACGTTCGGGTCGCGGCCGGCCTCGACCGTCGAGATGGTCACGTGCGTGCTCTCGTCGACGAGCACCGGCATCGCCGGCGCGTCGGCGCGGTCCAGCAGCAGGGAGGGCGAGTGCCAGACGGACACGCCGTAGCGGGACAGGTCCAGGTCCGGCTTGTGGAACGGGGCGTAGTGATAACTGTAGACATCATAGGGGATCTCCTCGTCCGGGGAGATCCGGTTGGCCCAGCTGAACATCGTCTGCCGGTCGGGGTCGTCGAACTTGGCGTAGCGGTGGGTCTGCAGGGTGAAATCCCCGTTGTAGGATTCGTTGCCGAGGCCCCACATCACCACGCAGGGGTGGTTGTAGTCGCGCTCCATCATATCCTGGAGCAGCGCGAGCCACTGCCAGGCATATTCGGGGCTCTCGCCACCCCGGAACTTCGCGAAGTCGACGGCGTTCTCGTGGAGGACGTAGACGCCGTAGCGGTCGCAGGCGTCGAGGATCTCCTCGGTCATATACTTGTGGCGGACGTGGTTGGCGTTGAGGTCGCGCATCACCCGGGCGTCGTCCACGCCCCAGATGCCGCGGAACTTGACTTCCTGGCCGTTGACCAGCACCTGGTTGCCCCGGCGCTCGAGCTTGCGGAAGCCGACGTTGCGCTCCAGCGTCTCGACCGTGCGTCCGCGCCCGTCCACCAGGCTGAGCGTCAGTTTGTAGAGGTTGGGGTGCTCGGCGTCCCACTTGAGCGGGTTCTTCACCTTGAGTTCATACTGGAACTCCTCCATCCCTTCCGGGAGCCGGAAGGAGGCGGGCGCCGTGGCGAGCTTCTTTCCCTTCGGGTCGGTCAGCGCCACGCGCACGGACCCCTGGGCGCCCTGCGGGAAGGCGAGCCACAGGCGGAGGGTGGCATCCCGGTAGGCTGCATCCAGGTCGGTGTGCAGTCGCATCCTGCGGAAGTGCGTCTGCGGCACGGCGTACAGGTCCACGTGGCCGTGGATGTCGGCGGAGAAGCGGACGAAGGCCGCGAGGCCCGTGCCGCGCTCGTCCAGCCGCAGCGCCACGCGCGCTTCCTGTCCCGGAGTCACGAAGTCCGTGATGTCCGCCGTCCAGGAGGTGTAGGAGCCCCAGTGGTCGCGGACGTGGCGGCCGTTGACCCAGAGAGAGGCGGCGTGCGTCGTGCCGGCGAAGCGCAGGATGATGCGCTGGCCCTCGAAGCGCTCCGGGATCGGCACGGCGCGCCAGAAGCCGACCACGGCGTTGGGCGTGCGGGTGGCCCAGACCGGGTTGACCAGGGTGAAGGGCTCGAATCCGGCTGGCCGTGCGGCGGCCGACACGAAATCTTCGGCGGGGGACTCTTTGCGGAACCAGCCCTCGTCGAGGCGGATCACCGGGTCGGAGACCCCGGCGACCGTCGTGGGAACGGGCACGATGACGGGGCGTTCACCGTAGGGGTTGGGCTGTACCGGGAGGTACTGGGCGGTTGCGGCGAGGCAGAGGGATGCGGCTGCTGCAGTGAGGAGGATTCGTCGTACCATAGCTTATGTGTGTGTTATTGCTTGAATGCTTCGAAAACAGGGAGGGCGTTGCCCTGGAAGTCGAACAGGGTGGTGTTGCTGACCACGTTGCCGCCACCGAGTTCCCAGCCGATGCCCGGCACCTCGATGAAGATGGGATCCCAGTACAGGAAGCCGAGGATGCGCTCGTCGCTGCGGATGCCTTCGATGAGTTCCTGCATAAAGGCTTTCTGGCCTTCTTTGGTCATCGCCGGATAGGGACCGTTGTCTTTCAACTGGCCGGGGTAGCCGGATGGGAGGGTGGGATTCCAGGCATAGCCGGTCTCCATCACCATCATCTGTTTGCCGGGGTAGCGGTCGAGGACTATCCGGGCAAAACTGATGAATTCGCCGACGGTCTTCTTGGTCCAGAAAGGATAGTAGGAGGAGCCGATGACATCGTAGTCGACGCCATGCTCCTTGAGGAGGTCGAAGTACCAGGTGTATTTGTCCACGTTGCCGCCGTCATCGAGGTGGATGATGATCCGGCTCTCAGGATCCGCGTCGCGGACGGCCTTGGCTCCGGCGTTGTAGAGTTCGCACATCTGTGCGGGCCGGTCGTGGCGTCCGTCCGGATAGAGCAGTCCGCCCTGCGTTTCGTTGCCCAGGGAGACGAATTCCGGCGAAGTGCCTTGGGCGGCCATATCTTTCATGACCTTATAGGTGTAGTCGTAGACGGCTTGCCGGAGGGTGGGGAAGTCCAGCGACTCCCATTCGTGGGGCTTGGTCTGGGTGCCTCCATTGGTCCAGTAGTCGCTGTAATGGAAGGTCAGTTCAATCTGCATCCCGGCCGCCTTGGCGCGCTTGGCCAGGGACAGGATGTCAGCCTCGTCTTCGATACCTGCCGGCAGGCGCTTGGAGGGGGAGTAGCCTGGATTGCCCGGGTCGTTGTAGAGACGCAGGCGCACGATGTTGAATCCGCCCTTCTTCAGGATCGAGATACAGTCTTGTTCGCGTCCGTCCAGATAGTATTTGCCACCGTTTTGCTCGACATAAGTCAGTTCGGAGATATCGCCGCCAATCAGGATCTTGCGCGGGGCCGGACCGTCCTGCGGAGCTGTTGGACCGTCCTGGGGGTTATTCCCGCCGCAGGCGGTCAGCAGGGTCAGGGCCAAGCCGGTGAACAAATGGATAATAAGATTCGTTTTCATAAAAAGGAGAATCGCTTTTTGCAAATTTACGGGAAACGACGGGTGGAAGAAATAGAGAAATTAAATAAAAAGATGGACAAAAATCATTAATTTTGTTTGTCAACCAAATCCATTGAAAATGAAGAAAGCTGTTCTGACTGCCGCGTTGGCGGCCCTATCCCTGCTTTTGGTTCATTCCTGCCAGGCGCCTCAGGCTCCCGTGGCTGAAGAGATTCCGCTTTATGAGACCGCCGCTCCCGGGAGCGAATCCTGGGACTGGGAGGAGTTCCGGCTGGACAATCCTGCCGACGGCCAGACCTACCTGGCCAACGTGACCACGCCCACGCTCCTGCCCTTCCTGCCGGAGCCCGGCAAGGCCACGGGCGCCGCGATGATCGTCTGCCCGGGCGGGGGACACCAGATCCTGTCCTACTCCGCTGAAGGGACGAACGTGGCGGCGTGGCTCGCGGAGCGGGGCGTAGCCGCCTTCGTGCTGAAATACCGGCTGATCCATTTCGCCACGACCCCCGAAGAGGCCTTCTGGTATGTGCTGGGGCTGCCTGAGCCGGCGGCGGACCGGACGGATCCCGAGGCGGCCCGGGCCCACCGGGCGGAGGCGATCGCGATGTCCAACAACGACGGCCGGGCCGCCGTGGCCTGGGTCCGCCGGCACGCGGTGGAGTACGGCATCGACCCGGACCGGATCGGCATCATCGGCTTCTCGGCGGGCGCCGGCGTGACGGCCTCCGTCTGCTTCGACCACGACGCGGAGAGCCGCCCCAACCTCGTCGCGCCCATCTATGGCGGCTCCTTCCCGGGTGAGATCCCGCCGGATGCGGCGCCGCTCTTCGTCGTGGCGCCGGAGCTCGACCAGCGCCCCGGCCTGACCGGCATCAGCCTCTACACCGCCTGGCAGCAGGCGAAACTCCCTGCCGAACTGCACTATTTCGCAGCCTGCGACCACGGGTTTGGCTACAAGGAGGACGGCGCTCCGGTCAACGACTGGATCACCCTGCTCCTGCACTTTATGCAGAAGACCGGGTTCGCCCCCGTAAAATAAGTATCTAACCACAATCCATACGAAGAATATGTCAATCACGAGAATGGCCACGGTCCTGGCAGGCCTGCTGCTTGCCGCGGGCCTGTCTGCGCAGCAGAGCAGCACGGCCGGCTTCTACGAAATCCCCGGCAGTGGCCGGGAGGTCTTCAATTTCAATACCGGATGGCGCTTCCTGCAGGGAGACGCCGAAGGCGCTGCCGAGGGCGCCTTCGACGATGCATCCTGGGAGGTGGTGAACCTCCCGCACACGGTCTCGCTGATCGCCGCCGAGGGCAGCGGCTGCCGCAACTACCAGGGCCCCGCCTGGTACCGCAAGCACGTGACCTTCGGACCGGAGTTCGCCGGCAAACGGCTCTTCCTGCACTTCGAGGCCATCATGGGCCGCAGCGAGATCTTCGTCGACGGCCGGCCGGTCCTCAAGCACACTGGCGGCTACCTGCCGGTGGTGCTGGACCTCCAGCAGGCCGGCATCCCGATCGGCCGGCCCGTCGTGATCGCCGTGCGCGCCGACAACAGCGACGACGGCTCCTACCCGCCGGGCAAGCCCGAGGACGTGTTGGACTTCACCTACCACGGCGGCATCTACCGCGACTGCTGGCTGATTGCCACCGGGCAGACCTACATCACGGATCCCAACCTTGAGGACAAGGTGGCCGGCGGCGGCATCTTCGTCCATTCGGAGGAAGTGTCGGAAGCCCGGGCGGTCGTCGTGGTGGAGACGGATGTCCGCAACGACGCCGCCAAGGCCCGCACCGTGACCGTGGACACGCGCCTGGTGCTGGACGGCGACCAGGTGCAGAAGGCCGTCACGCGCGTGGCGCTCCCGGCCGGTGCGTCCCGGAAGGTGACGCAGCGCCTGGAGGTGAAGCAGCCCGCGCTCTGGACGCCCCAGACGCCGCGCCTGTACAGCGTCCAGTCCACGCTGCTCGCCGGCAAGACGGTGATCGACGGGATGGAGACTCGCACGGGCATCCGCAGCATCGAGTTCCGCGGCAAGGACGGCTTCTTCCTCAACGGCAAACCCTACGAGGGTAAGCTGATGGGGGTCAACCGCCACCAGGACTACGCCTACATCGGCAATGCGATGCCCAACAACCTGACCTGGCGCGACGCCGTGCTGCTGCGCAACGCCGGCTGCACCATCATCCGCTCCGCCCACTATCCCCAGGACCCTTCCTTCATGGATGCCTGCGACGCGCTCGGGATGTTCGTGATCGTGGCCACGCCTGGCTGGCAGTTCTGGAACGAAGACCCGGCTTTCGCCGAACACGTCTACGACGACATCCGGCAGATGGTCCGTCGCGACCGCAACCATCCCAGCGTGCTGATGTGGGAACCCATCCTCAACGAGACGCACTACCCGGCGGATTTCGCGGAGCGGACCTACCGCACGGTCCACGCCGAATACCCGTATCCGGGCTGTTTCTGCGCGGCGGATGCCGGCAGCCAGGGCGTCGCCGGCCTCTATGACGTGCTCTACGGGATGCCTCCCGGGGTGCGCCGTCCCGGCCAGCCCGCAGCCGCGGCCAATGCCCCGCGCCGCCAGATGCCCGAGATCCCCCAGAGCACGTTCACGCGCGAATGGGGGGATTATGTGGACAACTGGGAGCACCACAACTCGCTGAGCCGCGCCTCGCGCAGCTGGGGCGAAGGGCCGATGCTCATCCAGGCGATGCACTATGCCAACGCGCACAATTCCATCGACTACGACATGCTCTCCGGGACGCCCGCACAGCACGCCGGCGGCACGCTCTGGCACTCCTTCGACCACCAGCGCGGCTACCATCCGGACCCGTTCTGGGGCGGCATCATGGACGCCTTCCGCCAGCCGAAGTACTCCTACTATATGTTCGTCAGTCAGCAGGCGGCTTCCTTCCGCTCCACCTCGCCGCTGGTCAGCAGCGGCCCGATGGTCTACATCGCCCACGAATTCGGACCCTTCTCGGGCCCCGACATCACGGTGTTTACGAATTGCGACGCCGTGCGGCTGACCCTCTACGGCCGGGAGCCGCTCTACCAGGAGGTCAATCGCCGAGACTATGCGATGCCCAGCGCACCGGTGGTCTTCAAGGACGCCTACTCGTTCCACGACCTGCGGCGCATCAACCGCGACGGCACGCTGACCGTCGTGGCGGAGGGGCTGATCGACGGCAAGGTCGTGGCCACGTACACCACCAAGCCGTCCGCCCGCTCCTACGAGGTGCGGCTGCGCGTAGATGACGCCGGGATCCCGTTCGTAGCCAACGGCTCCGATATCGTGACGGTGATCGCCTCCATCACGGACCGGCAGGGCGAGGTCCGCGACCTCGCCAAGGAAGTGATCGTCTTCGAGGTGGAAGGCGAGGGCGAGATTGTGGGTGACGAGCGCATCCAGGCCAATCCCCGGCAGGTCGAATTCGGCACGGCGCCCGTGCTGATCCGCTCCACCGGCAAGTCCGGCAAGATTACGGTCCGGGCTCGCGTGCAGTTCGGCGGCGAACTGGCCCCCGAACCGGCGGAACTGACCTTCGAGAGCGTGCCGTCCACGGACCGCTTCGTCGCGGATGAAGTCCGCACCGAGCGCGTCCAGGCCCCGCTCCTGCCCTATGTGTGGTACACCAGCCAGAAGTCCATCGAGGACCACAAGGCCGAGCTTGAGCAGGTCAAGCGCGACCAGGAGTTCTTCGGCGAATTCCTGCACGGCCGCTGAGTCGCAGGTTTTTTGTATATTTGTACGATATGAAACTTCGCACGATCCTGATGAGCCTTCTCGCCCTGAGTTCCGCCGCGGCCTGTACCGTGGTCGAAGACGCCCGGATCACGGAATACCGCGACGGCCGCCGGGCCGCCGTGAGCCTGACCTTCGACGATGGCATCCTGGACCACTACACGATGGTGGCCCCGCACCTGGACTCCCTGGGCCTGCGGGCGACCTTCTGGGTCAACGGCAACAGCATCGAACAGGGCGAAGTCAACTACGCCCCGCGGCTGACCTGGCAGATGTGCCGCGAGATGTCCGACCGGGGCCACGAGATCTCCAACCACAGCTGGTCTCACCCCAACCTGACCAATCTTTCCGAGGAGGCGCTCCGCGAGGAGGTCTTCAGGAATGACGATGCGATCGAGGCGGCCACGGGCAAGCGCCCGATTACGTTCTGCTATCCGTACAACGCTCAGAACGAGCTCGTTGCGCGGGTGTGCCACGAGGGTCGCGTGGGTACGCGCGACTACCAGGAGGCGCAGGGTCAGGTCAACAGCGGGAGCACGCCGGAGAGCCTTCGGGCGTGGCTGGAAAAGGTCATCGCGAACGGGGAGTGGGGCGTGACGATGTCCCACGGCATCCACCACGGCTGGGACCAGTGGAACGACGAGGACGTGCTCTGGGACTTCTTTAAGGACCTGGCATCCCGTCAGGACGAGGTGTGGATCGACACATTTGCCGCCATAGCATCCTACCGTGCGGAGCGTGATCACTGCACGATCCGGGTGCGCAAGTACCGCAAGTGTATCGGCATCAAGCCTTCCTGCGACCTCGATCCGGCGCTCTACCGCGAGCCGCTGACCGCCGAAGTGACGGTGGGCGGGCGCACGCGCCTGCTGACCTTCGACCCTTTCGGGCACGAACAGTTCTTTGAGAAATAATCAACAAAACCTATACGCATATGGCAAAGAAACAAACCAATGGCTATCCCTGGCAATACTGCTCCCTCGGTGGAGTGGTCCGGGTCAATATCACCTCCGGCGAGGACATTGCGCACCTGGGCGAGCTGGACCAGAAACTCTGGACGGTGCTCAGCTGCCCGACCAAGGACCTGGCGATCGACGAGCGCACCCTGCAGCTGATCGACTCCGACGGCGACGGGCGCGTCCGCGTGGCGGAGATCGTCGCCGCCGCGCAGTGGCTGACTTCCGTCGTCAAGGACAAGGACGCCATCCTCAAGGGAGAGAGCACCCTCAAGCTGGACGGCATCAACGCGGAGTGTGAAGCCGGACAGAAACTTCTCAAATCGGCGAAGCAGATCCTCGCCAACCTCGGTCTGGAGAAGGATGAGATCACGGTGGATGAAGCATCCGACAGCGTGGCCATCTTCGCCAAGACGCAGTTCAACGGCGACGGGGTCATCACCCAGGCCTCCGCCGACGACGAGGCCCTGAAGACGCTCATCGCCACGGTCGCCGAGAAGGCCGGCTCCACCACCGACCGCAGCGGCGAGCCGGGTGTCACGGCCGAACAGGTTGAAGCCTTCTACACGGCGCTCGCCGACTATGCCGCCTGGCAGGCTGCTGCCGAGGCCGACAAGGCCAACGTGTTCCCGTACGGGGACAATACCGCCGCGGCCCTCGCCGCCTGCGAGGCCGTCAAGGACAAGGTCGCCGACTACTTCATGCGCTGCAAGCTGATCCGCTTCGACGACGCCGTGGCGGCGGCCGTGGACGTGTCCGCCGACAAGCTCGGTGCGATCAGCGAGAAGAACCTCGCCACGCAGTCCGAGGAGATCGCCACCTATCCGCTGGCCCGCCCGACCAAGGACGCCGTGCTGCCGTTCGACGCCATCAACCCTGCCTGGCAGCCGGCATTCGCCACGCTGAAGGGACTCGTGCTCGATGTGGACTTCCCCAAGGCGGAGGGCATCACGGAGGAGCAGTGGGCCGGCGTGCTGGCCAAGTTCGGCCCCTACTGCGCCTGGCTCGGCGACAAGAAGGGCGAGGCCGTCGAGGCCCTCGGCCTGGACGAAGTCAAGGCCCTGCTGAAGGCCGACCGCAAGGCCGATCTGCTCGCGCTGGTCGACGCCGACAAGGCCCTGGAGGCCGAGGCCGCGTCGATCGACGACGTCAAGAAGCTGATGCTCTACTACCGTGATTTCGCCAAGCTGCTTCGCAACTATGTGATATTCACGGACTTCTATGGGCGTGCGGACGGCACGCGCGGCATTTTCGAGGTGGGCAAGCTCTACATCGACGAGCGCTGCTGCGACCTCTGTATCAAGGTGACGGACATGGGCGCCCACGGCGACATGCCCAAGCTCAGTGGGATGTTCCTGCTCTACTGCAAGTGCACCTCCAAGACCAAGGCCGCCACGATGGACGTCGTGGCCGTGATGACCGACGGCAGGACCAGCGACCTGCGTCCCGGCAAGAACGGCATCTTCTACGACCTGGATGGCGGCGACTGGGATGCCGTCATCACCAAGGTGGTGGAGAACCCGCTCAGCGTCAAGGAAGCCTTCTGGGCGCCCTACCGCAAGGTGGCGCGCTTCATCTCCGACAAGATCGACAAGTCCGCGGCCGACAAGGACGCCGCCGCGATGGCCAAGCTCCAGACCTCTGCCGACGCCGGCCCTGCCGCCGCCAAGCAGCCGTTCGACGTGGGCAAGTTCGCCGGCATCGCCGCGGCCATCGGCCTGGCCCTGGCCGGCATCGGCGGCGCCCTGGCGCTGATCGGCACGGCGATCAAGGGGATGACCTGGTGGCAGTGGATCCTCGTGATCGCCGCCGTGTTGCTCATCATCTCCGGCCCGTCCTGCTTCATCGCCTGGCGCAAGCTCCGCAAACGCAACCTGGGCCCCGTGCTCAACGCCAACGGCTGGGCCATCAACTCCCGCGTCCTCGTGAACATCCTCTTCGGCAAGATGCTCACCAGCGTGGCCAAGTATCCCAAACTTAAACTGGACGACCCGTATGCCAAGCGCACCCCCTGGTGGCGCAAGTGCCTGTATTGGCTGATCGGCCTGCTGGTCGTCGCCTTCGGTGTCTGCTACTTCACCGACAACCTGAAGTGGATGGGCATCGAGCGCAAACCCAAGACCGAGCCCGTCGAGCAGGTGGAAGAGGCTCCTTCTGCCGAGGCGGTCCCGGAAGCGGAGGTGGCTGAATAATGGAGAGACCCACGATTTTTTCGCCGGAACAGGCCAATGTCGGCCTGTTCTGCGACGTGTTTCCGCCCGTGATGGACGGCGTGTCCGTCTGCATGGAGAACTATGCCTACTGGCTCCAGAAGAAGGTGGGGGGCGTGGCCGTGGTCACGCCCAACGTCCCCGGGGCGGACTACAGCGTCCACGACTACAAGGTCTTCGATTTCCTGTCCATCCCGGTGCCGATGCGCCATCCGTACGTGACCGGGATCGCGGAGATCGATCCGACCTACCTCGCCAAGGTGGCGACGACCCGTTTCAAGATCCTGCACGCCCATTGCCCGTTCTCCACCGGCCTCGCGGCGATGCGCATCGCCCGTCTGCAGAAGATCCCGCTCGTGGCCACCTTCCACTCCAAGTACCGCGACGACTTCTCCCGTGTGCTGCCCAAACTGGCCGTGGATATGGTGATCGACTCCATCGTCGACTTCTATGAGCGCGCAGACCTCGTGTGGGTGCCGCAGGAGTCGGTGGTCGAGGTGCTCCGCGAATACGGCTACAAAGGCCACGTGGAGGTGATGGACAACGGCTCCGACCTGGTGGCGGACTACCCGGAGAAGTTCTTCGTGGACGCCCGCCGGCGGCTGGGCATCGCCCCGGAGGAGTTCGTGTGCCTGTTCGTGGGCCAGCACATCTGGGAGAAGAATCCCCGGCTGGTCATCGAGGCGCTCGCCCGGATCCCGGACGTGCCGTTCCGGATGTATTTCGTGGGGGTGGGCTATGCCGCCAAGGAGATGCAGGAACTGGTCGCGGAAAGGGGCCTGGACAACAAGGTGACCTTCGTGGGTTCGATCACGGACCGGGACAAGCTGAAGGACTACTATGCCGCCTCCGACCTGTTCCTTTTCCCGTCGCTCTACGACAACGCGCCGCTGGTCGTGCGCGAAGCGGCGGCCCTGCACACCCCGTCCGTGATGGCGGAGGGCGCTACGGCCGCGACCATCCTCCGGGACGGCGAGAACGGCTTCCTGGTGGAGAACGATCCCGACAAGCTGGCCGCGCTGCTGCGCGAGCTGATCCACGACCCGGAGCGCGTCCACCGCGTGGGCGTGCAGGCGTCCCGGACCATCGTCCGGTCCTGGGAGGATTGCGTGGAGGAGGTGCTGGACCGCTACAACGCGCTGCTGCGCAGCCGCCACCTGCCGCTCATCGAGCGTCCGGCGTAGCGGAGGCGTGCCTGCCTGCTGGCGAGGAAAATAACGCAATGCTTTGGAATTTCGCGAAATATGTCTAAATTTGCACGCTTTTTCCCATAGGGGGAGAAGTGATGAGTATTAACCCTTAATTTTTTTGCTGAAGTATGGCTGAATATTTAGAGCCTTCAAAGAAGCAAGAGATTTTCGCGAAGTACGGGAAGTCCAATAAGGACACCGGCTCTCCTGAGAGTCAGGTTGCTTTATTTTCCTACCGTATCGCTCACCTTACCGAGCACGTGAAGAAGAATAAGAAGGACGTGGTGACGCGCCGTTCCCTTCTCCGCCTCGTCGGTAAGCGCCGTCAGATCCTGGATTATCTCCAGGAGGTCGACATCGAGAGATACAGGAATATCGTCAAGGAGCTGGGTCTCCGCCGATAGTCAAGATAGGAAAAGATGGGGGATGGTTCCCGACGGGGCCATCCCCTTTTTAGATGAAAAGACGTATA
>JAEEGL013005646.1_pt1 | contig 23109 bp, 16 predicted proteins | sample 9134231 | NCBI WGS metagenome assembly JAEEGL01 (sample SAMN16246548, study PRJNA631951) | gut metagenome | biome: gut microbiome; feature: rumen; material: fiber-attached | host: Bos | place: Iran: Karaj | collected 2018-10
GACAAAGAGGCTGTGGTTGGAGCCTATTTGAAACCGTCTATGCGGTAGGAGGACAAAACCAATCCACAGCATCTTCAATAGCATACCCTATACCTATAGAGAAGGTAAAGAATGGGTATGACTATATAATACGAGGAGGACAAAACATGGATGCTTTAAAGCTTATGAAATTAAAGAAAGAGTATACTTCTTTTAAGGAGAGACATCCTAAATTTATTAAATTTATAAAGGCGCAAAAAACTTTTTTGTGTGAGGACAGTGTTATAGAGATAACTGTCACAAACCCTGATGGAAAAACTATCTCGTCTTCAATCAAGGTTAATGACAAGGATATGGATCTTTTAAAAAACTTATAATCATATTTAATAGAGTTCACGAACAAGATCTACCAGTTCACTTCCGTAAACATCACTAAATACATCTATAACTCCGGTAGTTTTCTTTTTAAAGGGTGACAGGTCAGGATATATGACCTTCATTCCCTTTTTCTCGAGTTTAGATACATATTCTTTGGTTTGCTTTTGAACTATCTTTCTGTTAAGTTGTTGCGCATCGTAAGCAGCTTCAGATATAATCTTTTTATAACTTTCATCTAAGGCTGCCCATATATCATTTCTTATGGTGAGAGGCATGGCGTCATAGCTGTGATTTGTAACAGTAAGATAGGACTGAACCTTATATAATTCATTATTGTAGATAACAGGAATTGGGTTTTCCTGAGCATCAAAGGTGTGATCAAGAAGAGCTTTAGCTAGCTCTGCAAAAGGGAAACTTTTGGGATTTGCACCCAGTTCAGACATAGTCTCCATTACTATCTGATTATCGGGAGTTCTTATATTTAAGCCTTCCATATCTTCGGCCTTTTCTACAGGTCCGGCCGACTTTGAAGTAGTGACACACCTGAACCCATTATCAAAGTATGATAAAACATGCATATTATAATCTTCAAGCTCTTTACTGATATCCGTCATTACAGAAGAGTCTATAAACTTCCACGCAGGCTCAAAATCCTCAAAAAGAAACGGAAGTGCGGATACACCCATCCTAGTAGCATAAAGAGCATAGTTACCTGCACTTGATACAGTTATATCAACTTCTTTTGTAATCATTTTAGCTATAAGTTCACCATCTGAGCCAAGCTCTGCATCAGGGTGAATTTCAATAATTATATTTCCGTCGGATGCTTTTTCTACCTGCTCTTTAAATTTTTCAAGAGCTACACCTCTAGGGTCGGCACTGTTAGTAGAGTATCCGACTTTTAATGTAAGAGGATATGAGATTTTAAGGCTTTCTTCGGTTTCTTTTTTAGGAGTATCTTCTGTTACAGTTGTTTGTTTTTTATTAAAACATCCTGTAAATATAAAGCAGAAGCACATTATAAATATGAGTATTAATGAATGCTTTATTCTCATGCTTGATATTCCTCCTCATATGTAATCGGTGTATATGAATTGTTATGATTAACTCATAGTACAGCTGTTGTTAAGATTATTTATAATCATATTTTTATATTTAGATTAAGTCTCAACTATATGTATAAATCTACTCTTTCCTTTATCCTTTGCACTGTAGAGCGCATTGTCGGCTCTTTCATATAAATCCTTATAATCGCTTGACTTTATGTCAACAGGGTAGATAGCTATTCCCACACTACCGGAAAGATTTACATATTTTTCGTTGTTGTAATATGTGCGCTTAAGAGAATCACATACTGACTGTGCAATCTTAGAAAGAGAAGTCATATAATCCTTTTTTCTAATATCAAATTCAATCCAGGCTGCGAACTCATCACCACCTATACGACCCAGATTGTTTTCGTTCGCAAATATGGTTTTAAGAACATCAGCGGTTTCTATTATGGCTCTATCACCTTGTACGTGCCCGAGAGTATCATTTACATTTTTAAAATCATCAAGGTCTATTATAAAGAGAGCAATTCCCTTGTTTTTATTTAGATTTTTAATTTGCTCCTGTACAGTGGTTTCAAATGCAACTTTATTGAGAAGACCTGTAAGTGAATCTGTATTTGCTTTATGAGTAAGAGTCTGCTCTTTAGTAACCTGCTCGTCAACATTTGTAATATTACCGACTATTCTAAGAGGTATATTTTCTTCATCTCTTAAGATAATGGCGTTCATCTTATACCAATGATAATTGCCGTCGGTGCCCAACATACGACCTTCTGCTGACATGGAGGTGTTGTCTGTTTTGTATAATGAATGGAAATCATGTATGATATAATGGTCTTCATCATGTATTTGTTCGAAAATTTTCTTGATTTCCTCATAATTGTAGACAGATTTTTTCTTTGTAGTGATTTCACCTGTATTACCTTCAAGAGTCATGATTTTTTCGGTGAAATCATAGTCTATTATTATATTTTGACTACCGGCAGTAGCAATTTTATACTTTTCATTGGATTTTCTAAGCATATAATTACGTCTGAACTGTATTATAGCATAGCCTAAAATAAAAATAAAAATAAGAGAAACTAAAAGTATAACTATGATAACATCGTTTGCTATATGACTACTCTGACTCTGAACCATGGAGTTTGGCACAATAGAAGCAAAGTACCAGTCATAAGCACCTACAGGAGTCAGAACTACAGTGTTTTCCTGTTCTTTGTCTTTGTATACGTAGTAACCGGAGTCCTTATCTTTCGGAATTTTAAGACCGGGTATCTCTTTAAGAAGATTAGTGGCATCCTCGCTGACCAGATCAGTTTTTGTTGATTTGGCTATAATATGTCCGTTTTTATTTATAAGTATATTAGCGCCATTATTTGTAAATTGAACAACATCAATAAGATCATTTAAAACATCTCTTGTAAATGAGCCGTAAACAATACCAACTGTCTCTGAACCTTTCTTTATCGGAACCGCCAAAACCAAGACATCCTCATTATCGCCGGACACACCTGTGGCTTCGTCCATGGCATTCTCGCCTGCCATAGCATGCTTAAAGTAGTCGGTAAGCATGATATTACCTGAAGACTTTCCGTTATAATTCATGGTAGAACCTGCAGAACTAGATACGCCTATAGTCTTAAAGGCGCCTATACCCTTTGTGGAAAGTATGGTCTTCTTCATAAGATTGTAGTCTGTAAGATCGATATCCTTAAAGTATCTTGTCTGTGATTCAAGCATGACCATTTGGTCATCTAACTTGGTATAAAAAACAGTAGCCATTGCATTTACGTTTTCGGTAAGGTAGCGCTCGGTAGAGCGGTTAATTTCTTCTCTCATCGAAGAACGAAACCATATGAAAACCGCAATCAAAAGTGCGACAGCAGTTATTAAAACTACCGCTGTAAGTACCCTGTCTATTATATTTTTTTTCACTTTTTATATCCTTCTTTATATTATTTATAAGATTATAAACATCTTTCAATAAAACTCGATATTATCGGTAATCTGATTTAGTAATAATATAGCAGAAATCCACAAAATAATCAAGTATATATAACATATAGTGTGGTTTCCCTGATCTAAAAACCTTCCGCATAAACCTAATTAACATGCATATGTGAAAAAACATTGAAAATTATGTAAAAAAGTGGTAAAATCAGATATATTCGTAATTGGTTTACGTGAACATATCTTAAATAGTGATATACAAGAGATAAATGCAGAGATGTTTTTATCATTTTTTATGTACTACATGAATAATTATTACAGAAAGGGAACTTTTTTATATGGACAATTATAGTACAGACATCAAGCAAAAAGCATGGAGCTTTATAAAAGAGAAAAACAGTCACGTACTTGAAAAATCAGCACTTTCAGATGGTGCTGCAACATACACATATGGTGAGATGTTTAAACAATGGGAGCGATACGCTTCAGTTTTTTCGGCACTTGGGATGACTGCAGACAGTAAGGCACGTGTCGGACTTCTTGGCTCAACTTCGGCAGAAGCGATATTTGCTTTTTATGGACTAAACATGGTAGGAGCCGAAATATCACTCTTAAGTACTTTTTTCGCTTTTAATTGCAAAAAAATCATAAAAACAATAAAGACTGAAAAGCTGACAGACATTATACTGACAGACGATTTTGCACAGCCTGAACTAATTAGCAAGTTGCTTGCAAAGCAATCAGAGCTAGGACTAAAGCATATATTATTGTTACATATTCCTATTGCAGGTAGTACGGTTAACGCTATGATTACCTATGGTCAGGAGTATAAGTATCAGTACATGAAACAGTGGTTGGCTCCAATTTGTATGGAAAGCCTTCTTGCAATGTATGCCGATGCGCCGGTGTCTTATGCTGAGAATATCAGCACACAGACGGCGGTTATAGTTCACACCTCAGGAACCACATCAGGTATAGGTAAGCCAATTACTCTTTCTGATGAAGCTCTTAATCACATGGGAGTATGCTATGACACCATGGAGAGCTTTTCGTATCTTAAAACAGGTCTTATAAGTGCTATAACTATTGACCTTAGTAATTCATACGGTATAGTAAATCAGGTTCATGCTCCTTTTGCAGTGGGTGGTACAGTGGCAGCTGTTCCGGCAGGAACTTTTAATCCTATGTTTTATAAGTCAGTTTCTCAGTTCGGTGTCACACTACTTTTTTGTACTTCAGCAATACTTGAAATGTGCTTAAAACAGGAGAATTCGTCAATGGACTTTTCTAGTTTAAGATGCGTGGTTATTGGCGGAGCTTCTGTATCGGTAGATGATAAAAAGCGCTACTATGACTTTCTTTGTAGACATGGCGGACATGATATCATGATCATAAATGGCTATGGTCTTTCCGAGTTAGGCGGTGCTTGTATTCTTTCAACACCTGATATAGAAGATGATTCCATAGGCTATACCATGCCGGATGTTGATTTGTGTCTTTACGATGATGAGGAGGACAAGTATTACACAATTGATGATAAACCTTGTCGCGGAGTCATGTATCTTCGCTCCGATGCCATGACCTGTGGAGAACTGGATGGTGAGACAATAGTAAAAACTGAAAAGATAAACGGAAAAAGCTACATCTGCTCCAATGATTATGTAAGTATTGATGATAGCGGAAAGATAAGCTTTCTTGGAAGAGCAAATCGTTATTTTATAAATAATGATGGCATAAAGTATGATTCAGGAAGAGTTGAGGAGGAAATCTCACAACAGAATGGGATTATAGGGTGTGCAGTTGTTCCTGTGTATGTAAAGCTGATTCATGACAATGTGCCGATGCTTTGTGTAAAGACCTCAGTTAATGACTGCCTCGCAGCAGAGAAAATCAGACAGGTGATTGTAAAGGTATTTGCTGTGGATAAAAAGCTTGCATTTGATCAACTTCCGAGCCGTGTTATGATACTCGATGAACTACCTAGAAACTCTAATGGTAAGATAGATATTTTCAGTATTAGCAGAGGTGAGGTTACGGGTAAGAAGTTCAAGGTAGAAGCTATTAATCCACATGGTGGTATAAGTGATGTAGCTCTTATACCGATAGTAACAGAAGAAGACGATATGCTTCAGGACGTTTTGAAGTCCATAGCAAAGGACATAAAGAATAGCGGAGCTTCCTTTTTCAATAATATTTTAAATAATTCAGATAAGGAGGAAACAGATATGAAACAATTATTTAATCCTTTCCCGTTCATGATGGGTGGAATGCCCCAAATACCAATGATGTTTGGTATGCCACAGTTTGATCAGGCAAGTCAAATGCAACAGATGCAACAGATGCAGCAGATGGTAGCTATGCAGCTTAATCAGATGTGCATGATGACTAAACAGACAATGGAAATCATGTATCAGCAGCAGATGCAGATGTTAGGCAAAATGAATGAGATTTTCCAGAAGGGTATGGCAGGTGCTGAGGAAAGTGCAAGGGAAGAGAATGAGACCGACCCTGAAATGGAGACTGAAGAAGAGCATGAGTAAGGAGACCTTTCTATGAAAGAAAAGGAAAATATAGGCAAAAAAATAAAGCGTGAAGTAGTCCGTGCCATGATAGAAAGAGGTCAAGGTGCAAACTTAAGCACTATGATGGAGAGTATAAGTGGTAAAGATACCATAATTTACGATGATGTAGAAGATACTTTAAATATCCCATATGTAAATCGTGATGAAGTAGCACTTGCTATGGATATGTTTAAGCCTGTAGTGGAGGAGGGGACAGAGCTTCCTGTTATAATTGTAATACACGGCGGTGGTCTCACTATGGGGGACAGAGGTGCTGCTCGTGCTTTTGCACGCAGACTTGCGCATTTAAAATACCTGGTTTTTTCTGTGGAGTACCGTCTTGCACCCAGAGCAAATGTCAGTGAACAGCTTGGAGATGTCTGTGCAGGTATGGATTTAGTTGGGAAAAAGCTTGTAGATTTCGATGTGGATTTCACACGCATTTTTCTTGTCGCGGACAGTTCAGGCGCTTATCTGGCTGCCTATGTTTCAGCTATGCATGGTTCTCCGAAACTGTGTGACGTGATAGGCTACAAACCCAGCCGAATGAATTTTGCAGCTTTGGGACTTATGAGTGGAATGTTTTATATGAATCAAAAGTATATGACAGGATGGATGCTTTCAGAACAGGTTTACGGCGAAAAGCGTACCGATGAGAAATTCCTAAAATACATGAAGAATCCTGAAAATCCTGAGATAATTAAAAATATTAATCCCACATTTCTTATTACAAGTCGTGGGGACTTCATGAACAATTATACATTTATGTTCCATGAGGCACTAAAAAAGGCAGGCAGACCTACAAAGCTGCTTTACTATGCAGATGAAGAATTGCAGCATGTATTTGCGATTACAGATCCTGAACACCCTAAGAGTATTGAGGCGACTGACAAAATGCTTGCATGGTTTGAGGAGCAGGTAAAAATCAAAGAATTAAAGAAAAAAAAGAGACCGGCTGTTACCAGAAAGAAAAATGCAATTGCAAAGAAAATGGAAGACGGAAGCTTCTTTGAGCAGCCTATATGGTCCTGCGTAAAGGAACGCCGTAGTGTGGACCCGGATTTACTACAAAATATAGCTTTAATTGACTGCACTAAGGAGTACACTTATGAGCAGATGTTTGAAGAGTGGGATAAGTATGCAAGGGTGTTCTCAGCACTTAATATCACAGGAGAAAACCATTCACGCGTTGCTATCGGAGGCGCTATTACTGCTGAACCGGTGTTTGCTTTCTACGGATTAAATATGACAGGGGCTGAGGTATCAATGTTTTCCTTTCCGGATTTTGTTCCTGGTGGAAGTTGGAAAACCATGCTTGAAAAAGAGAAAATAACCGATCTTATCATTCAGGATATTATGGTATCTCCTGACATTTTGAAAGAACTTCGGGCTGTAAAGGAAACGCTCGGACTGAAGAATATTATACTTATACACTCGAAGATGGGTGGTGTTTCTGTAGGACCTGCAGAGCTTTTGTTTAATGAGGTAAACTATCACACTCTTGAGCGAACTGAAGGTGTCGTTTTCATGGATAAGCTGATAGAGGAATACAAAGATACTCCTATACATATCGAGAAGTATAACAGTGAGAGGAAGGCAGTTATACTGCACACCTCAGGAACTTCAAAGGGAACCCGTAAGCCGTTGCCATATACTGATAAGACAGCTAATATACAGGCGAGAGCTCCAGAGTACGACCCTGATGACTGCTTTGATGGTGGTGATAAAGGCAAACCTATTCGTACGATTCTTAATTTTGATTATAGTTCAGCCTTTGGAATGCTAGGGGCGATAAATACTACGTTTAACACGGGCAATACTGCGGTCGTAACATTCTTTGGATTTATGCACCCGAAGTTTATTAAGGCTGTTGATTACTATAATGTTAATACACTTTTTGTTGGTGGTTTTATCGTAGACAAATGGTTGGAGCAAGATGACCTGGATGATATAAGCTTTGTTTCTTTAAAAAATCTTGGAATTGGAGGCTCATACATACCGCCTGACAAAATGGCTAAATATGTGGAATTTTTCAAATCTCATGGATATAAATATGAGATAGCAATAGGATACGGTATGTCAGAGGTTAGTGGAAAACAGATGGCATCACACTATCAGGAAGGCAGAGAGATAATCTGTGAAGCCGGTGGAACGGATGGTATAATCATTAAAGATGAGAATGATGAAAAATTCTATACCGTCGAAGATGGCGCACGTACTGGTGTTATGTTTCTTTGTGCCGATGCCATGGCTTGTAACGAGCTTGATGGCGAAGAGCTGTTTAAGTACACAGAGATAGATGGTGAAAATTATATATGTACCAATGATATGGTGCGTGTAAATGAGGATGGAAGTATATCCTACGTTGGCAGGACGGACAAGTACTTTGTAAACAATGATAACAAAAAGTTTGATTCTGGTATTGTGGATGTACAAATGTTAGCACATCCAAGTATAGATAAATGTGCTGTAGTACCCGTTCTTGAAAAGCGAATACATGACACTGTTCCGGTGCTTTATGTAGTACCTAAGGAAAAGGGAGAGCGTGCGGCTGAAAGCATTCGAGAGGCTCTGATAGATGTATATATCAGGGAAAAGAAAATTCCGGGTGACAATCTTTTGGTATCATTTATGATAGTTGACGATATTCCTCTCAACACCAATGGTAAACTTGATATTTACCGTATTACAAGGGATCGTCTGCAGGGAGATGCTTACAATATTGTACCTGTAAGGGATGATAAGAAAGAACTTGTAGATATTAAGACCCAATATGTTAAGAAAACCGACAGTATGACTGCAGGTACTGTGCCGGAGGGCATGGATGGTAAGTCATCATACAATCTTTTTGATCTTTTCAATACTCCGCCACAGAAGAAAAAACAGAACCCACGTGGCTTTGGTAGGATGCCTTTCGGACCGATGCTTCCATTCGGAATGAAGTGTTTTGATGAAAAACCAGAAAAGAAAAAGCACGAGATTCCCGATAGCGTTAAGAAAGAGTTTATGAAGTTTGGAACACGTATGATGGGAAAGATGTATAAAGCTAAAACTATTGATTATGATATAGAGGAATAAATAAGGAGAAAAACATGTTTAATAACTCAAATATGATATTCCCGTTTATGCAGGGAATGAAACCCAACACAGAGGAGAATAAGCCAACTATGGGAGGATTTCCATTTCCGTTTGGCATGATGCCGCAGATGCCACAGATGCCGCAGATGCCGCAAATGCCGCAAATGCCTATGCAGATGCCTATGCCTATGATGTTTCCGTTTATGCAAGGGATGGTACCCGGTGCAAAGGAGAATAAGCCAACTATGGGAGGATTCCTATTTCCATTTGGCATGATGCCACAAATGCCTATGCAAATACCTATGCCTATGATGCCTCCATTTATGCAGGGGATGAATGGTAATGCAGTTTCAGAAGAGGAAGAATCCTCTGAAGATGGATTTTCTTTTATGGGAGTGAATATTCCGGCCAGTATGCTTCAAAAGCTTATGAATATGGAATGGGAGCCTGAAGAACTTGACAAACTGCAAAAGATAGTTGATATGATTTATGCAATGATGCCACAAAAATGATGATTATTATAATACTCTATTATATAAAGGGAATCACGCGTCTTTTTTGACCGCTCGATTATATGGTGGAAAATCGAGAATACAAATCATAAAGGAGGCACTATGAATAAGCTCGAGAATATCAGAAATGTTAAAAGAAGAGTGCTTATAGTTGATGATGAGATTATAAACAGAGAAATACTGGGTAATATATTAAGCGCAGATTATGATGTTTCCTTTGCAGAAGACGGAATTGCTGCAATGGAGGCCTTAGAAGAAGAGGGGAGCATATATTCTCTTGTCTTACTCGACCTCTTAATGCCAAAGATGGACGGCTTTGAAGTTATAGAAAAAATCAGGGCTCACGAAGTATTAAAGAATATCCCGGTTATCGTTATGACATCCGAAAAAGACGCTGAGGTAAAGAGTATAAAGCTTGGAGCTGCAGACTTTATCACAAAACCATATGATTATCCGGAAGTTATACTTGCAAGATGCGAGCGTATTATAGAGCTTTCTGAGAACAAAAATGTGATAAAGTATGCAGCTACAGATACCCTGACAGGCCTTTATACCAAGGATTTCTTTTTTGAGTACATACGTCAGGCAGAGCTTTTCAACAAGGAAGCTGCAAGAGATGCGGTAGTGCTGAATATTACCAGATTTCATCTTGTAAATGAGCTTTACGGTAGAGAAGAGGGAGATAATGTCTTAAGATTTATAACAGGCATAATCCTTGATATTACCGAGAAAAACAGTGGTTTTGCTTGCAGAAGCGAAGCCGATACATTTTGTTTATATTTATCACATCTTGATGATTATGATGATTTCTTAAGCTTTATAAAGAAGAGGATGAGAGATATTCCTCACGCATCAAGTATAAGAATCAGGATTGGTGTTTATCAGAATGTGGATAAAGATATAAATCCCCACACATGGTTTGACAGAGCAAGAACAGTGTGTGATATACTCAAGAATGATTACACCAAGCAGATTGCATTTTATAATAATAATCTTTACGAACAATCCATATTTAATGAATGTCTTATAAATGATATGCAGCAGGCTATAGATAAAAAACAGTTTGTTGTATATTATCAGCCAAAGTACGGCATACAAAACGGGCGCTATGAGCTTAAAAGTGCAGAAGCTCTTATCAGATGGGAAAATCCACAGTATGGACTCATAAGTCCGGGTCTGTTCATACCACTCTTCGAGCAAAACGGCCTTATACAAAAGCTTGACAGCTTTGTATGGGAGGAAGCTGCATCGCAGATGGAGAAATGGAGAGAAAAGTATGCGATAGACTTTCCTATATCCGTAAATGTGTCGAGAGTCGATATATTTTACCCGGAATTTTTTAATAATTTAAAAAACATAATAGAGAGTCATCAAATCGATCCAAAGAATTTTATGCTTGAGGTTACCGAGTCCGCTTATGTGGACAATGTGGAGGAACTAGTAGAAATTATAGAAAAGCTTAGAGATATGGGCTTTAGAATCGAGATGGATGATTTTGGATCCGGTTACTCATCCCTTAACATGATAACAAGTCTCCCCTTCGATGTTTTAAAGATGGACATGAAGTTCATAAGAAACATGCAGAAGGACGAAAAGAGCATGAGACTTGTAGAAATTGTTATGGATATAGTCAAGTTCCTTGGAGTTCCTGTTATAGCAGAGGGTGTAGAGGAAGAGGAGCAGGTAAATATCCTAAAGAAGCTGGGTTGTGACCTCATACAGGGATATTATTTTTCAAAACCATTACCACCTGATGAGTTTGAAAAGCTTATAGAGAAGGAATTAGAGGAGAGGAAGAATATATGATTACTATAGACATCTTAAATGAGTGGGGTGCTGACACGACAGAGGGACTTACACGTTGTATAGGCAATGAAGAGCTTTACTTAAAGCTTGTAAATGCAGTTACGAAGGATCCAAATTTTGATAAGTTAAAGACTCTTACGTCAGAAGGTGACCTAAAGGGCGCATTTGAAGCTTCTCATGCTCTTAAAGGAGTTTTGGGAAATCTTTCTCTGACGCCTATTTACAAGAAGGTATGTGAGATTACAGAGCTTTTGCGAGCAGAAACTGATATAGATTATTCGGGTTTGGTAAAAGAAATTACAGAAATGAGAGATCAATTGTTAAGTTATGCAGAGTAATGATATATTTATAAAGAAAACCCTTAGAAGATACATGTTTCCTACTATTTTTACCATAGCATGGACAACACTTATTACATTTGTAAATCATATAATCATAGGAAAAAGCTATGGAGAAACAGCGCTTACAGGAGCAAATATAGTAAGCTCCATAGTTTTCTTATATTTTATGTTGGGATGTCTGATAAATATCGGAAGTTCCGCTGTTGCCAGTGTTGCGCTGGGAAGAGAAAAGTACGATATTGTGGGAAAATATGAAAGCTTTGCTTTTATAGCATCTATAATTTTTTCGCTGATAGTATCCGCTATACTTCTTATATTCTTTGAACCTATCATGCACTTTATGGGAGCAAGGGGTGAGATATATAAATTGATAGCAAATTATGGTAAAACCATGGTAATATTTGGATTTGTTATCACTCTCATGTACTTTCCTTTTAACTTTTTGAAGCTAGATGGACGTAATGTTACAGCAACTATTTGCTTTAGTATTATGTTTTTAATGGATATAGTGTTGGTATTGTGGGGAATTAAGGCAGGATACGGTGTAACGTGGGTGGCTAAAGCTTATATAATAAGCGTTGCATTTTCAGACCTTATAGGATGCGTGCTTCTTGTGACATATAAGCTCACGCCGATAAAGCCGAAATTATTCAAGAAAAATGAAATCCTGTTTTTTACTGTTTCCGTCTTTAGAGTCGGAAGCTCTGCGGGCTTGAATAATCTTTGCAATATGCTTAGAACGATTCTTCTTAACGCCATTATCATAAGGCAGTTGGGAAGCTCAAGGGCAGCGGCTTTTGCGGTTGTCTGCTCGATTATTAATCTTACTTCAGCAACTGTAAGCGGGTGTGGGCAGACCATAGCGTCTATGGTCGGTGTATTTTATGGTGAAAAGGATTATGTGAGCATAAGATTTTTAATGAAAAATGCTATCAAATATGCGATAATAATACATGCTGTAATAACAGGATTATTAATCATATTTGCCAGGCCTATAGCTCATGGATTCGGTATTTGGAGGGCTTCACTTCTTGATAAAACCGTTTTTGATATAAGGATATATTCATTAAGTCTTATCCTGTGCGCTATACTTAATGTATGTATATATTATTACATGACGATAAAGGTAAATGATATAGCCCTTTTGGTTACATTTGGAAGAGCTTTTTTATTTGTTTCCATGTTTGTATATGTATTTGCTTTTTTGAAACTATCAAAGTTTTATGCATTCTCATTTTTACTTGCAGAGCTCTTAAGTTTTTTGATTATGATGCTTATGTGCGGGAGGCATAGAAAAGAGGACCAAGTGAAGGGAGTGCTTTTACTTAAAGATTACGATGAAACGGAGAGGATGATTTCATTTTCAGTTTCATCTACCAATCAGGGTGCTGTAGAGGCCTCCGAAAAGATGGAAGAATTCTGTATGGAAAATGATGTGGATATAAAGCTTGCCATGACATTGCCCTTAGCCCTTGAAGAACTGATTGTTGTCATGAATGAACATTGTATGGTGGGAAAAGGATCGATGACTGATGTGCGTATACTTATGTCTAAGGGAAAGGTGCTTATGCGTATACGGTGCGGCGGAAGGCTTTTCGATCCGATAGCATGGTATAAGGATAAGCTGGAAACCATGACATCTGAGGAATTATTAGAGGATGATTCTCTAGGTATAAGGATGATAGTGAAAAAATCAGAATTTGTTAATTTTTCTTGCACTTTTGGTGTAAATAATGTTATTGTAGGCATGTGATGGAAGGATTGGAGGTTGCTATGAAACCATTAAAAGAGATTTCCGAAGAGACCAAAAATGTATATTATAACTTAACAAATGTAAAAAATGATGAGAAAAAAAGGTTTCATTTCAGACCTTTTGAGCCTAGAGATGCTTATGAGATATCGGAGATTGTCAGAGAAGAGTATGGAAATACATACTTTAAGACATATTATTACGATCCGAAAAAAATCACAGAAAAAATAGAAAAAGGTGAATTTGACCTTTTTGTGTTTATAGATAAAGAAAAAGACACAATAGCTGCCATGGAAATGCTTTCATACTTTCGCGAAGACGGAGATGATTATATAGAGACAGCCTCACAGATAGTCAGAGAGGATTTCAGGGGCTTTGGATTGGCTCGAATCATGGTTGAGTATCTTTTCAATATTGCTTATGAGATGAACCCTGCTGCGATTTTTATGCATGGCGTTACATTTCATACTGTAAGTCAGGTAATATACGTTGATTTTGGCATGGTTCCTACAGGATTTAGATTTGGTAGTTTTTTAACTTCTAAGATGGAGAATAGCTATTCTTTGGGTAAGTGTTCTAAATACTCAGAGGGAGTTACCATACTTCCTATAGCAAAGAAGGATGCAGGAAAAGTATATCTGCCTTCAGAGCTTTCGGATTTTGCAGAAAAGATATATAAGCAGATGGAGGCGACCTACGAGCCGGTATATGAAAACTCCGGAGATAATAAATCCATACTTCAAGGTGAGTCGGAGGTGGATATAAATATAGATTCATCACAAAGATTTATAGGAGTAGCTGTCCGTAAAATAGGACAGGACTTTTTGGAAAGAATAAAAAGAATAATAGATGATACTAAGGGGGAAGAGGACTGGGTTGTTCAACTTACTCTTAACATAGACTCTCCTTCTATATTTGAAGTATATGAAAAACTTAAAAGTCTTCAGTTTTTCTTCACCGGACTTAAGCCGCTTTGTGGAGCACATGAGAGGATGTATATGCAGTGGATAGGCGATACAGATCTTATGACTGATGAGTATGCCTTGACAGATAATTATAAAGATATTATCCTAGATTTGAAAAAGATTTCGCCTAAAGTGAAACTATAATAAATACATGATATGGAGGACCTGTATGAATAATAAAGATAAGAGTCTGTATATGGACAAAAAGTCGATGAGAACCAAAGTTCTAAGGACATTAACGCTTCTAAGTCTTTTTGAACTCATAATAGTCGGTGCATTTACTATTACTATTACCATGCTTATGAGAAATACATTTATCAAGTCCAGTGAAAAGGCGGGGACAAAGGCAGAGCACTTATCGGCTAATTCGGTTCAGACTCAGACTAAGGAGCGCCTTACTGAGAACGCTACCAATAAGGCAAATTATGTAAATGAGATTTTTGCCAAATTTGAAAATTCAGTAAAAATCGAGGCTGAGACAGCTTCGAGACTTTATGATAATGATGATGATTATGGTGATATCTTATTACCAAGACCTAGTATGAAGAATAAGGATAAGCTTGCAGTACAGCTTCTTAATTCGGCGAGTATATCCCTCAAAGATCCAAAGATTAGACATGAAGCAGCGCTTCTTGGTAATGCCGGAGACGTGCTGTACTCCATAAATAATAATTTTGAAAATATGGCTTCATGTTACTTAGCTTCTGAGAGTGGAATTATGATACAGTGTGATTATATATCACAACATAAGTTTGATGAAAACGGAAAACTACTTCCTTACGAAGCAGCCGAGAGACCTTGGTATATAGGAGCTAAAAAGACACAGAGACCATTCTTTACATCTCTTGCAAAGGACATTCATACAGGAAGATATTGTATTATGTGCGGTGTTCCTTTTTATAAAAGAGAGACTTTTAAGGGTGTAGCCGGAGCAGGTCTTTACTTAACAGATGTTGAGAACATAGTCAAGGATTCAAAGATAGGTGAAGATGGCTATGCTTGTATAATCGATCAGTACGGAAAGGTTATTTTCTCAGGTAATACTGATCCTGAGGGAGAACTTTCTGTTAATGACGATGTAGAAGACGTAAGAAAGACAGGTAACTCCGGACTTGTAAACCTTGCAACTGATGCTACAGATGGTAAAAGCGGTATAGAAAGCATAGAAATCGATGGAAAGAAGGCATATGTAGCTTACGCTCCGATGGAAGCTACAGGGTGGTCTTTCCTTGTAATACTTGATGAAAGCATAGCAAATAAGCCTACAGATGCACTTGTTGATGCTCTTTCTAAGTCAACCGAGGATGTAGTTAATTCATCAGGTCAGTACGTAAGAAACATGCTAATCCTTACTCTGATTATCATTGTAGTTCTTCTTCTTGTATCTCTTACTATAGCAAATAAGATGGCATCAAAGCTTTCTATGCCTATAGTTTACCTTACAGAAGAGGTATCGAAGGTTCAGGGAGATAATCTTGAGTTTAGTTGGGATAATAATGACGCACCTACTGAAATAGGATTTTTGGCAAGGTCGTTTTCGCTTCTTACACAGCGCATGAAGGATTATATTCGCGATATAACCGAGATTACGGCTGAGAAGGAGCGTATAGGAGCAGAGCTAAATGTAGCGACTCAGATTCAGGCAGACATGCTTCCTCGTATCTTCCCACCGTTTGCAGGAAGAGACGATTTTGAGATGTACGCTTCCATGAATCCTGCAAAGGAAGTTGGTGGTGACTTCTACGATTTCTTCTTTGTAGATGATAAGCATATTGCCCTTGTTATGGCTGATGTATCCGGTAAGGGAGTTCCGGCAGCGCTCTTCATGGTGATTGCCAAGACTCTTATCAAAAACCGTACTATATCAGGTGGTAGTCCTTCCGAGATTCTTGAAGATGTTAATAATCAGCTTTGTGAAGGTAATGATGCAGGCCTCTTTGTTACAGTATGGCTTGGAATCATAGATATTACAACAGGTAAGGGTATGGCTGCTAATGCAGGACATGAACATCCTATCCTTCGCCGTGCGGGACAGCAGTATGAATTTGTTAAGTATCGTCATTCACCTGCTGTTGCAACTATGGAAGGAATTCCTTTCAAAGAGCATGAATTTGAATTATATCCGGGTGATACACTCTTTGTTTACACTGATGGTGTTGCAGAGGCTACAAACAGTGATAACGAGCTCTTCGGTGAAGAGAGAACATTGAAAGCTTTAAACAGAGATGTAAATGCAAAGCCTGAAATCATGCTTAATAATGTACTCGAGGATATCAATGAATTTGTGGGAGATGCAGTTCAGTTTGATGATATCACAATGCTTGCATTTAATTATCTGGGACCAAATGTAAGAAAGAGCTAATGAAAAAATCTGGATAAGTGTACTTAGTCAGAGGTTATCTCTGACTAAGTATTTTATTTAAAAAATATATAAAAAAAACAAAAAAGGAGGATCACATGAGTGAATCTGTCATAAAGCTTGAGGGTGTAGTTAAAAGCTACGGTGCCCACAAGGTTTTAAAGGGCGTCAATATGGACGTAAAAAGAGGAGATATCTACGGCCTCGTAGGTAAGAACGGTGCCGGTAAGACAACCATGTTTAAGGTTATTCTCGGTCTTTCTGATTTTCAGGATGGTAAGTTATCAATCCTCGGAGGAAAGAGTGAAGCTGAAAATGCAAAGAACAGACACAATATAGGTTTCTTTGTAGGTGCTAACTTTTTCGGATACTTAAGCGGTAGAGCAAACCTCGAGTATTACAGGACTCTTAAAGGAGTTAAAGATAAGGGGGAGATTGATAGAGTATTAAAGCTTGTAGATCTGTCTCCTGAGGCTGCTGCTAAGCCTGCAAAGGGTTATTCTCTGGGTATGAAGCAGAGACTTGGTATAGCCAATTCGCTCCTCGGAAATCCGGATATAATCATTATGGATGAGCCAACCAACGGTCTTGATCCACAGGGTATAGCAGATATAAGACATCTTATAACCAGAATAAATGAAGAAGAGGGAAAGACAATTATCGTATCTTCCCATATTTTAGCAGAGCTTGAAAATACTGCTCACAGATTCGGGCTTCTGAATGAGGGGATTCTCATGCAGGAAATCACCTCTGAGGATCTTAGAGATAAGAAAGGCTATACTTCTATTGAAATCAAAGAAGATGATCTCGATAAAGCTAAACAGGTTCTTGCAGCTAATGGAATCAATATAGAAAGAGTTGTGAATTCTACTACATCTCTTGAGGACTTTTACTTTAATCTTGTGGGAGGTGGAGATAATGCGTAATTGTATGAAGGCGGATCTTATCCGTGTACAGAAAAAGAAAAGCTTTATATTAATGGCTGTTATTACTTTGGTAATATTATCAGGTGCATTTTTACTTGCAAAGTTTTTACCGGGAAAGGGTGGATTTTCATCTGCGTTTTCCATGTATATGGGCATGGGAACCGGAACATTTTCACTCCTCATGGGTATACCTGTTTTTTTGGCTGTTTACTCTGATGACTTTAAGAGTAAGGCTATGCAGACAGCTATTGGATTTGGTGTATCACGTACCAAGCTTATTATATGCAGATTTTTAGAGATTATATCACTTCTCATTGAGTGTGCAGTTGTTTTTTCAGTTGTTGTCATGATTTTTGGTTTAGCAGGCGGAGCAGACTGGAGTGCCATTGGAAGCGTTCTAAAGTCGCTTTGGCTTGATGTTTATACATCTCTTTGCTATTGCTCTATAGCAATAATAATAGTATATATCATGCAGAATGCAACATTTGCCCTTGTAATCTATATCTTTCTGGCCGCAGGTTTGGTTAGTGGAGTGCTTAGTATTTTAAATATGATACCGTTCTTAAGTGATAATAAAATCGATCTTTCTGTTATTACGGTCGGATATATGTTATCAGAGGGTCAGAAGTCAGGTAAGCTTTACATGATGTTTTTACCGATTATTATTTATATACTGATTCCTGTAGCAATATCAAGTGTTGTATTTAAGAAAAAGGAATTAGAGTTCTAATTGTTATAATTTTTTTTTATTTATGGTTTACAAATAATGCCATATTTGGTACAATTATCAACGGTTATTAATTCAGAGGAGAGCATATGTATTTTATGATGTTTTCCTACAATTAAAGGAGGTAAATCATGAAAGAGAGAAACATTGCAGTATGTATCATCTTAACAATCGTTACATGTGGTATATACGGTATGTATTGGATGTACTGTATCGTAACAGATGTTAATGAGATGACAGGTATGAACGGCATGGGCGGTGGATTAGTTGTCCTTGTTGGTATCGTTACCGGTGGTATCTTCTGGTGGTACTGGATGTACATTGCAGGTAAGGCATTAGACGAGACAATTGGCGATAGTGGAAATCGTGCAGTACTTTATCTTGTATTAGCTATATTCGAGCTTTCTATTATCGATATGGCTCTTATCCAGAATGAGATTAATCAGAAGGCTGCTTAATTTCTATGGAATTAAATTATTGTATTTTTTAAAGGGTGCCGTTTTTCGGCACTCTTTTTTTACCAACTTTTAGAATCAAACAGTTGATATAAAGCCCACTTTCAATTATAATCTCTATGTTGAATTTATACAGTCTAAGCATAATATACTTATCGCTAAAGCTGTCGAAAGGTGAAAAGGTAGAAATATGGGATTTAGAAGAAGTCTGGCTGTAATCACAGCCCGAAGTGTAAATTTTATAAGCAGAATGATGGGAAAGCAGGGTGTAACCATGGCAGGTAAGTATGCTTTGAAGGTTTACCCTAATCTTCTGAAGGATTTAAGCAGTCAGGTAAGAGAAAAGATTATCGTTACCTGTGGTACTAACGGAAAGACTACCACAAACAACATGATGGCTGCATTTATTAAGTCCGAAGGAAAGAAGGTTATTATCAATTCCACCGGCTCTAACATGCTTGCAGGTGTTGTCTCAGCATTCGTTCTTTCTGCAAGTCTTGGAGGTAAGATAGATTGTGATTATGCCTGTATAGAGGTAGACGAAGCCTCAGCCAGAAGGGTGTTTCCACACTTTAAGCCGGATTATATGGTGCTTACCAACCTTTTCAGAGATCAGCTGGACAGATACGGAGAGATAGATATTACCATGAATCTTTTATCTGAGGCTTTAGATATGGCTCCGGACTGTAAGCTTATTATAAATGCAGACGATGTACTTGCCGCCTCATTTGCCAAGAAGAGCGGACATGAATTTGTAGGATTTGGTATCGATAAGCCATGCAGTCAGTTTAGATCATCGGAAAATGAAATAAGAGAAGGCAGGTTCTGTCTTTTCTGTGGAAGTGAATTAAAGTATGATTTTTATCATTTCAGCCAGTTAGGAAGCTATGCATGCCCAAATTGCGGTTTTAAGCACCCGCTTTTAAAGTACAATGCTACCGATGTATCTTTAAGCAAGGGACTAAAGTTTGCTGTTGAAGAAAAAAGTGATTCCGGAGATACAAAGAAGCGTGCTTTAAGCTCAAATTACAGAGGATTTTATAATATTTATAATATATTGGCCTCCTACGCTTGCGGACGTGAATTAAAATTTGATTTAAACAAGATAGATAAAATACTTAATAATTTCAAGCCGGAAAACGGCCGTATGGAGTCCTTCAAGGTCAGAGATTGCAATATACTTTTAAACCTTGCAAAAAATCCTGCCGGCTTCAATCAGAATATTTCGTCCGTTATGGAGGATGAAAGTGAAAAAGACCTTATCGTTGTAATAAATGACAATGCCCAGGACGGACATGATATATCATGGCTTTGGGATGTGGATTTTGAGCGATTCGCCGATGCGAATGTCAGAAATATAGTTGTAAGTGGTCTAAGAGCTTACGATATGCAGCTTAGATTTAAGTATTCAGAGATTGAGAGTGAAGCTGTTATGGGTGTAGAGGATGCCATAAATCACATGCTTAAGAAGGGTAGTAAGAACCTCTATATCCTTGTTAATTATACTGCACTTTTCAGCACCAGAGGCTTACTTAAAGGTATGGAGAAGCGCTAAAAATTATAAATAATAATCAATTTGGAAAGGTCTATAAAAATATGGAAAAACACGTAAAAATCGGTCATTTGTATCCGGATCTTTTAAATCTCTATGGTGATAGAGGAAATATCAGATGTCTTTCAAAAAGACTTACATGGAGAAATATAGGAGCAGAAGTAAAAGAAGTACACATAGATGAAAATGTCAATTTTAGTGAATATGATATAGTTCTTTTAGGAGGTGGCTCTGACAGAGAACAGAAGCTTGTTTGTGACAGGCTGGCAGCCCAGAAGAAAGAGTTTAAAGCCTTTGTAGAGGATGGTGGTGTTCTCATAGCAATCTGTGGCGGTTATCAGCTTCTCGGCGCATATTACCAGATAGGAAAAGATAAGATACAGGGGCTTGAGCTGGTTGACATGTATACAAAACAGGGTGAAGGAAGACTTATAGGAAATATTACCATACAGAGTGATATCGTAAAGATGCCTCTCACAGGCTTTGAAAATCATGGTGGAAGAACCTACCTAGGCGATGTAGAACCTCTGGGAAAGGTAATACACGGCTTTGGAAACAATGATAGTAAGGAAGCAGAAGGTGTTATATATAAAAATGTAGTGGGAACTTATCTTCACGGACCACTTCTTCCTAAGAATCCAGGTCTTTCTGACTACCTGCTTTCAAAGGCATTAGAGAGAAAGTATGGTGATGCTAACCTTACTCCACTTGATGATAAAGAAGAACTTATGGCTAATGAGTACGCGCAGAAGTTATCTTAAGTGTATAAGAACATGAACAAAAACCGTCGGAGTCTTATCTTCGGCGGTTTTTGTTTTCATATCAAAAAAATAAAGATAATACCGATGATACTTGAGTTTTTCGGGAGAATATGATATAATATTTTTGGGGTATTACGACTTTTTAAGGTTTTAGATATATCTTTTTTATAATTGGGAGGAGAAGGAATGGCTAAAGATGTATCATTTAATGAATTTGTTGATTTTTTTTCGAAGTTGAATACTGAGAATGTTAAGTCTATAGATGAATTTAATGATAATGTTAAGAATAATATATCTTCAGTTGCGGCTAAGTTAAATATCGGGAAGATTGCAATTGATTACATGGCGCCTGTTACCGTCTTTAGAATGCAGGAGGTTATGAAGTATATTGAATTATACAATACAGGCAATGTTGGTGAAGACTGTATATCAAAAAGCTATATAACCGGTGAGAACGGCTCTACGGTTTTCAATATATATGCTATTAATGGACATACATTCAGTGAAGAAGAAAGAAAAAGCATAAAATCAATTGTTTACCTTTTGTATCTGCTTTACGGAAGATCAAGGCTTGTCGGTATATATCATGAAGCAGTAACTCGTGATGGGCTTACAGGAGCGCTGATAACCGGTGAATTTATGAAGCGTTGCAGTATGCATAAGATGAGAGGACAATTGCCATTATATAACGGCATTTTCTTAAATATTAAGAATTTCAAGATCATAAATCAGATGGTTGGCAGCACCTATGGTGATGAGATTATGCGCGAGTTTGTTCGACGTATAAATCTTTTCATGGATAAAGATGAGTGTATAGGCAGACTTGGAGGCGATAATTTCGTGCTTCTTGTTCAGAAGGATAAGATGGGCTCATTTATATCCTTTATGGATAATCTGGTTTGTGAGATTAATATAAACGGTGAACCAAGAGGATTTAAGATTGAAGTAAGGATGGGAATTCTATCTATAAGAGAAGAGGATGACCCTTCAAGTGTCATGAATGCTATATCTACCACGATAAATATTGCGAAACAAGGTAGATATGGTGATTATGTCTGGTTTGAAGATAAGATGATAGAGGACGAAATCAATTCAAAGAAGATTTCTCTTGTATTTTCGGATGCATTGATTTCTAAAGAATTTTTGGTTTATTATCAGCCTAAGGTTTCTGTTCTTGATAACAGTCTTTGCGGTTGTGAAGCATTGGTGCGCTGGAACCGCTATGGAGAGATACTTCCGCCTTCTGAGTTCATATCGACTCTGGAGAAGGATGATAATATATGTCAGCTTGATTTTTACGTGCTTGAGAGGGTTTGTGAAGATATAAACGATTGGGAAAAACGTGGTATAGAACCCTTGAGAGTATCGGTAAACTTTTCCAGAAAACATCTTTATGATGAGGATTTTGCGGATATAGTTCTAACCATAGTCAGAAAGCATGGTATAAACCCGCAGCACATAGAAGTTGAGCTTACTGAATCGGTATCTGCAGATAATTATGATAGGATGCATGCTTTTGTAAGTGTGATGAAGGAAAATGGAATCTCTGTATCTATAGATGATTTTGGTACCGGATACTCTTCGCTTAGTCTTTTGAAGGATTTGGAAGCAGATGTAGTTAAGGTTGACCGTTCCTTTGTAGCAGGACTTAATCAGAATAATGATCGTATAGTTCTTAAAAATATGATAAGCATGCTTAGGGAATTACATAAAGAAGTTTTGGCAGAGGGCGTTGAAACTCTTGATCAGGCCAGTTTTCTCACATCCATAGGTTGTGATATTATACAGGGTTTTTTATATGACAGACCTATGCCAAAGGAAGAGTTTGAAAAGCGACTTATAGATAAAGATAATTATTACAGGTAATACAGTTTTAATAATAGACTAACTATTAAAAGTCAATAGTAAAACAGTAATTTTTGAATAAAACATCATGAGATGTTTTATATAGCCTAGA